>Ga0164315_10002558_pt1 | contig 13938 bp, 8 predicted proteins | sample GuaBasSedimGuay6_FD_113737 | JGI IMG/M metagenome (GOLD analysis project Ga0164315, IMG submission 113737) | Subseafloor sediment microbial communities from Guaymas Basin, Gulf of California, Mexico - Guay6, Core 4569-2, 0-3 cm | ecosystem: Environmental > Aquatic > Marine > Hydrothermal vents >... | reverse complement strand
GTGATAAAAAGGTTTCCGTTTTTCACCCCGGAAAATAAAAGTTCATCATTATGGACAAACAGATCCCCAGGGCTTGCACCCCAGTCTGATACCTGTTTTTCCTTAATTTTATCCGGCAGTTTTTCATGCCAGGGGATAAAGTCCTCTCTTCCGGCATGGGCAGCGGATTGTTCAGCCATCTGTTCCGGCAGCAGCCCTCTCTGGTCACAGGTCATACCTCCTACTATTTCATGGGCTAACTCATCCCCATTTTCATATGTCTTTTCCACGACATACCCTTGTTCTTTGAGCTTGTCCGTCAGTTGCTTTACACTCTCAAAACTGTCCAGACCTGCCGCACAGCCAATACGGTCATTGCGGGGAGGATAATGGTGAAAGATAATCGCTATTTTTTTGTTCTTATTTTCTTTTTTAGAAAGCCGTGCCCAGTTTAGAGCTATATTCACCACCTGTTCCACCCTTTCCGGGATGGGCATGTTCCTGGCTATAAGTGCACCTGTCAAGGGATCAGTCTCACTTTGTTCCCTTGAAGACACAGGCACCGTGATCAAAGCTCCGTCAAATTCCGGCTGGGCAGCAGCATAGGAGACTTCCATTGTGTTCATACCCTGGATGCTCTCCTTCCAACTCTCATAGGGCTGCATAGTGGTCATGGCCTGTATAACCGGCACATTCAAATCAGGATATATTTTCCTGTAATCCTTATCTGCCAGGTTTAAAGAAAACATCATAGGATTAAGAAGTACGTCAATAATGGCTTTGCCGGATTTCATGAAAAAATGTTCTGCAATATAATCTGCTCCGTGATTACCTAAAACTTTATCCTTGTATCGCAAATGAAAAACCGGGATAATATTTATCCCCATTTTTTCTGTTGTCCTGATCAGAGCATTAATAAATTTAAGATTATTATTTACCCAATAGCTCTGGTTAAACCATAGACCGATGGTGAGCCGGTCTTTTAAGACTTTTTCCCGGCAATATTCTTCAATTTCAGGAAGATTTAAAAAATCAGGATGATAAATACCTTCATGGGGTAAAGGCAAGGGCTCTTCCAGTTGAGCAGGTTCAACATCAAACAATTGTCCCTGGATATAGCATAAAAGATTTTTAAAATTAATATGCCCCCCGTGTTTGAGATAGGCATTGATTTTATCCCAGATCCGAGTGCCGAATTTTGTGGAATGCTCCCTTGCAAGATCCAGAGCATCCTCGTCTCCCCCTGTGGGCTGGATATGAAAAAAAGGCGGTTTATTATTCTTTGCTTTCAGGTTGTCAAGCGCTTTAATCAAAGGGCCGATGGCAGGACAGGAGGCCTTGCCTCCGTGGAGGGTGATAATAATAATGTCCGATTTTATGGAATGATCCACAAAGGATTGTATCCGGCTTTCATCAAAGAGCTGAATCTGGGTTTTTGCATGAACCCTGACACGATTGCCCATTTCCGTGAACTGCTCAATACCCTGGCTTAACGAAGGTATTTCCATTGATGTTGCTGAATAATAACTAAGTGTAAAAGACTCCATATCTATTGCATCCTTATTTTAAGCAATTTTCATTTTGGTCTTTGACCTGACTGCACTATCCTGGCAAAGAGCCTGATAAAAAGTTTGGTAAGTCATACAGACAAGCCCCGGACTATCATTTTGGTTATAATAAAGGCGGCTGGGACAATCACCCGGGCATGCCTTGTTTAAATTGCAATCTGTACACATATCCCTGACCGTCCTGTTTAAACCATAAGCTTCAAATTCCAAAAAATGTTCAGGGAGCTCAGGATGATCCAATGTCCCAAGGTAAAATTTATGATCATAAGCTGTCTGACTGCACGGGAATAGTCTGCCGTCCGGCGTTACAGCCAGACTCTGTCCGATGGCTGCATGGCAGAAAGGAGTTGACCTGTTCTTTTTTTTTATTTCCTTTATTTTTTCCAATTCCCTGATTACAAGAGGTGTCTGCCGATTGGCATTGACCATGTCAAAAGCTGCAAGCATGTTTTTGATTCCGGATTTGATTTGAGCAGATTCTGCCTGCAGGATTGCATTCTTATCTGCATAACCCTTTAATACCAGAAAATCCAGCCCAATACCCCTTGCCATGGGAAAGTTTCCCAGCATCAGCACCAGTCGATGGAGTTTATCAGCATTGGCTGCTGTCACCACGCAGGTAACATTAAAGGCAATATTTTTTTGTTCCATAAGATGGATACCTTCAAAAGTTACAGCAGCCTTGCCGCGTTGTGCCTCCTGCACAGGAGGATCTCCATCCAGACTGATTCCTACCTTTAAATTAAATCGTTTAATTATATCAATGGCCTCATCGTTCATGAGTGTGGCATTTGTCTGAATTCCGATACCGGCATCCGGGAATTTTTCTCTTGTTTTCTGAGCGGCATATTCTACAAGATGGGGTACTAGAAAAGGCTCGCCGCCTGTGAGTTGAACATGTAAAGACGTTTGATCTTTGTCCACAAGATCCAGAGCTTGATCAATGAAAATTTTGGACATGTCCATACCTGAACCATAAGCAACTTTCTTTTTATGGCTGCCAAGATAGCAGTAAGAACAGGCAAGATTGCAACGGTTGGTGAGCATCAGTATCAGATATGAAGGAGATAACATCATTGTCAGGCAATTTCCCTTTCTTCCATTGATGCCGCCATTGAAGCCACCAGTTGGGATTCTGTTTTTGAAAACCTGATCCCTGATATATTTTGGTCATAGAACATTTTTCTTTGCCCACAACCGTTCATACAAAAAATTTTCTTTTTCAAAACAATAGCCCCGGTTAAAAGCTCCAAGTTGGCCCTGTTCAGACCGGCAGTCTCAAAACCTGCATCAATTACAAAATCACATTGCTTTAGAATTTTGGCGGCTTCCTGAACGCTTTCCATGGAAATGACATCCAGGTCGTCCTGGACAAGGCATTGGATTCCCAAAGCTTTTGCTACAAAATAATCAATGTCGTTTTTCAAAAGAACTCCCGTGGCAATCTCATATCCTTTTTTGGAAAGCAGCCTGTAAAGAACCGATGCACTGCCCATACCACCGATCACAAAGACTTTGGCTTTATCGGCTGCGGTTCTGATCTCAATGTTACCCAGAAGTCGATTAAAACGGGCATTGGAAAAATCATACAATTTGGAGACTGTATCATCCCTTAGTATGTCTTCGGGCGGTCCAAAAGCGATGATTGCATCATCCTTGATAAGTGCCACACGGTCTGACACCTTGGCAGCAATTTCAATGTCGTGGAGGGAGGCCACCACACAGATACCCTTTTCCCGGCAAAGGTCATGGAGGATGGACATCACTTCCATGCGGTGTTTCAGGTCCAGATGCATGGTGGGCTCATCTAAAAGGATAATATCCGGCTCCTGGGCAAGAGCCCTTGCAATCAGCACCTTTTGGCGTTCTCCGTCACTTAAAGTGGAAATATCCCGGAACATAAGATCTTGTGCACGGACAAGATTCAGGGCGCCAAGCACCACTCTATCGTCTTCCCTGTTGAGATTACCTGTCCAGCTGGTATGGGGATACCGGCCCATTGCCACAAATTCATAGACGGAAAACAGGGGCGGTGCCACCTTTTGTGTCAACACCACGGACATGATTTTTGCAAGATCAGAGGATTTTATCTTGGAAAGGTTACTTCCATTAAGGGTTATACTTCCATCAAGAATGGGAAGATGCCTGGAAAGGGTTCGCAATAAGGTGGTTTTGCCTGCCCCATTGGGTCCTAACAGGGAAACAAACTCGCCCGGGAAAAATTGAAGATCAATACCTTTGACCACTTGTTTTTTTCCATATCCCACACACAGATTTCTGGTTGATAATACCGGAATTTTTTTCATGACAATATCACCTTTCGTCTTAGAAGAAGGCTGATCACGATGGGTGCGCCAAAAAATGCAGTGATGGCGGATATGGGCAGTTCCACCGGTGAAAACACCATACGTGCAATAAAATCACAAAGACCCGTCACCACTGCCCCCACAATAAGGCAGCCCGGCACGAGTATTTTATTGTCAGATGTACCAAAGGCAAGGCGGACCATGTGGGGAACAGCAAGCCCTACAAAGGCTACAGGCCCTGCCACCGAAGTAATCATTCCCGCTAAAGCACAGGAGGAAAAAAGAATCAAAAATCTGAATAATTTAATATTTACGCCCATGGAAGAGGCATACTCTTCGCCCAGAAGAAAGGCGTTAAGGGGTTTGGCCAGCGCATAAATTAACATACATATCAGCCCTCCTCCGATGATCATGATCTGGATTTCACTCCACCTGAATCCTGAAAAACTACCCAGCTGCCAGAGTACGAACCCCTTGATTTTTTCCTGCTCTGCAAATGCCACCAGAACACTTGTCACGGCATGGCAGAGATATCCCATCATTAATCCCACAATAAGGAGGGTAACAGCACTTTTTACCCTGCTTGCAATGGCCATGACAATGAGCATGGTACCGTAAGCCCCCACAAATGCCGCCAGGGTGGCCATAAAAGGATTTAGCACTGTAAATCCAAGGGTTAAAGATGTGAGCATCACAAAGGAGACCATAAGAGTAGCTCCCGAGGAGATGCCAAGAATAAAGGGGCCCACAATGGGATTACGGAAAAAAACCTGAAGCAAAAGACCTGCAACAGCAAGATATCCGCCACCAAGGGCAGCAGCAATAGCTCTTGGCAGACGGATTTTCCAGACAATAAAACCATTCACGCTTGCTGTGTCATGGTTTGCAAGAATGCTGAACACTCCTTTTAAGGATATATTAACTGAGCCTATCATGACATCGGCTGCCATGATCATGAAAAGAATGATACCAAACAAAGCATAGACGATTCCCCGGCGCTTTCCGGTTTGTTCACGGATATCAGCAAGATCATCAGTTTGAATAAGAGTTGTTGTCATGTTTAATTTTATCCTTTGGGATCTGTATCCGGCAATTGTCTGAAATACTTAAGTTTATGTCCCGGATAACATTCAGGATGAAGGATGGCGGCAATGTCCGTCAATATCTCATCCAGCTTGTCTCCTGACTGGGAATAATGGGGCAGAGGAGAATAAACCCTGCCGTCTTTCAAGGGTTTTACCCTGGCAAGCAAGGGGTTGGCACGGGCCAGAGCAGCCTTTGACGTGGCACCGCTGTCAGGCGACCTGTAGGTGAAAAAAATATCCGCGTCCTGACCGGAATACAAGAATCTTTCCAGGGAGATTTCAATACAGGATTTGCCAAACACATCTTTAAACTGGTAATCACTCAATGCCAGCTCCACAAGTTCTCCGACCCAGGCATTTCCCGGCTCCACCAATACCCGTTTTTCATAGATATCCCCCCACATGACCTTGGGTTGCTGTTTTGCATCCCTGGTAACCTCTCTGATAGTGTCCAGAGATTTAGATACTTTTTCAAAATATTGTTTTGCCTGTTTTTCCTTTTGAAAAAACGGCGCCAGAAATCTGACAAATTTCATTCTGGCATTAAGACACATGGCCACGGGAGTTGTGGTAATGGCAGTTGTCACTCCCATTTCATCCATCATGGGCAGAATGGACATATCCCAGGTCAGCACCAGCTCCGGTTCGGCCTTCCGCATCTGCTCAAAATCAATGGCGCTGTAACCTCCCAGAAACAAAATTCGATTTTCTTCCATTCCCTTGATCACTTCCGGGACATACCAGTCTTCTTTTTTTGTTACTACACCGGTGAGTACCTCTTGGACCACCCCCAATGCTTTGAGAATGGCAATGTCAAAAGAGCCGTAAGCCACCACCCGTTGAACAGGAATTCTTACCACCTGGGAAGCCTCATATCCATCGGGTACATCTTTACCTCTGGGTACCAGGATCAGGGTTCTTCCGGCCCCGTCCCTGACTTCGGTGTATCCGTCACCCAGAGGATTGACAGCAAAACTGCCGATACTCATAAAACTTAAGTCTTCTGTATCTTTTGCTGTTTTTTTTGCAGTAAACTGGTTATCATTGGAACACCCCATAAAGCCCGCCATGACCAGACTGATTACAAGACACACTAAAATCTGTATCCATATTTCTATAAATGATTTCATCGTATTTCCTCTGTTTTTTCTAAAGAATACATAAAAAGTCCGAGAGTGAAAAAAATCATACCTGTAAAATAAAACCTCACCCCGGGATCCTGCTTAATGATCAAAGTGATATACTTTCGCCTGTTCATGCCGCTGGAACCTGTTTTAGGCGCGAAATTCTTTAAATGGATGCTTAGACCTGAAAACAAAACCGGTTTATTAAAGGACAGTATGGCGGTTTTAAGCTTATTCCCGGATTTGAGATAAAGCCTTGCCTTAACATCAATGGCACGTTTTTCCATACCAACCAGACGATTTCCTGTATAATAATCAATGGTCAGATTTTCAAGGGTAATCCAGACATCAGACACCTGGATGGTTTTCCCCGGCAGCAGAACCTTTCCAAGATAAGTGCCGGAAAAAAGATAGGAAACAAGATAGCCCAGAAACATGATCAGCATACTGTAATGCATGACATGGGGCCCAAACCGCAGGATAAACCGGGAAATCCGTTTGAACCTGTGCCTGTTCTGCCAGAGTTTTATAACCCTGTCCGTGGTACAGACAAAGGTATTCACGCCCAGAAGAGCCAGGCAAACAACAAGGATAAAAAGCCAGGCTGTCCTGCCGGGTGATTCTTTGCCAAAGGTAAGTGCCCATTTAATAAATCCCATATCATTGATGGGGTCAAAAAGATGGGCATGATATTTAAGCATGACATAACCATTTAAAAGATCCAGAATCATGAAACAAAAAATTGCCATGGTCACATAAATATTTCCTGCCCAATACCATATGTTTTGCAATAAAATCATGACAGCCACCCCGGTAATCTGAAAGGCCCAAGTTCGGTCAGGCAGTTAAAACAAAACACCCAGACAGCCCCGGCAAGAATACACCATGCCCTGGGTCTTTGACCTGCAAACAATGTAAGATGCAGATGAAGCAAAAGGGAATATACAAACCAGGTTGCCATGGTTGTTGCCATTAAAGGATCATCCCAGATAACGGGTGATCCCCAGCCAAGCCAGGACCAGGCAGCACCTGCAAACACAGATAATGTCCAGAAGACAAATCCCCATGATACAATCTGTCCCATGGATTTTGCCTGCCCTGCTTCCCGGTCTTGTACAAAAAGAACCTGTACCGCCTTAACACCTGCCAGCAGAAACATGGATTTACCCACCACTCCCAATAAAAAAAATCCATGGGCAAACAGGGTTTTAAATTGTAAAAAAGGCAGGTAAAAATCATTGGGAAACAGGTAAGCAGACCATGCCAGTACTGTGACAATAAAGAATCCGGGTAATATTCCGACCAATGCATTGGAATGAAATATACCAAATCTGATCCCAATAACACCCACAACAAACGGAAGAAAAAATGCTCCCTGATATAAAGGAAGTAAAGGAAAAGTAATCCAGTATCGCAACCCTAAGGAAATGGCATTGCATAAAAGCCCTGCAAAAAACAAATACCAGGCCCAGGTCTTCTTTTTCCCGGCAGCCCCGACCAGACTGACCATGTAGAAAATGGCAGCAGCCAGAAAAGAATAGTGAATACTTAGTTGAATGGTCATCCTGCCTGATTCCTAAAAATTCATGCTCATGCCGCAAAGAAACCTGATCCCGTCATCGGGATACCCGTAATGCACATCATAATCTTTGTTAAAAATATTGATCCCATGGACAAAAACCTCACACGGGCGGGAAAAAACAGATAAAGGTTTGATCAGCTTGATATCAGTTGTGGTATAGCCGCTGATCTTTTCTTTTTCTGTATTTGCTGTATCTGTAAACTGGCGGCTGTAAGCCCGTGCCATGGCTTCCACACGCATGCCGGATGTAAATTTTACCTTGCAGGTTAATTTTAGTGTATGGGAAGGAGCATAGCTTAACTCTTTATAATTCTCCTTGTTTTCAGTCTGCTGCCGGATATAATTAATATCAAAGGAAAACATCTCACTGGCCTTGAGTTTCAAGCTGGTTTCCAGTCCCTGTTTGAAAGCCTGATCTATGTTAGCAGGACGACTGATCAAATCGTTTCCACGAAAATACTTGATAAGATCTCTGGTATCTGTGCGGAACAAAGAGATCTCAAGCTGGTTCTCATCTAAGAAGGTGTGGAGCAAAGACAGGTTCAAGGCCAGGATTTTTTCCTTGTCAAGATCAGGGTTTCCCCGGACCTGATCCATTGAACCGTGGCTTGGCTGATACAACTGACTAAAAGTGGGTATATTCTCAGAATACCCGGCACTGGTTTTAATCAAAGTCTGATCTGAAAAGGCATAACTTAAGCCCATATTCCCTGCCGGAGAAAAATCAAAATCACTGAAATAATCACCCCTGAGTCCAAGGGTCAGCACAAGGGGATTATATCTTAAATTCTGTACGGCGTGGACAGACAGGATATGGCGGTCATGACTGCCGGTCAGGGTGTGATCAACATAAGTATTTTCATAGGATCCGCCAAACCTGTATTCTTTTATTTCATCATCATCTGACCAGAAAAAATTACTCCCTGCACCGATAGTACAGGCATCCAGGCTTGCCTGGGCTCCGCTTTGGGACTCATCTTCCAATTGGGTCACGTGGGCATAGGTTTTAATATCATAATCTATTTGTTCTTTTAAGACTCCTTTGACCTTAAAATCCAGACTGGCTCTTTCATATTTCTGGGATGCATCAGGAGTCGGATTATAGGTTGGTCCTGCCACACCATGATCAGACACATAGTATTTTCCGCTAACCTCCACGCCTGACATGGGATTATCTGATCTATTCCAGTTAAAACTGAGATACCCCTTATCCCGTTGACTATTGTCCCGGTTCCCGTCCTTGTGGCCATATCCTGCAGCCAGAAGGGTATGGTTTGTATCAGAATCCATTTTTACAGACCCGCTCATGTTTATCAGGCCAAAAGAGCCTGTTGAAAAACGGATCATGCCCTTTTTATTAATTGTTTTTTCAGCAGTCCCACCTGCCTCATCCTTTCGTAAACCTGTTTTCCCTTTTTTGAGCTCAATATAGATAGCCCCGGCACTGCTGCCGGGACCCAGCCAGGTTGGGGCCGGGGGTTTGAAAGCCGTTATTTTTTTCACAATATCAATGGGAATGCTGCCCAGGTCAACGCCACCATATTGCCCTGTGGTCATTGACCTGCCGTCAATCAGGACTAAAACAGAACCTGAACCTCCTCCCCCCCGGATGGAAATCCTGGCACCCAGTCCTGTTGACCCCGGTTTTACATCCACCCCGGCCATGCTGCCCAATACCTCATATACCTGTAAAAAATTGCGCTCCATGATCTCGTTTTCTTCCATGCTGATCGTAAGGTTGGGGCTTTTTTTTATGTAGTCATCCACTTTCCGGCTTACCACCACAACAGATTCCAAGGTCTCGGTCCTGCCTTTTTTTACAGTCCCGGCAGATCCAATGTCTTTGCCTGGAAAAAAAAACAACACAAGGAAAATTAAAATAATTTGTGTGTAAAAATATATAGTCTTCAATACCTTATATCCTTTCAATTCCAGAATCACTTTGTCCCAAAAACAAAAATCCCCAAACCGTAAATAATTTACGATCCGGGGATGTCCCTTTTTTATCCAATAGATCTTATGGGAAGACCGGCGTAGCCATGCACAGTTTTCCTATGTTTTACCAGGCAGGTCTTCTGACTTGCGGATCATCCTCCTGCTGCGCCTTCCCATCATATCAACAGTGGCATTATTGCAGCATTTGTCCCCGATTACAGCGGCGGGCCCGTTTCCGAATCACACGAAATTCCCTATTAAGCCGATGGCACCAAGTAAAGTATATCTGTGCTACAAAACAAGCAGAAAAAAGTCAAGGAAAATTTTAGTACAAACAGCAGTTATATTTTTTCATTTGACTTTATCTTTTTTTTCATTTAATTATTTTTATAATTTCAGGTGCCCAATGTGGGCATAATACGGGAACCCTGTTAGAATCAGGGACGGGCCCGCCGCTGTGATCGGAGACGAACGCTGCAAGGAATCCACTGGCTGTTAAAGCCGGGAAGGAGCAGTTACTAGGATAACCCGAAAGTCAGAAGACCTGCCTGAATTATGTGCCATTTTCTCGTGGACAGAGAAGGCATATTGGTCCCTCAGGATAATTACGGGAAATCCCGGATCGAATTGGTTAGCGGTCCGGGTTTTTTTATGCCCTGCCGCAGTCAAAAATTATTTAAGTTCACAGGATAGCATAAAACGTATGATACATTTTTTCCATACCTTTGATGCTGTCCGCCTATTACCCAACTCATTTTCTTAAAAGGAGAAAAAAATGAAGCTTAAAGGATTGATCCTGGGGATGATGGTATTGTTATGGCTATCCCCTTTTGTCTACGCAGAAACCAAAAACTCAACCCCTGGCACTCTGGTCATGGATGAAGTGGTGGTCACATCCACAAGGACCGAACATACGGTCATGGAAACCCCTTCTAATATTTCTGTCATCAATGAACAGGATATCCAGGCCACGGATGCCAAAAATATGGCTGAATTGATTAAAAAATTACCAGGGGTGCTTTATACCAATGCCTCGGGTCTGGAACCTAAGCTTTCCCTTAGAGGAACCCACATTGGCATGAGCCCCGGAGCTATGGTATTGGTTAACGGTATCCCCATAAGCCTTGGTAAATTCGGGTATACGGATTATGAATCCATTCCCGTTGAGACCATTGAAAAAATTGAAATCATCAAAGGGCCCATGTCCTCTTTATACGGCGGCAACTCTGCCAGGGGAGTCATCAATGTCATTACCAAACGAAGCAAAAAAAACTTTGACGGAAATATCAGTGTGAAAGGCGGGTCATTTAATGACCAACGGGTTTCTGCCCTGATCCACGGTGCCAAAGATAAATTTGATTACAGCCTGAATGTTAAGAAGAAAAAAGCAGACGGATACCGGGATGACACCTGGCTGGACAATATTTATGCCAATGGGGAATTAGGATTCTGGATGTCCGACACCACAAGGCTGGGTACCTATATCAATGTAACGGACAAGGAAAGGTCTTTGGCAAAAAAACTGACCGAAGCCCAGAGGGAAGAAAATCCAAAGCAGGCGACTGACTATAGCCTCACAGACAACACGGACCTGATATCGGGAGTAAGCCTGGAACTAAAAAAAGAGGTTTATGATATAACCAGCAACATTTATTATAAAAATCGAGATAAAACCTATAGAAACTATTTGGAGGCCACTTCAACCCCTTACAAAGAAGACCTTGAAGAAGACATATGGGGAACCAGGAACATTTTCACCTATAAACAACCCATTTTCACAAAGGCCAACAAACTCTCTTTAGGATTTGATTATGATTACGATGACATTGATCTTCTTACCATGAAAGCAGCTGCCAAGGACCCGGATCTGGCCTATACCATAAAGGATCCCAAAAAAACCGGGGGGTTCAGCAGCAAAATGCTGGGACTCTTTGTTCAGGATGAATTTTCCCTGCTGGACAACCTGACCCTGACCGCGGGTTTAAGATACGATTATTTTGAATTTGACAATAATACAGAATATGATTTTTCTGAGGGTGGCACCTATGACTACAATTCCAACCCGGATTATGACAAACTTAACCCGAGACTGGCTCTCAATTATCAATATTCCAATGATATGAGTCTTTATGGAAGTTACAGCCAATCCTACAGAGCACCTTCTATTTACGATTACTACGCCAGTGGGTCGTATTCAGCAAAAAACAGTTATGTACTGGAACCGGAGAGTTTCACCCAGTATGAGGCCGGGGTCCGGTACAGGTTTGCCAAATGGCTTAATGCGGATGCAACCGTCTACTACCTGGTCATTGAAGACATGCTGGATTCCGCCTATGACACCAACGGTAAATATATGGGCAAACAGAATATCAATGAAGCGACCATGAAGGGGTTTGAACTGGCGCTTTCCGGCAGGCCCATAGACCGTATCACCTATTCCCTGGCCTATACTTATACCGATGCCGTCTACTCAGGTGATTTTTTTACAAAAACCGGTGATAATATTAACGGGAACAGGGTAACAAAGGTTCCCCGTCACCGGTTGAATATTGATTTGGGTATCCAGATTCTAAAAATCGATGCCGGGGAACTTATCTGGAATATAAATGTCATGGCCCAGGACGAGTTTGCCATGGACAATGTCAATTCCAGTTTTTACAACGGTTACGGCTTGTTAAACAGCCTCTTGCGCTGGAAACATGACAGATATGAAATTTTCCTGGGAGTGGACAATATTCTGGATAAAGATTATGACGGATATGCCTATACCAGTTATGGAAAAAATTATTACTATCCGGCACCGGGCACAACCTTTACCTTAGGTCTGGAATTCAAGTTTTAAGACCTTTAAAAACATTTAAGATGAGGGCTGAATATAAATATGATCGGGTCCTCATTTTAAATGATTTAATTCCTGACGAGGATGACCATGAACAAATTGCGTATAGTCTATTTCAGCGTGACCTCCAATGAAATCCCCAACCTGAGTGATGCGGTTACTGAATTTCATAATAATATTGCTCCCCTGAGCCTTTTTGCCAGGACAAGGACTCAGTTAGAAGTCTCAAAAAGCGCCTGCCATGAATTTATCCAAAAGGCTCTGGCTGCAGATGTTCTGGTAGTCACCCTCATGTCCGGAAGCCAGTCGTGCCCTGCCTGGGAAGAATTAATTCAGGCTTTGGAAATAAACCGTTTCCAGGGAATTACAACTCCTTATTTCCATGTTCAACCCACGGGAAACAATGAAGAATCCATGGAAATGGTCCAGAGATTTTCCCGGGGCCTGGACACAGATCTGTGGAAAGTATTAAACCAATACTATCGATACGGCGGTAAAACAAACCTGCTGCAGATGCTGATCAGCTTTTACAACCAGGTATTTAAAAATAAAATACCAACAACAAAACCCAAACGACAAACCGGGGACGGTATTTATCACCCGGACCTGGAACATATACCGACACCGGACACATACTTTAAGACCCTTGATCCTGAAAAGCCCACAATTGGAATCTGGTTTTATCAAAATTTTTATATTACAGGTAACAAAGCCCATATTGACGCCATGATCCGGGAAATTGAAAATCAGGGCGCCAATGTCATCTGCGTATTTCATACCCGGTTCAGGGACAAGCGTATTCCCAGCCGAGGAGCCAATGAGGTAGTGGATCGATATTTCATGAATAAGGAAAGCCCCCGCATTGACGTGCTGATCAACCCGGTCATGTTCAGCCTGAAGATGGCAGCACCCGAATACAAAAACTTGTTACAACGACTGAATGTCCCGGTGATCCAGGCTATTTCCACAAGCAGGAGCATTCAGGAATGGGAAGAAAGCTCCCAGGGACTGAACATTGTGGATATCACCATTGGAGTTGCCCAACCGGAACTTGACGGTGTGATCATCGGTGTCCCCATTGCTGCCAAGCAGTTATCAGGAATTGACCCTGTTACCGGATCTGCAGTGAATAAATATGTTCCCATTCCAGACCGCATTGAAAAAATAATCAGCCTTGCCATGAACTGGGCAATGCTCCGCCATATTCCCAACCCGGATAAAAAAATTGCCATTGTTTTTCACCATTATCCACCGAGAAATGACAGGATAGGATGCGCCTCGGGTCTGGACACCTTTGAAAGTGTCCGGCGCTTAGTTTCCCAAATGAAGGAAAAAGGATATTGGGTAAAAAAAATCTGGAATAGTGGTGATGATCTTGCCAAAGATCTTCTTAACCGCATGACCTGTGACCGGCGCTGGCTTTTGCCTGAACAGATGGCAGCAAGAGCAGAAGCCAAAGCAGGGCACGACCGATTTATGCCCTGGCACCAGGAACTCCCTGAGAAGATCAGAGACAAAAT
>Ga0164315_10002557_pt1 | contig 13939 bp, 16 predicted proteins | sample GuaBasSedimGuay6_FD_113737 | JGI IMG/M metagenome (GOLD analysis project Ga0164315, IMG submission 113737) | Subseafloor sediment microbial communities from Guaymas Basin, Gulf of California, Mexico - Guay6, Core 4569-2, 0-3 cm | ecosystem: Environmental > Aquatic > Marine > Hydrothermal vents... | reverse complement strand
CGTGCCTGGGCACTTATACAACGGCGAACATGATGTACATTGCTAGGCCGACCGCGATCATCGGAACCGCGTCGACCAGGCCCATGACAATGAAGAACTGGGTACGCAACATCGGGATCAGTTCGGGTTGACGAGCTGCGCCTTCAAGAAAGCGACCGCCCAGGATACCGATACCAACAGCCGCACCGAGTGCGCCAAGGCCCATCATTAAGGCGCCCGCGATATATAGCAAAGCTGATTCCATGATTATCTCCTAAATAGATAGTGTGTGTTTGTGTAAAAAATTAATGCTCCGATTGCGATGCCATATCCAGATACACGATGGTCAGCGTCATGAATATAAACGCCTGCAAGGTGATGATCAGGATGTGGAAAAGCGCCCACAACAGTTGTAAAACTCCACCGAATGCACCCAGAACCAGGCCACCGCCATACATCAGGGCTATCAGAATGAATATCATTTCACCCGCATACATGTTACCGAACAAACGTAGCGCCAGTGAGATGGGTTTGGCTATCAAGGTCACGCCTTCGAGCAGCAAATTGATAGGCATCATAAATTTGGGAAACGGATGGAACGCGAGTTCGGCGAAAAAACCGCCCGGGCCTTTAATTTTAATACTGTAGTAAATGACCAGCACGAATACCGAGAGCGACATACCAAAGGTAATATTTGGATCGGTGCTCGGTACTATTTTTAAATAGGGTACACCGAGCATACTAGCCAGCAAGGGTATGTGATCGACCGGGATCAAATCCATCAGATTCATCAGGAAAATCCAGACAAATATAGTCAGCGCCAGCGGCGCGATCAGCGGGTTTTTCCCGGAGAAAGAACCACGCACCGAATCATCGACAAATTCGATCATCATTTCGACAAAATTTTGTAGCCCTGTGGGCGCATCGGTCGAGGCCCTTTTCGCGGCCTGCCGGAAGATCCACAGGAAGAAACAGCCGAGGCCAATCGAGAAGAACATCGAATCGAGGTTGATCGACCAGAATCCCATTTCCTTAATTTGATCGGCGCCATGGGCAATTCCCCAGCTACCATCGGCATGCTGGCCATAGACAAGATTGGTCAAGTGATGCTTGATGTATTCGCTTGAATTCTCGTAAGCCATCTTCGATCAATTACCTTTAGTTACCTTTTATTATTAACGGTATGAACCAACTGGAAATTTGAATCAAACAAAATCCAGCGAATAAAACTATCGGATCCCATTCGTAGTTCGCGGTGAATGCAAGCAGGAAAATTATGCCTGTCATCACCCATTTTACAAACTCGGACCGGTATACGTAACCTAACCATTGCATCGCATTATTATTTTCAGTCTGCTTCAGCATCCGCATACTATGGTAGCTATTTGGAGCCAGGCAGGCAATGCAACCTACTAGCGCCGATAGCATGACACTATCATCCCAAATTACAACCCCGATCACATAAATTGTACCCAGAAGATACTGGATAATCAGGGTCACATAAATCTGGTTTTTCATTGCCTTAGCGGGCGTATTCAGCACTGTCGCCCCCAAAAGCGGATGCAGAGTATAAGTAGTTAAACCTTAATAATCAATCGCCGAATTGAATAATTTGATATCCACATTAATCACAGCTTTGCAGAACCCTGAGCCCCTTCTAATAGTTAAAATTCAGGTCACTTAAACATTTAAAATCAACTGCTTAAACATAGTTCTCAGCGCCGTCAATTCCACCAGAATCGACTCGGTACAAAGACAGGCAGTTTACAATGGCACTTACTTAACCTTTTAGAATTCGTCATTGCGGCCTCCGAGCCGCAATCCAGCGCCCTATGGATGCCGGCGGTCCGACGCTTCGGTCAAGCCCGGGAAGACGACGATTTTGGCCTTAAGTAAGTGCCATTGAGGACAGTTACTTTAAACCCAGGTGGGCGAGAATTCCTTCCAGTTCGTCACTGTTATGGAAGCTGACTACGAGCTGACCGGCACCCTGTTTACCCGATTTGATCTTGACCGCGGCACCGAGTTTTTCACTAATTTGGGTTTCCAGCCGTCTGATATCCGGATCAATTATTTCTGCTGCCGCCTTTTTGCTGGAATCACCCTTGAGCACCTGCTTCACCAGCGCCTCTGTCTCACGAACCGAAAGTCCACGCTTGACCACAATATTGGCCACTTCAATTTGATCATGCCGGATGAGGCCGAGCAGCGCACGCGCATGCCCCATATCGAGCAGTCCCCGGTTGACCAGGTCCTTGACTGGATCGGCCAGGTCCAGCAACCGCAGTAAATTACTCACCGAAGCGCGCGAACGACCTACCGAATCAGCCACCTGCTGATGGGTGAGATCAAAATCGTCGATCAGGCGCATCAGGCCCTGCGCCTCTTCGAGTGGATTAAGGTCTTCACGCTGGATATTCTCGATCAGTGCTATCGCCGCCGCTGATTTACTGTCGAGGTCACGAACCACTGCTGGAATTTTTTGCAGGCCTGCAATTTGTGCGGCGCGCCAGCGGCGTTCACCCGCGACCAGCTCGAAATGGTCGCCTTCGGGCCTTACCACGATGGGCTGGACGATACCTTGCGATCGTATCGAGTCGGCCAGCTCCTGCAACGACTGCTGATCAAAATGTTGCCTGGGCTGATATTTTCCGCGCTGTATTCGATCAATATCGATTTCCCTCAAGCCGCTCGCTCGGTCATGCTCGCTGACATGGGTAACTTCATCGATATTGCCGATTAATGAACCCAGTCCTCTGCCTAGTCGCTTTTTTTTCATATTCGCACTTAATTGGTATGGGCGCTTTGCTTGGCATCTCGCCGCAAAACTTCACCCGCGAGCGCCAGGTATGCTATCGACCCACGGGAATTCTTTTCATACTGCAAAATTGGTTGACCGTAACTGGGCGCTTCCGCGAGGCGTATATTACGCGGAATAATGGTGCGATAAACCTGCTCGCCAAAATGCTCAACGAGCTCGGAAGACACATCGTTCGCCAGATTATTGCGTGAATCGTACATAGTGCGCAGTACGCCTTCCAGTTTCAGGCTGGGATTTACACTGATCCGAATTTGTTCGATGGTATCGAGCAACGAGGACAGGCCTTCTAGCGCGTAATACTCGCATTGCATCGGGATCAAAATACTATCTGCCGCGACCAGCGCATTCACCGTTAGCATATTCAATGAAGGCGGGCAGTCGATCAGGATATAGTCATATTCGCTGGCGATCGGCTCCAGTGCCAGCGCAAGTTGACGTTCGCGTCCGATACGAGTCATGAGCTGAACTTCGGCCGCGGTCAAATCTGCGTTCGCGGGCAGAATATCATAGCCCACATCAGGTAGCTTGATGAGGGCATTGCGAGCGGTGGAATCTCCCAGTAATACATCGCAAACACTGACCGAAAGGCTGTTTTTGTCTACGCCACTGCCCATGGTCGCATTACCCTGGGGATCCATATCGATCAGTAATACCCGTCTTTTGGTCGCAGCCAGCGCGGCGGCCAGGTTGACCGTGGTAGTGGTCTTGCCGACGCCGCCCTTTTGATTGGCAATGGTAATCGTTTTGCTCATGCTATCGTTGCCGCAACTTAACCAGGCTTCGATTTGAATCAATGCCTGGAATTTGCAAGCTGGTTTCCTCAATCAGATATATATTGCTGTCTATAGCCTCGGCCTCTTCAGTGCCAAGACCGGTTTTCATCGTTAGCAGCGTGGTTTCAGGACACGACAAATGCTGGACGCTATCTACGAAACTGGATAAAGAGGCATAAGCCCGGCTAACGATAACATCGAATGGTTTTGCGGCATGATAGTCTTCAACCCTCGACTGCACAACTTTGGCATTACTAATACTGCATTGCGCCACAGCCTGTTGCAAGAACCGGGTTTTCTTGCCATTGCTGTCGAGCAAGGTCCATATCGTATCGGGCATCGCAATCGCCAGCGGCAATCCTGGCAATCCGGCGCCCGTACCAACATCAAGCGCAGTGCCGGCGGATTTCACCGCATCGAAGATAGCCAGGCTATCGAGCAAATGATGGGAGATCATTTTTACCGGATCGGTGATTGCGGTGAGATTATAGCTTTTGTTCCACCTGCCCAGTAATGCCAGGTAATCGAGCAATTTATCGACCTGAGCCTCGTCCAGGGGCAGTGCAATGTCGATCAGCCCCTGCTCTAACCGGGTTCGCAGGTTCAAGCCGATTTCTGGATATGCGACCCAGGCGCATGTCGTTTCAAATGCACCAGCAACAATGATATTGCCGCCGGGGTCACACCCGAAATACGACCGGCCTGACCAATAGTCGATGGACGATGATCCTGTAGCTTCTGGCGGACTTCGTTCGAAAGTCCGCGAACATCAGAAAATTCGAGAGAGTCCGGCAGAGAGGTCTGCTCGTGCTTTAATGCCTTATCAATTTCCTGTTGCTGACGCGACAGATAGCCAGCGTACTTGCCGTTGATTTCAGCCTGCTCCTGTACGCGGACTGGATATTGCTCATCGTCGTCAAGCATGGGCATCAGGTCGCTAATTTGAATCTCCGGGCGTTTCAAAATTTCCGCCAGACGAAACTCGCGGGTTAACGGATTTTGCATCGTGCTCGAAAGAGCATTCGCCTGTTCGCTGCCGGGTTGCAGCCATTGGTCGTTCAATTTCTGCTTTAAGCGTTCCAGCTGTTCGCGATATTGCTCAAACGCAGACCAGCGGGCATCGTCGACCAAACCCATATTGCGGCCTATTTCGGTGAGGCGTAAATCGGCATTGTCCTCACGCAGCATCAGGCGATACTCGGCACGTGAGGTAAACATACGGTATGGTTCACTGGTACCACGCGTAATCAAATCATCCACCAGCACACCGATATAGGCCTGCGACCGGCCGAGCCTGATCGATTCTTTACCCTGTACCCTGGCGGCAGCATTGGCGCCGGCAACCAGGCCCTGCGCGGCGGCTTCTTCATAACCCGTGGTACCGTTAATCTGGCCGGCGAAGTAGAGGCCTTCGATAAACCGGGTTTCAAGTGTATCGCGCAGATCGCGAGGATCGAAAAAATCGTATTCGATCGCGTAACCGGGTCGAGTGATATGCGCTTGTTCAAAGCCTCGCATGCTTTGCACCAGTGCCTGTTGAACATCGAAGGGCAGGCTCGTGGAAATTCCGTTTGGATAAACCTCGGATAAGTTCAGTCCCTCGGGCTCGACAAAAATTTGATGCGATGTTTTATCGGCAAACCGCACTACCTTGTCTTCGATAGACGGACAGTAACGCGGACCCGTACCTTCAATCGCGCCACTGAAAAGCGGGGAGCGATGCAAATTGTCACGGATAATGTCGTGGGTTTTTTCGTTAGTATGGGTTATATGGCAACTGATCTGGCGCGGATGTAAATCGATCGAAGCCATGGTTGAAAATACCGGCAGTGGATCATCACCCGGCTGTTCCTGCATGACACTGTAATCGATGCTTTTGCGATCGATTCGCGGAGGTGTACCGGTTTTTAACCGACTGACCCGAAAGGGGCGTTCACGCAAGCGCGCGGCCAGTGCGGTGGCAGGCGGGTCACCCGCACGACCACCAGCGTAATTGGTATCACCAATATGTATCTTGCCATCGAGGAAGGTACCGACCGTAAGTACTACCGTTGAGGCGTAAAATTTAAGCCCCATTTGGGTAACAACGCCCTGGATACGATCGTCATTTTCAATCAAATCAACCACTGGTTGCTGGAAGATGGAAAGGTCGGCCTGGTTTTCGAGTTTTTGCCGAATCGCGACCCGGTAAAGTTGTCGGTCGGTCTGTGCTCGCGTGGCCCGAACCGCCGGGCCCTTGCGTCGGTTGAGCGTACGGAACTGGATTCCGGCCTTGTCGGCAGCCAGCGCCATTTCGCCGCCGAGTGCGTCAATTTCCTTGACCAGGTGTCCCTTGCCAATGCCGCCGATGGCGGGATTGCAACTCATCTGCCCCAGGGTTTCGATGCTATGGGTTAACAGCAGCGTGTTCGCACCCATGCGCGCAGCCGCAAGCGCGGCCTCGGTACCCGCGTGACCGCCGCCTACTACGATGACATCAAAACGTCTGTTGAAATCCATTACACTATGTTAACCAAAATCGGCGCGCATTCTAGCGCTTTTGTTGGCAAAATTCCATGTGCTGGTTGATTGTTCAATGGATCCCGGCTCGGGGACCCAGTAATGTCCAGAATAATTCAACATTGCTGCGAATTTCGATAAATAAATCGCTCGTCATCCCGGACCTGATCCGGGATCCATTGCAATGCACCCTCCGGGTTTAGTAACTTGTTGATCGGTAGGCTTATTATCGTTTTTTAATTTTTTCTTCGCGGGGATTCAAAATGGATACCGGCCTACGCCGGTATGACGAATCCCAGGCTATACCCTGGTATATCTCAATATTTCACCCGGCAATTCATCCATTCTATCAAAGGTAAGATGCGCACCGGCGGCCAGCAACTTGTCGGCACTCATCAGCTCAGAGTAGCCAAACACCGCCATTTGCGCCGCGACCGCACCGCTAACCCCTACCGGACTATCTTCTATCACCAGGCATTTTTCCGGGTTATCAACACCCATCGATCGTGCCGCGTGCAGGTATACGTCCGGGAACGGCTTGGCGCGGGCCACTTCGGAGACACTGAATAGCTTGCCGCCGAAATATTTTATCAGGCCAGTCTTGCCGAGCGTTGTTTGCATTTTTTCATGCGAACCACCGGAGGCGACACAATAAGGCGTATCAATTGCTGCCAGTACTGCCTCTATACCGTTTACCGCGACGACTGACTCGGCCAGTTCACGGTTGATTTCATTTCGATAACGCCCGCCAAGGCCAGGCGGTGGAGGGGCTCCGGTCATTTCCTCTATTATTGCCAGGCATTGTGCCTGTGAGTGGCCGACAAAATAGCTGAACATTTGTTCTAGCGACAACCTTAATCCGCATTCCTCCTCGAGCACCCGTGCAAAAACACGATTGGCGATACGTTCGCTATCTACCAGCACACCATCACAGTCGAATATTACTAAATCAAACCTGTCCTGCTTCGAAGCCGTCATGCCGGTACCGGATTGAGTCCAGCATGACGAGGCCCGGTATTAAAGCCGTCCGGCATTGATTTTTTTATACAGGTAGACGGAAAAGTACTTGCCGTAACGTTCCTGTAATTCTGGCAACTTCCAATCATTTCCTGTCACCTGGTGGCGACACATTGGGCTGCCACAGTGACAATCAAGAAAGTAATCATCCGAACGCTCCATCGAATAGTCGTGGCAAAGTTCCTCGCCCACCTTAATAGCACGCATCGCAACGTAGGCTATCTGGCCCAGAAAGCCTATGTTTGGATCGCAGGAATGGTTGATGAAAACCGACATGTCATCGATTTCTTCGGGGCTAGTGGGTGAAAGATATAAATCGTCGCTTATTTGCAGGGCAAAATCCCCCACCTCGGCACTGATTTTCACCAGTTGTTCAGCGTTAACAATACGACCGGATTTAATCGCGACGATTTCATCTTTGGCTATATCCTCAAGCGCGACGACGCCGCGACCACTGAGCGTATCGTCACGAACTTCTATTTTGGGTGATCGGTAAGTCTTCATAATACCTGCCACCGACAGGTTTAAGCCGGGGTATCGCCTGATCCCTTCTTAACGATATTGGTTGCGAGTGCGATCATCGATGAAATATCAGCCAGGTTTGCGGGTACCACCAGGGTATTACCCTCTTTCGCAATATTGCCGAACTGGGTGAGGTAATTCTCGGCCACGCGAAGTTGCATCGCTGCATCACCACCGGCTTCGTTGAGCGATTTAGCTACCTTGCTGAGTCCTTCGGCGGTAGCCGTAGCTATTGCGAGAATGGCCGCTGCCTCACCTTCGGCCTCGTTAATCTGCTGTTGCTGAACCGCCTCGGATTGCTTGATTACCTGCTGCTTTTGGCCTTCGGCCTCGTTTATTTTAGCGTCTCGCTCACCTTCCGAGGTTAAAATTACCGCGCGCTTTTCACGCTCGGCACGCATCTGTTTCTCCATCGCGCCAAGAACATCGGCAGGCGGGTTAATGTTCTTGATTTCGTAACGCAAGACTTTTACGCCCCAGGGATCTGAAGCCTTGTCCAGTTCGGCAACGACGTTGGCATTGATCATCGACCTTTCCTCGAAGGTACGATCCAGAACAATTTTACCGATTTCACTACGCAGGGTAGTTTGCGCGAGCTGGGAAATGGCGAAGGCATAATCGGTAATTCCATAGGAGGCGCGCTCCGGGTCCATCACCTGGAGGTACAAAACACCATCGACGCCCACCTGTACATTGTCTTTGGTGATACAAATCTGTTCCGGAATATCTAAAGCCAGTTCCTTCAGGCTGTGCTTATAGGCGGTTATTTCGATAAAAGGGAATAGTATATGGAAGCCGGCCCGCAGCGTTCGGCTGTATTTACCCAGGCTTTCGACAACGTAAGCGCTTTGTTGCGGAACCACGACCGCGGTCTTGGCGATAATAATCACCGCGATTACCGCTACCCCGATCGCTACCCAGAAAGAAATATTTTCAAATATCATCATTCACCTGCCTCTATTTGTTGGTTGTTGCCGGACTAATTACCAGGGTTAAACCCTCGACGCTGGTAACCCGCACATTGCTGCCTTTATCAATAGTTTCACTGCTGTTATTCAAAATCGTCCAGGTCGTGCCTCGATGTCCCATACGGCATTTGTCACCGGGCGGCAGGGTGTCTTCCAGTTTTAAAATATCACCGACCGGACTGGCATCAAAGCCAACGCCTCCACCCCGAATCTTTTGGTACAGTTGCTTACGAAACAATACCATGGCAACCAGCGACAGACCTGCGAATAGCATCCACTGTACCCACAACTCAAGCTCTATCCCGATCAATCCAGCGAAGCCGGTCAGGATTGCGGCAATACCGATAAACACCAGGTAGAAAGCGGCATCGATAGCCAGAAGCTCCGAACCCAGCAAAAAGGTGCCAAATATCATCCAACCCCACCAGGGCATAATCTTCTCCTTACTTAATCAATGCACACACTAGTAATTAGTCGTTATCCGTCAAACCCGCACCGGCACCGGCGCGTGACTCCTTAGTTGCAGGCGCATAGGTCTTAAATGCCAGCCTGTCGATCGCTGCCCAGAAATCGCTATCGATATCACAGGCCAGGGTCGATGGCAGCGACTGCGGGTCTGTATCGCTTGATTGTACACACTTCACAGATTCAGACCCGGTCATTAACAAATCATCGCTGTTGCCTTCGATTCTTATTCCATTTTCATAACAACTAATACTAACTCCACCCCAGCTGGTGGTAAAGGTAGTACGGTGATATCTCGCCGCCTGCCCAATTATCGCCGCCAGCAGTATAGGGTAGGCGACCGAACCGAGTCTAAATTCTGTGCCGGTCAACATCTGGCTTGATCGGTCAGCCAGGGCCGGCTCCGGTAATGATCGGGCACAGGTAATCACCATACGCCTGCCAGACACCATTCAGGCTCGATGGTTGATACAGATCGTAATCGTTGCCGTCCAGCTGTTGCAAATGCGCAAGCATAATTTCGGTACCGGGCAACCCAAACGCGGACAGCCAGCGCGCGGCCTTGCCAGCCTCTTCAGAAAGTCCCCACCCCACCCCTCGCCCCTTCGGGGAGACGCCTACATGGATGTTGCGGTCCGGCGTCCCGGTGGTAGAACAATGCAGGAGCAATTGTCGAGGGGTGGGGTGGGGGGGGGAAGGGTGAATTTCGAACGTTTAAACTTAATCGCTATTATTTTGCTTTTCCAGATCGAGTAAATACTTTTTACGCCAGACGCCGCCACCAAAGCCAGCGAGTCCGCCATCTTTTGCAATTACCCGGTGGCAGGGGATTACGATTGAAATTCGGTTTTTTGCATTCGCGCTGGCGATGGCCCGTACCGCTTTTTCATTGCCGATAGCAACAGCCTGTTGCTGGTAGGAACGGGTTTCACCATACGGAATTTGCTGCAGTGCCTGCCAGGCTTTTTGTTGAAACTCACTACCCCGCACATCGAGTGGAATATTGAACTTTTGCCGGTTACCGGCAAAATATTCGGCGAGCTGTGTTTCCAGCGCGGTCAGATGCTGGTTTACGCCGGTGACGAAGCGGGCCTTCAATTGCTTTTGCAATTGGGCAATCTGATCGTCGATCATTTTACGATCGATAAACTCTAGCAGGCACAGGCCCTGTTCACTGGCACCGGCATACATTTGTCCCAGCGGTGTACTCAAGCGTGTGATGTTCACCAACGACTGGTTTCTGGATTGCGATGGACTGAAACCGGTGGTATCGCTGAACGCCTGGTGGAATCCACTGAGTGAATCGTAACCACTGTCGAAGGCGGTGCTGGTGACATCGTGGTTATTTTTCATCTTCTCAAAGGCTCGATTCACTCGCAGCGCCTTGATATAGGCGTGAAAGGTCATGCCGTGGTGTTTCTGGAACCAGCGTCGAACCCGTGCCGGATCAATCTGGCGTAGTTGCAGGTCTTCATCCTTGTAACTTGCTTCCGGAGCCGCGTGCACCTCGTCGAGTAAATTGCGCAGCCAGTCGGGTGCCTCCCCCGCCTTTGTTAAGGGCGTACATAACTTACAGGGTCGATAACCGGATTCGAGGGCGCTTTGCACCGAATCGAAAAAATCGACATTCTCTTTTTTGGGCTTGCGCGCACTACAGGTTGGACGACAGAATATACCGGTGGTTCTAACACCGAAATAAAATATGCCTTCCAGGCTGCTATCACGATTAACTAGCGCCTGGTACATGAAGTCTTCGTCGGGAATGGTTTGCTGGTTCATCATCGGTTATCGGCCATTGCGGTAATAGTGTGCAGCCATTATATGATGCGGCTTGTAATCTGCATCCGCAAAATCGACATGTAATTTCTGCCTGACCTTTTATTTAGAGTCGGGTTTGAACTCAACCGGCCGCGGATAGCGTGAGGTAATATCGAAACGGGTTAAATCCAAATGACTACGAGTATATTCCTCCGAGGCATTACGCGCTGGGTTAAAATCCCAGGACTGGTAACGACCGACACGCAATGCCGCATGCACCTCACGACGGCGTATCTGATCGGCTATCACCGTTTGCTGCAATGCCCCGGCATCCCAGTACTCGGAGGCCTCGCGCCGAAAGCCATCCAGAACATCACCTGTATCGCTCGCCGCCAGGTTATGGCACTCGTTCGGGTCAGCCTGCAAATCAAATAACTGATCAGGATCGGTGATACAGGAAATATACTTGTACCGGCCGCGCCGGATCATCAACATCGGCGCACCAGTACCCTCGCCCAGGTATTCGCTAACACAGGCGTCGGGATCCTGGCTCGCATCACCATCGCATAACGGCAGCAGTGAGCGACCGTTCAAGGGGTCTATTACCGACGGTTTCGAAACACCAGTGGCTTCGTGGGCGATATCGACCAGGGTCGGTAATACATCGACCTGGGCCACCGGCTGCGGCATTCGGCGCGCTTCAAACCGGTTCGGATTGTGAATGATCATCGGTATCCGGCAGGACCACTCGCGAAACGACATTTTGTACCAGAGCCCGTATTCACCGAGCATGTCGCCATGGTCAGAGGTAAAAATAATCGTCGTATTCTGCGCCATATCGCATTCATGTAAGGTCGCCTGTAGCCGCCCCAGCCATTCGTCAACATACGACACATTGCCATAGTAGGCGCGCCGTGCCCTGATGATCTCATCGTCGCTGATCGATACCGCGTCCAGTGCGATGACCTGTTCCAGGCGTTTGCTGTGTACGTCCTGTTGATCGGCCGGCGGCCGTCGTACACTCGGCAACGCAATATCGACATCCTCATAGAGATCCCAGTATTTCTGGCGCGTGGCGTAGGGGTCGTGGGGATGGATAAAGCTGGTTACCAGGCACAATGGGCGCTCGTCTTCGCTACGCGCATGGTCGTAAATCGCGCGCGTTGCCTGGGTGCCGACCTCGTCGTCGTAGGCCAGTTGATTGGTAATCGCGGCAACTCCAGCCTGTTTAACACTGGACATATTGTGGTACCACAAATCGATGCGCTCATCGGGTTTGGTCCAGTCCGGGATCCAGCCGAAATCGGCGGGATAGATATCGGTAGTGACCCGATCTTCGAAACCGTGCAATTGATCCGGCCCGACAAAATGCATCTTGCCCGAGAGGCAGGTTTTATATCCCATGAGCCGCATATAATGCGCGAAGGTTGGCATCGTCGACGGCATATAGGCTGCATTATCGTAACCACCGCACTGCGAGATATTCTGACCCGTCATAAACGCATAGCGTGCCGGGGTACACAATGGACTGCTGCTATATGCCGATTCGAAGGTAACGCCCTGTCGCGCGAGCCGATCAATATTGGGGCTTTTAACTTCAGCGTTTCCGTAACAACCAAGCGCCAGCGCGGTTAGCTGGTCAGCCATAACAATCAGAATATGCTGCTTTTCAGAATTCATTTACTTAATGAGCCTCTGATCAATTGATGAATCAACAGCTGCTTATAGCAAATTTTTGCCGTCAAACACCACGACTTCGAAATCAGTCGTATCGAGGTCTTCAATACAACCGAGGTTGACGCGCATATGGCCGGGCATACGCAGCATCTCGTTATGCGTGTAAATACCGCATTTATTGCAAAAGTAATGCTTCGCCACCTTATTGCCAAATTGGTAAAGACCTATGTCGTTTGGATCGGCTTCAACTTTAAGGTTCTCCAACGGGATCGCCTCGGGTGACATCATCGTGCCTTTGCGTGAGCAGATGGAACAGGTACAGCGCAGGCCTTTGGTAACTTCTTCACCGTCGTATGAAAATTTGATCGCGCCGCAATGGCAGGAGCCTTCGTAGTGTTTGGTCATGTGTCTCTCTGTTTACAGGGATAACGGGGGAATGGACAAGGGTTGCTCCGTGCAACCCTATTGCATTTCCACCCTCCATGGCGGTTATCCCGGCTCGGAAGCCGGGATGACGCTTCGCTAGTTATCAGCATCGGTGAATTCAACGGTCCAGTGTGAGCCGTCGCAATAGGGTTTATTTTTAGAGGCGCCACAACGACATAGCGTAAAGCTGGTTTCCGAGGCGCCTTTGCCTTTCGGCGTTTCCAGTAAATCGACCTTGCCTTTCACCACGTAAGGCCCGTTTGGCGCAATAAATACAAACGCCTCGCTGACTTCCAGCGATTCGTTTACATTTTCAACGCTATAACTCAAGGCGCCCGACGGGCACTGGTTAATAACGTCAATGATCTCTTCGGCGCTTGCACCATCCGCATCAACGAATGGCTCCTGGCGCAGACGAAATACCGCGGCCAGGCCATCGGTACAGTATCCGGCATGCGCACAGATGCTGCGATTGTCGTGAATGGTTATATTTTTGCCCACGTAGGTATCCAGTTGATCTTTCTCCGGATCGAGCTGGTTTTCACTGCTGAAACCAATATTCTTGTGGGAACCATCGCAGAAGGGCTTATTCGCCGAGGCGCCACAACGGCACAAACCCATGGCCTCTTTGCAATCGATCGCGCCATTACGATTATTGAAGCTCTGTAAATCCTTAACGATATAGGGGCCATCTTGCGCCATCTTGATAGTGACTGATTTGCTACCCATAATTCACCTCCATAGACTTGCCCTGGTATCGGGACTAACCATGTTGCCATTTTTAAGCGGTGAGGTACATACCCCGGAGAGACAGATCAGGTGCTGGATTTGCTACGGCCCGCGCTCGATATCCAGCGCAGTCTTACTATCATACTCGATCATGCAATCCTAAGCGGGAATCAAACTGCCGGAGCTTGAAGCCGGTTCGCTCAGGCTTAGCTTCAGTCCTTTCTGATAGTACTCTGAAGCCTTTTCTTTTTGCTCCAAATGATCGCTCAACAGTTCGGCAAGCACCAGGCAATTGGCTGGCATGG
>Ga0164315_10002556_pt1 | contig 13940 bp, 7 predicted proteins | sample GuaBasSedimGuay6_FD_113737 | JGI IMG/M metagenome (GOLD analysis project Ga0164315, IMG submission 113737) | Subseafloor sediment microbial communities from Guaymas Basin, Gulf of California, Mexico - Guay6, Core 4569-2, 0-3 cm | ecosystem: Environmental > Aquatic > Marine > Hydrothermal vents >... | reverse complement strand
CAAGTTTACTGGCCACCAGGTGCTGCATGGATTCTTCCATTTTCACCCAGGGACCACCGCTGCCTGTCCATCCCGGGCCAGAACCAAGGGTAAGGACAATCCCCAGCCGTTCGCACTCTTTTACAGCATGTGTAAAGCTTTCCTGCCACTCTTCACTCAGGAACTTTACCGGACCCTGAGGTACTCCCACGTTTACCTCCAGGAAAAGAACATGGCCTATCCCTACCTCTTTCATGGATTCCAGGTCGGCTGTCATCTCTTCCCTGGAGAGGTTGCCATCCATAAAGTACCAGTAGACACCCGGACGGGCCGAATTGGGAGGATCCAAAAACAAGTTTGTCAGATCCTGGTAGTCCACCTCCAAAGTGGAGACAGTTTTGGGGCCATCTTGATCAACCCTCTGGCAATTAAGGGTTACTAATAAGATGGAAGTGATTAGTAATAATTTCAGTAAATGTCTTTTCGGGTTCATTTGTTATAATTGAAGTGAGTTCTCTACACGCTATTTATGGATTATTCATTGGTAATTATCAAAAGTATATATATTTACACATCAATGTCAAGATCAGATCTGCTGTTTCAGTTGTGTAATGTGATAGCTGTTTATGGATGATTTTTATAAATATCTCCAGGTAAATCAGGAATACGCCTTCAAGGAACTGGTGGTTCATAATGCCGGTCACACCCATATTAAACCTGATACGGTATATCCTCCGGGTCGGCACCCCGATCACCACCATTTTAGTTTTGGGCAGGGCAGGGTTATTGATGAGTACCAGTTGATCTACATCACAGCCGGAAAAGGTATTCTGCAGACACAGTCCGGCGGGAAATTTGAGATTGGGGCCGGAGATGGTTTTCTGCTTTTCCCGGGGGAGTGGCATCGCTATAAACCAGATATCCGGTCGGGCTGGACCGAAAATTGGGTGGGATTCAAAGGGAATAACTCTTTTTTGCAAAGCTCAGAACACCTGCTTTCCAGGAAGAGCCCCAAGTTCAGCATTGGAATGGATGACCGGCTCATCAGGCAGTTAAGCAATATTTTTGAGATGGTGAAATCGGATTTTGTAGGGGCCGAGTATGTCCTTTCGGGATCGGTGATTTTTCTGATTGGACATATTCTCACCCACCTGAAAAGGAAGGAATTAAAGATCACCAGTCAAACCGATGAAATCATCATGACAGCAAAATCTCTTCTTGAAAGCCGGTTTTCGGAAAAGGTGAACCTGGAGGATATTGCCGGTCAGCTGAACATCTCCTATGTGTGGTTCCGTACCTATTTCAAGAAGCACACGGGTTTTTCCCCCTATGACTACCTGCTGAATATCCGCATCAATCACGCCAGGTTGCTCTTAAAGAATTCCAACAGTTCGGTCAAAGAGATCAGTCAATCCTCAGGATTTGAGTCCCAGCAGCAATTCAGCAAGACCTTCAAGAAGAAGACCGGGCTAAGCCCTGTCCAGTTCAGGAATCATTGAGAGACTTTTGCCACCCAATTTATTGGAAGATGATTTGGGGTCACCTCATTTTCATTGTGCAAAATGCCAAAAAGTGTAACAGATTTGCCAATTCATTCATTGATTGACAATCCCCGTTCACCTATTTTTATTGCAACCAACTAACTGTAACTCTTAACCCGTCTACATATGAAATATTCGCTTTATTTCCTTGTTGTGATCCTTTTCGTTGCAGCTTCATGTGGAAGTGGCTCCAGGGATCAGAAAAAACTGATTCTCACAGATCAAAGCGGTACAGATACCATTACCATTGAGGATATTGAATTGCTAAAGACTATTGCCTCTCTTAGAAATGAGTTGATCCATGTGGGTCAAATGCAAATGGAAGAGGTGACCCTGGCTGACCAGAAGAAAACTACAGGGATTATCAGTGAATTATTAGATCGCGCTGAACAGAAGATTCTGGGTGAACTTCCTTCGGGAAGGTTTCCATGGAGTTGGGCAGGTTTTGATGAGCCGGAAGGAGTGGTAGAAATGGCCGAAGAATTTCTGAAGGTATTGGCCAGTGGTAAAGATCCACTGGAAGGCAAATTTGCTGAACCTGGAGGTACTGTTATTGACCATGCCATTATCAAGAGGGACAATCTCTGGCACCTGATCTACATAAGGGGGATTGCCGGAACTAACTGGCCCGATTATCCAACGTCCAATTTCGGTCATGCGGTGAGCCAGGATCTTGTGAACTGGCAAATCGAAGAACCTGTATTGGAAACAGTGAAGGAGGGTTTCGACACCTACCAGGTGTGGGCCCCCCATATTATCGAACATGCGGGAAAATATTGGAACTTTTACACAGGAGTGAATGATTCAGTAAGCCAGGCCATCTGCCTGGCTACTTCAGAAGATCTTTTCCACTGGGAACGCTACGAGGGAAATCCTTTGCTCAACAGCATGCCCTGGGGGAAATGGGACCTGAGTCAATGGTCGGATTGCCGCGATCCCATGGTGTTAAAGGATGGCGACATGTTTTACTGCTACTATACAGCAGGCAGGATGATACCGGATACAGAACAGTTTGAATACTGCATGGGGATTGCCAGTTCAAAGGATCTTTTGAATTGGAAAGATGAAGGGTTCAGGAGCTTTGAACATTCCCTTGAAACCCCTCCCGAGTCTCCATTTGTTGTGAAGAAGAACGGAGAGTTCTATCTATTCTATACAAACTACAAGCATGGGATTGTGTATGTGAAAAGCGATAATCCCCTGGATGGCTGGAAGGAGGACCCGGATGATCCACAGAGTATTATTGAGGGTGTATCCGCGTCTGAAATTTTCGAAGAGAACGGGAAGTGGTATATCACGTACATTTCGCATATGGCAAATGCACTGCACTTTTTTGAGATCAGGGAGGTGATCTGGAATGACGATGGATCAGTATCGGTTCAGGATGCAGATATATAGCAAAATTTCAAAAAAATGAAAAGAAAAAGCAGTTACCGTTCAATACCTAAGGCGGCACTCATTGTGTGGATGTTATGTGTAGCTATAAATGTGAATAGCCAGGCTCCCTCAGGTCTTAGCATATCTCCCGAATCCCTTTCGGTATGGACCAGTGTGGGCAAGGGTACTTTTGAAGTAAAGAAAAATGAGACTCCGTCTGATTTGAGAGGCATTGCTCCAGTCCATAAGCTATACTGGAGAGCGGCCAACGACTCTTCGGCAGGAGTACTTCAATCGAATCCATTTATCATTGAGAAAGCCATTCAGCAGTTTAATATTGCCGGCGGCTCGGGGTTCAACAGGCAAAGAGAGGCTGAATTTATCCGCTTGAGACTGAGAGCAAAGAAAGGAGATGTACTTCTGAGGGAGACCACTACCAATGGCTATGGTGCCCTAACCACCGAAAGATGGTTTACTCCGGACCTCATTGGAAAAAAGGTATATCTGGAGATCTATTCTGCGGCACTGGAGTCCTTTTTTGGTGTACCCGATATTTGGATGGCGCTTGAGAATTACCATCAAACCAATTTTCCTGAACCTGACCAGGCAGTTGGAGTCAGCCTTCAGGCAGTTCCCATTGATGAAAATGCCACGTTAACCTTTTGCAGAAGCCTTCCTTTCCTGGCATCTGCCCCCGGTTTTCGGGGCCCATCTACAAGAGAGCTTGATGCGACCACCGAAACCATCCCGGTAAATGCGCAGGCCGAAGCACTCTATCTCCTGGGAATGATTAATCAGGGTTGGGAGAATGGAGTTGCACACTGGGGTGAACATACTGAAACACTTTGGGAAAGAGAGGACCAGGTTTATATTGGAAAGAAGCTGGGAACCCTGGTGATTCAATATGCTGAAGGGAATAGGGATAGCATCCCGCTTATTTTTGGGTCCAATATGTGGTTTTCAAATCACTGGACCCATGGGGCAAGTCATAATGTATCTGTGCCTACTAAAGAACCTTTTGCATCCAGACCTGAGTATATGTCAGTGCTTAGAAGTACCCTGCTGGTACAGGAGGATATATATGAGGGTTCTTTTGCCTCCGATTACAAACACTATTTCCTGTCCATCAAACCGAGACCCCACGTGATTTCATCCATAGAAGTTATTAATGATCACGGTACCAGGGGACGCCCTATGATTTCGGCCATTACCCTCCGGGGAAAGAAGCAAAAGGGGTTGCATAGTTTTAAAAAGATGAAGGTATCTGCAGACGATCTGGAACCTCGTCTGGATGTTATCAACCCACCGGACTACATACTTGATGCTTCCCGGTTGGCTCAAATCCTTTATACCCACGAAAGCGATCTGCCGCAACAGCCCGATGAGGTTTTAATCCCCGAGTCGATGGATGCCACTCATATTCAGTTTCTTGGAGGCAAAGAGGCAGTTTGGCTGAGTAATGTATGGGCAGCCAACCTGGTTCAACTTCATGAAAAATTTGATCCTGAAACAGGGTACTTTCGGGAGACCGGTGTTGATTGCCCATTTTATGGAGGCTATTCGGGACTGGGTACCTGGTGTGAGCAGGGTATTTACCCGGCCGCCTACTCCCGAACCAGTGATCATTTTGTAACCCTTGCCATGCGGCATATCAATCTGCCTCAGCGGGAGACAGCTTTTGTTGATTTTTGCGATACCTGGCTCTATTTTTACCGGTCCAACCGCGACCCTGAGAAAGGTCCGCCCAATGATCTGCTGGATCTGGATCGCTATCCTGAAGATGCACCTCCCCACTGGTCCATGGAGCTTAGCAGGCCGCCCACAACTGGCGGACAACTGAATGTGAACGAGATCCATGGGGATGAGGAGATGGACGGTCATGCTTCCACCATTGTGGGACGCTGGTATGCCTGGCGTCTGCAGGGTGGAGATTCTGATGAATGGTTGACCGGAAAAAGAGAGGATGTGTATGGATACAGCCGCTGGGAAAGTACCCGGGATGCAGCCGAATTTATCTGCTGGTTGATGGACTACACCGGCCGCGATATGGTTTACTCTGAAGGCGAGTTTACGGGGTGGGGCGGAATCGGAAGGGATTATTGTCTGGTACCCAAAGGGATGTCTGAGGAGACCGATCCTGAGAAGATCAGGGAGAATTATGCCAATGCCAATATGTATGAACCCTATCCCAACTTTGCATGCATGACTGCCTTAAATTGTGCAGCAGAGATGGCCGATGCGGTTGGAAATAAAGATGAAGCTGAGAGATGGAGGCAATATGCCTTGACCATTCGCAATGGTATGGTGCGACAGCTTGTAGCAGGTGATTTTAATAACCTGACCTGGAGAATCTCTCCATACTCAGTACTGACCACCTTTCAGGACAGGCTGGTGCAGACCTGGTTCTCCCTCTACCTGGATGGACTCGATCCCACCCGGTGGGACCAGGAGATGCTTTCCATTACCCGAAACACCTTCCAGGAGCATATGAATATGCCCTATGGACATGCACCGGTCCTTGCCATGGGATACGGTCAGGGCTGGCTCACTCATGCATCACTGCTATTGGATGAAATGGATCATGCCAGTAAGCTGCTTGTTAATACAGCCCGCTACACTTATGATAAAAACATGGAGTATGTGAATGAATCGGAGGGTGTGGACTGGCGTAAGTGGCGCTGGATCGTTCCCGAAGGGGTGAACCTGCTGCCCGATGGAAGCTGGCACCGGATCAACGATCTCTCCAATGGCGCCAACCAGGGACCTGTAATGCATGCCATTGAAGCCAGTGCAGGGGTGGATGACACCAATCCTGATCATATCCGGATCATGCCCCGGGTACCGGATCCGCTTGAAGGGATCGATGTAAGTAATCACATGGTTCTTTTGCCGGATGGAGTGGGATTTAAAAAGGCCCGGGTAGACTTCCGTTTCGAAAAGGGAGGAGTCTTTTCAATGAACAGCTCCGATCCTATCCCTTTACTCTCCATTCGTTTAGGACCCTTGTCAGATAAAAGTATGGCAGAAGAAAGCATGAAGTTGATTTCAGCAGAAGGGCCTAAATGTCGCCTTGAGTCTTCCGGAGTTTTCAAAGGTGACACAGCCTGGTGGATCTGGGTAGAAGACCTGGAAAATACCGATCAAATAACCATTAATTACTAACAGCTAATCATTTACCATATGAAAAATATAAGAAATTGGGTCTTCAGGACGGTAGCAGTTGTATTTATACTGTACTCTATCTCTCCGGGATGGGCGGCCGACCGTACATGGTCCAACAGAGGAACTGATAATGGGACAGTTCATTCGCTTGGAAATGGGAATATGCTGGTCTATGAAACCGGTCCGGAGATTACAACCATCTATCCGGGTCCTTATACTACCCCATCACTGTATAAACTATTGGTGGAGGAAGACCGGTCTGTGATGGTGAACTCCCATCGGGAACCAGGAACCGCCATATGGACACATTCCATGAGGAGAGATGGGGAGGTACTGGGACTTATGACAGATTTTGTGGATGCCGATCTTCCATGTATGGTGAGGCATTTTGACCTGGAGAAAGGGATGCGGTTCCGTCTGGAACTAATCCCTGGTTTACAAATCTTGCAGACGGACACAGAAGAAGGAGGGAGACTGCTGCTCAGGATGGATCCGGGCGAGCGAATCTACCAGTATTATGTCTATCCACGGCCCCTCTATCACCAGATTTCCTGGATAGGGAAAGTCACCATAGAGGCTTCTGAAGACCCTGATGTTATTTATTTCCACATCCAACCCGGTGAGACGGATCTTTTATTTGTGGGAGGACCGGAGTATGACGAAGTGATAACGCATGCAGAAGCAGCATTTGAAAAAGGTTATTCCGGACTCCTGGAAAGAACCAGGAAGTGGTGGGAGAGTTTTACTTCAGACAGACACGATTTTGAAGTCTTGTTTCCTGCCAATCTTCCGGAACGCGATAAATTGCTGCGGACCATCGATGAAGTATCGGTCATGATTCGAACCCAGCAGTCTGAATCGGGAGCAGTTATGGCCGGATATCCTTATCCGCTGGGTTATGTAAGGGATCAATACGGAGTTTCCCGTGGATATCTTGCTCTGGGCTACTACGAGGAGGCAAAGAATATCCTCAGGTTTTACCATGACATCTGGGAAAAGACCGGTGAGCTTCATTGTGCACAGGGAATTGGTGTGGATGGTATCTTCCATATTCATGAGAACGATGATGTGGAGAGTCCCGGGTACCTTATTATGCAGGCATTTGACCTGCTTGAAAAGACTGGTGATCAGGAATTTATCATATCTATTTTCCCTATGCTTGAATGGTGCTGGAAGGTGCAAAAAAGGCACCTTATAGGCAATATGCTTCCCTTCAATGGAGATGAGACATACGTGGCGGGCGGGATACTTCCCAGGTCTGCCCTCAATGATGGTTCGGCGGAAGCCACCATGCTGTTTATTGATGGAGGAGAAAAATTGCTGGACTGGATTGAGAATCAGGAATTATGGAATCGGGAGAAAATCGAATCTGAAAGGAGTTTGCTGACCAGTGTACGGAATGATTTCAGGAGTAATTTCTGGTTAGATGGTCAGCTAATCACAAATAATCCAACCAGGACAACACTTGATGAGATGCCCCGTTTCCGGCATGGAGTATGTGAGCGTGGAGGCCCCGATTGTCTGGTTTATCGCAAGTCCGCGATTGGTGGGTTTGGTGGGATTGACTGGACACAACAGGATGAAAACGGACGTTACCAGTGTATAAATTGCCTGGCTATGGGAGCATTGCCTTTGGCAGATAAGAGAATCTATAAGCTTTTGACAGTAAGCCTGACACCTCTCTATTTCCAATCCGGTCTGATTACTCCCAAAGAGTTAAAACCTGCTGTTGAGGAGATCAATAAATCCTTTCAGAAGACAGGAGTCCTGACTTCGAGAACGGCCAGCGAAACCATTGGGGATAACCAGCGATCGGTGGGGTATGATTATGGATTGGTTTTGTTCTCCATGTTAAAGACCGGGACCGGAGGATCGAAGGATGTGTATCTTAAAACACTTGATATCGTGGATGAAATCGGCGCATGGAGTGAGTACTACCTGGGAGATACCCCCAGCGGTACACGCTGCCGGCCATGGGAAAGTGCCATCAACATGGAAGCCCTGATCGAATTTGGCTTGCTACATCAGAAAATTTTTATGAATGATTAAGATTACACCTCTTCTTTCGATTATTTCCGTTATAATTCTTCTATGTTCCTGTCAGACAGAATCCTCCCACCTTATCATACCTGTTCAGGTAGGTGAGGAGCCTTCTGATGATTTTTCTCTTATGGTGAATAAGCGGGAGACCTTTGTTTACCGGGCAAGGGTTTCTGCCTACCCGATCAATCAGGTGTGGTCGGGCTATCAACGCCCTGAGGAACAGACCGAACTGGCTTCATTTGCCTACTTTGACTGTGACGGTCCCGTGGAAGTAGAGCTTATTTCCGCTAAGCAGGTTTATGAGGTTACTATCCGTCCATTATCCTACGGGATCGTTCCTGTAATTGATGGTAACACCATTCGATTCGATCTGCCCGGACCTAAAAAAATAGTGGTTGAGGTGAATGACCGGCATCATGCATTTCATCTATTTGCCAGCCATATCGAATCGGACAAACCGGACCCAATGGATCCGAAAGTGCATTATTTCGGACCAGGGATTCACGAACCAGGTACCATTACCCTGGAAAGTGATGAAACAGTCTATATTGATACCGGTGCTATTGTATTCGGTAACATCGAAGCAAGTGATGCAAAACATATCAAGATTGCCGGGCATGGGATTCTGGATGCAAGTAAAATAGGACGATTTGATGCAAGGCAGATGGTATCACTGGATCGTTGTGAGGACGTTACAGTGGAAGGCATCATCTGCCGTGATCCACATGTCTGGACGGTTATAGCAAGGAATTGCAGGAACGTCAGGATTTCCGATTTAAAACTTATTGGTCTCTGGCGTTACAACGCCGACGGGATCGACCTGGTGAACAGCCAGGATGTTTTGATAGAGGATTGTTTTATCAGGGCCTTTGATGATAACATTGCCTTAAAAGGAATGAAAAGACGAGACCTTTTTATGGATGGATCAAGTTTGAGAAATATCGAGGTCAGGAACTGTGTACTCTGGAATGACTGGGGCCGGGCTCTTGAGATTGGTGCTGAGACAGTTGCTGATTCCATTTACAACATCAGGTTTCTGAATTGTGATATCATACATTTCGTACATATAGCAATGGACATTCAGAATGGTGATCGAGCCCTGATTACCAATGTGCTTTTCGAGAATATCAGGGTGGAAGAGCCCATCAAGGACCGGGCCCAAATTGCAGAATATGTCTACCCTCTTGATGAAATTGGCAAACTGGTGGATTTAAATATCCGTGCCAATAATTATAGCAAGGATACCATTCGTGGTAAAATTGAAAACATTACTTTCAGGAACATCACTTATACAGGGACTCCATTCCCTCATACCACCATGGAAGGATTAAGTGCAATGCATTCTATCCGTAATATTTACTTTGAGAATATAGTTATCAATGAGAAAAGGATAGAGGGTCTGGAAGACCTGAACCTTCAAACCAATGAGTATGTGAGTAGTATCAACGTCAAGTAATCCATTATTTACAGTTAAATATTCTTTACTACAATCTTCGTCAGCATGCGCCATTTTGTTATTTTATACCCTAGGATTCTATTTCTCACCATAATAACTGGTTTTTTATTCAATGCCTGCCAGAATCAAAAAACCTCATTTCCAGGACCCTCTCCAGCAACTCAGCCCTATAACTGGTTCACTGCAGAAAAGCTGGGTCCCGATGTTTTGGAATCGCCTGATCCCCTGGTGGGGTGGAGGTGGAAGGACCCTCAAGCGACTGATGAGCTGGAGGTATACACCCTTCGACCTGTCTCTGTTCACTCCGGTCAGGATGGATCATTTGAAGAACTTCAGGCACTGGTTAGTGGGAATGGCCCTGTGACAGTAAAGGGTACAGGGACCATCATGATGGATTTCGGACAGGTGAATGCAGCCTGGCTTGAGTTTGATTCTGACGATTTTAACGGAAGTGTGGAAATGAGTATCAGCGAGTACAATGAACCTGCGATACTGAATGCCGGGGCTCAACACCGGATCAAGACCCTGGAGCCCGTAAAATATGGCAACACCTACCGGCTGGAGCTTAATGATGAACTTTATGAAGGAGTTCGCTCGGCTGGATCCATGTCCGATCCATCGATGCACCCTGGCACATCCGGGATGTCCGCCTGGTATGCCAGATCAAGCCCACAAATTATAGAGGCAGTTTTCAGTGCAATGATCCCGAATTGACCCGGATATGGTACACGGGAGCGTACGGTGTGAAGCTTAACCTGCTTAAAGATTTTTATGGGGCCATCCTAATGGAACGGAGCGACCGTTTTTCATGGACGGGTGATGCATTCACTTCCCAGGCAGCTTCACTGGTGGCTTTTGGGAACTACGATTTTATCCTGACCAACATTCATCATACCGCCGATCAGAATAATGGTATCCTTAGTTACTCCATGTACTGGATCCAGAGCCTTGTGGACTACTATTACTATACAGGTGACAGTGCCACGCTAATCCACTTCATAGACAATGCAAGGATAAAACTGGACCGGGCCTATTCACATTATGGCACCGATCCCAAATTGACTTTTTACGGCTGGGATGAACGAATTGGAGCCGGTTTTGAGGATCACAGTTGCAAGGAATCTCAGAATGCCTACAAAATGTTATGCATCGATTCCTGGCAGGATTTTGCACGGATGATGGAATCTTTAGGACGAACTACGCTGTCAGCGAAATATGAAGGTTATGCCCTGGAGAAAATTGAAGAGCTCAGACAGGATCCGGAGTGGTATGCCGGATTTGGTGTCCATGCAGCTTCAGATGCGATCAATGCTGGTTTTACCAGTCACATCGAGCAGGAAGTCCTGTTCCACAAAGTTTTCAGTGATCGATTGAACCGCTTATCCTATTCTCCTTTTAACCAGTATTTTATCATTCAATCCCTGGCAAAGGTGGGAAGGCCCAATGAAGCACTGGAGACCATCGGGGACTGTTGGGGAGGACAGTTGGATTATGGAGCCACTTCTTTCTTCGAGGTTTACAGACCTTCGTGGAATAAGGTCCTGGGATTCAATGATGCCCCTCCCAATAATCAGTGCGGTTACACCAGTTTTTGCCATCCCTGGGGAGGTGGCGTGGTCAAATGGCTCACTGAAGAAGTTCTTGGTATAAAGCCAGTCCAACCGGGTTTCCGGCAGTTTGATGTTTTCCCGCATCCAGGGACTAAACTCACACAGGTGAGTGGTACAATGCCCACTCCCATGGGGGGTATCCACGTTTCTTATGACGTGAGTAAGGGAAACTATGAAATCGATGTACCGGACGGACTGGAAGCCAGGATCGGCATTCCCTTTCTGGGGAAGGAGATCGTGGAGATTGAGCTTAATGGCAAGCTGGTCTGGTCCCAATCACAATCCCAATCCCAATCACCAGATCACGTTAGGGATCAAATTGACGTAGAGAAGGATTTCATTGTTTTCCCGGGCAGGGTTGGGGGCAGTCATATTTTTAGGGTGAGCTATGAAGGTGAGCAAAAGGCATACCCTGGATCAAACTGGATTTATCCTGCTGGTGCACCCGTTGAGGATGCAGAGACATCGGGAAACTGGATGGGAATTTATGGCTCTGATGGATATATATTGTGTGCATATCATCACAATAGCGATACCGTTCAGGATGAATTGCACCTGCCTGCTTATGTGAAGGAAGTCAACTATTCCAGGCAGCTTGGCATGCAATGGGCAGACGGAGTCAGTGATTCCAGGGCTCCTGCACCCGGACCAGGCAACGAAGCACCCCGGAATGTAGGTGCCATCTATACACAGGATCCCCTGGCAACCCTTCAGACCATGACCGTGGACATTCATATGAAAGCGGGGACCGAGCACCAGATTGCTCTCTATTTTGTGGATTGGGACGATGCCGGGCGGAGACTTGCAGTGGAGATGTTCGACCTAGAATCACGCCGGATCATTGCTCCGGTTCAGGTGGTAAATGATTATTCAGGTGGTAAATTCCTGGTTTTTAAATACAACGCCCCGGTTCGTTTCCGGATCAATCACATCCGGGGGCCCAACGCCACCCTGAGTGGGATATTTTTTGATTAAAGAACCTTAACAAAAGAGTGAATAATGAGAGAGCTGGCTTTTATTTTCTGCCTGTCCGGCATGATCAACCTTGTGAATGCACAGGATTGCCCCCATATACCCGAATGGTACTTTACTGAGAATGAGGAGTGCTGGACCTTTAGCAACAACCTCTCAGGGACCGTTAGTGACGGGATTCTGACCCTGACCATTGAAGGGGGTGATCCGTTTATGACCTCTCAAAGCGGTCTGAATATTAATGCTGAGGATAACTGGGAGATCCTCTTACGAATGAAGAACAATACCCCGGATACCACCGGTCAGGTCTATTTTATTACAACTACGGATCATGGATGGAGACAGGAAATGTCAAGGTCCTTTAAAGTGGTGCCCGAGGATTCAATTTTGCGTGATTATGTAATTGATATGAGTCAGGTTCTCTCCTGGAAGGGTTTCATTGAGCAATTTCGCCTTGATCCTGTGGCCTCAGCAAATTCTGGTACTGTGGAAATTGATCATATTATTATAACCCAACCTGACTGTGAAAAACAATACATCACTTTCCAGTCCATTGAGAACAGGACCGTATATGATGATCCTTTTGTGCTTCAGGCATCTTCTACTTCGGGGTTTCCCATTGAATTTGCGGTTACGGTGGGACCTGCCATCATCCAGGATTCCCTGTTGACCCTTACAGGTGAGGCTGGTGTGGTGGTGGTGACAGCCAATCAGGCCGGTGATTCAAGCTATTGTGTTGCCAGGGAAGTAAAACAGGCATTTCTTGTGAATGATACCATCGACCATGATACGGTTCAGACTCAATATTATACCGATCATTGGCTGGCTACCGATGCTCTGGGCAGATCGTTATCCACATATGATGCTGCCGGTCCGGTCAGGGACGAAAAGCTCGTTGGTGTTTTCTATTATGTCTGGCATGGAACCCACGGAGAGATTCCATATGATATTACTGAAATTTTAAAACAACCCGAGGCAGAACGACAATGGGGAGCGGTGAATGCATTTCATTGGTGGGGTGAGCCTGAACATGGTTATCACAGGTCAGAAGATCCCTGGGTAATCCGCAGGGATCTGCAGATGCTCACCAATGCAAAAGTGGATTTTCTGTTCATTGATGCGACCAATGCATATACCTATCTCAATGTGGTCAGGGAAGTTTGCAATGTCTCAGCGCAAATGAGGTCCGAAGGAATTCCCACACCCGATATCTGTTTTATTACCAATTCCTACAGTGGAGTTACCATGAATAAGATCTTCAATGAGTTTTACGCCACCGGTGACTATCAGGACCAGTGGTTTATGTGGGATGGTAAGCCCCTGATCATGGGGCAAGCCGATGATCCTGAACTGCTTCCCCATGTGAAGGATTTTTTTACCATCAAATACAGCTGGGCCTGGACCAATACGAAGAATGAACCAAACCACTGGCAGTGGCTTGACACCTATCCGCAGGACTGGGGTTGGAGTGAGGATCCGGATATCCCTGAGCAGATTGTGGTTTCCGTTGCCAATCATCCCCTGTCCAATACCGGAACCAGCTACCATGATGGCGAACTCCCTCCTGTGAATGAGCAGTATCTGACTGAATATACGGGTCACGGCTTACATGCGAAAGAGCAGTGGGAGAGAGCACTAGAGGTGGATCCTGAGGTATTGATGGTTACCCAGTGGAACGAATGGACCGCACAACGGTTTATATGGGACCAGGGGGCCGGTACGTATGGCGGCAGACCCATATCCAACGGTGATTCATATTTTGTTGATGCATTTACAGAAGAATTCAACCGAGATATGGCT
>Ga0164315_10002555_pt1 | contig 13940 bp, 11 predicted proteins | sample GuaBasSedimGuay6_FD_113737 | JGI IMG/M metagenome (GOLD analysis project Ga0164315, IMG submission 113737) | Subseafloor sediment microbial communities from Guaymas Basin, Gulf of California, Mexico - Guay6, Core 4569-2, 0-3 cm | ecosystem: Environmental > Aquatic > Marine > Hydrothermal vents... | reverse complement strand
TATAAACATACCCCTTTTCTATTCCAGTTTTTTCAATCTTTTTTACTACATTAGCTATCTCAATAACTCCTAAAGCCTCTTTATTAGTCCATGGTACGTCATTCTCCATGAATCCAGTAAACCTTTTCCAAAGTTTTTCTGTCATTTTGATAGAATATAACTTATCTTTTAAATCCGCTTTTTTGTCAGATATTTTCTTCTCCATCTGTTCGACTGCAGCAAGATCAATATTAACAATTGCTTCTATTTCGTTTGCGTCTACTACACTAGGGGTTTCAGTATTTTTAGTGTTTTTCTTTGCCATCGTATATTTCTTTTGTATTTATTATTTATAGTAACTATATATGTAATGTTTCAAATTCACTAAACATTAAATATATCTATTTGATCGTCTCCTCTATTATGATCCAGATATACTTTTAAAAGTTGTCTTAGGTCTTTTGCTGGATATAATTTTGCCGGCCCTTCTGGTCCAATATGACATAAAAATCCGCTATCCGTTTCTATCCCCATTTGTTCTAATATGAGCCTATATAAACTAATTTGAAGGGAATACTCATTATGACTATTAGCATATAAGTGGTTGAATGGTCTATGTAATTTTTGATATCTTCCCTTCTTATGATTATCATCTTTGAATTCCTTATTAGTTTTCCAGTCCCCGATAACTAATAATACCTTCTGTTGTTTTTCGTCCCAAAACAATAAAGGCTGATCCACAGTTCCCGCAAGTTTCCATTTTTTAGAAAATAGTTTCAATTCAGAGGTCAATGGTACAAAGTGTATGAGTTTGCTTCCATAAATATCGAGAAACTTTTCAGCACGTTTCTGTACTTCGTTTTCTGGGGATTCAGGGAAATCTGGGATAATCTCAGTTTCCCAAGAAACCCAAAAATCTTCTATCCATTCATGTACTGCTGTACCAAGTATATTTGCAGTATCGCCAAGAGCTTGCCATTCAGCAAGTATTTCCTTAGCAGTTATCCCTCTTTCTCTTGCTTTTCTTTCTGCCCAATATTCTTTTTGAAATTCTTCTTTGAATACTTTCAAAAACGTTGTAACAGAATCAAACTTTATTCCTTCATAGGTATAAGCATGCTCTTTTGGTTCAAAGATAAACAGAGGGTCATCAAAATATTTTAGCTTCTCCTCAATCTCAGCCTTTTTCTTTATTACTTCTGGATGAAATTTTTCTATCAAAATAAGGAGAGTATTTTATCATATAATGCTAAGGTATGCTCAGATAGGAATAAATATATTGTTTCCCATTTTATTATAGCTGCGATAGCTAATGCCCAAATTGATAATATTCTAAGGATATAAAGGATACTAAGTTCACGAAATAAGAAAAACCATACAACGAGATATGAATCTCCCCTTGTCCCATCAACCTCTTTCATAGCCATGGTAGTGACTTCATTAAGATTTAAATCAAATCCTATATAGTCATTAATAGGTGCAATCTCGTCCATAACATAAGCAGGTCTTGCTTCTCTTGGAAAATCTTTTGATTCTGTTATTGTTGGGGGTAAATTAATTACTGTGTATATACGAGGAATCCAATCCTTACGTAACCTAAGTTTACTCCATATAGGAGAATCCAAAGATTCTTTTCTAATGATCCTTTTATAATCTATAAAATTCTTGATCTCTTTTATTACTCTAAAAAATCTCATATTTCTGTGCTTTACTTTTATATTATATGACAGGTTTAGTAGAAGTCTCCATTTTTTTACGAATCTTTGTTCTCGCTCTCCTAATTCTTGTCGCTATCGATCGTTTTTTAATATCGTATTTTTCAGCAATGTCCTTATATTTCATATGGTTTATTTCCCGGTCAATCATAATATCCCTATATAATGGAGGTAGATTTTTTATCTCCTCTATAACAGCATCATAGGTTTCTTCTATACAATCTGCTTCGTGTGCAAAAGCCCATAATGGATCTTTTTCTGGATCATATACATCACCATCGGTATTAATAGATGCTATAAATTCAACCTCTCCATCGGTTTGATTTACATAACGTTTCCTAGATTTTAATAAAAGTAGGGATTCGTTACGAGCTATATTATAACACCAGGTTGAAAAATTACCTCTATCTATATCGTACTGTTCTACCTTAAGCCATATTTTAGCCATACAGTTCAAGAACGCATCTTCAGCTAAACTACCATCTTTTAATATACCGAAACAATGATTCATTACACCAGGTTTCAATCTTTCATATAATTCTTTAAAGGTTTGATCATTTCTTTTTTCTATAAAATTTTCCGCAAGCTTTTGAATGTTTCTTTCCTTCGACATATTTTTAATTTTATTTAATTCGTACTAACTCAATTCCACCCTCTACTAATAGACTAAGGGAACTGGTTTCTCGATACAGATCTTGAAATACGACTCTTCGTATTCCCGCCTGTATTATTAATTTTGCGCATTCATAGCATGGGGATAAGGTAACATAAAGCGTAGATTCTGCTGATGTTTGTGTTCCTCTTGCTAATTTGCTAATGGCATTTGCTTCTGCGTGTAATACTGTTGGAAGTGTAGCGTCGTTACAATCTTCACAATCATTACTAAATCCGGTTGGTGTTCCGTTATAGCCATCCGATATGATAGATTTGTCTTTTACTATTAAGCATCCTACCTTCCGTCTGTTACAATGAGAATTTTCTGCCCATACTGAAGCCATCCTTAAATATATTAAATCTTTCTCGATTTGTTTCGGGCCTACTGCATCTTTTATTTCTTCTCTACTCTCATAGATTTTTGGTTTTTCCCATTCTTTGCGGTATATCCAAAATGGGGTTTTCGCCGAGGGTTCGCTGTCTTGAAGGTTAAAGAAATCCAAATTTGGTAGGCTCATACTAAGGTCTCTATTAGGCTATGTATATTTTTTGGTAAATGTAATAAATCTTTTCTATATACCAAAGAGAAATTATTAATTTAGTTAAAACGACTACTTGGTCGGTTGGGTTTATTGTCTGAAATTCTAAGAGGTCCTGAAAGAAGCCCAACGATTTCTTCTAATAATTTAAGATTAGCTAAATTATATTCAGCAACCTTTTTATCATCTTTAGTATCATTAGACGGGGTAGTATCTTTTTTACTCTTCTTTTTCTCCTTTATTGTTGTACTATCCACCTCGTATTTTTGTTCCTTACTATCTTTCATATTGGCAATATTAGTAGCCTCCATAGTAGCTATCAAGGATTCTATCTTATTACCAAGTTCTAAGTTACTTGTGAGTACTTCGTCCTGCTCCTTATTTTTTTCTATAATTTTTTTCAGCTTTGGGACTTCATTTCTTACTAGAATATCATCATGTTCTTTAGCTAAAGTATCAATTTTTTCCTTATCCGTTATGATAGGAATATCAGCATCCTGTTTAATCTCTGTGAATTCATTCAGTATATCATTTACATTGTTTATTGTATCCCCCGAAATATCTGTGTCTTTTTTTTCTGGAGAGACGGGCGGGGTAAATTCTAATTTATCCTCTATGGTTTTTGTCGAATCAATCACAGCATCTACTTTATCTACTAATTCTTCTTTATTATATGAACTATCGTTCTCTATCTGTGATTTGGTATTTGTTATAAGGTCGTCTATACTTATAACCATATCAGGATTTGCTACTTTATCTGCCTCTGCTTTTTTATTTGATTCAGTAATAGAAGAATCTATAGTATTTTCTATTGCCTCTATTTCATTTTCAGTAAGTATTTTACTTTGCTCGTTAGTTAACGGGACAAAGCCACCTATCTCTTCAATAGACTCTTTGTCTTCTTGTATAAAATCTATAGGTTCACTATTAATATCTGGTTCATTGGTTATGTTCAGTTCCTTAATAGAATCTATGATATTTTTAGATAGTTCATTAAAATCATTTGGTTCTTTAGTTTCTGTTAGCTCCTTAATAGAATCTATGATATTTTCTGATAGTTCGTTGATATCTGTTGGCTCTCTAGTTTCCACTAGTTCCTTAATAGAATCTATAATGTTTTCGGATAGTTCATTAAAACCCTCTGTTCCCTTATTTTCGGTTAATTCCTTAATAGAATCTATAATGTTTTCAGACAGTTCATTAAAACCCTCTGTTCCCTTATTTTCGGTTAATTCCTTAATAGAATCTATGATATTTTCGGATAGTTCATTGATGTCTGTTGGTTCCTTAGTTTCCGTTAGTTCCTTAATAGAATCTATAATGTTTTCAGATAGCTCGTTGATATCTGATAAATTATCCGTTTCCTCTTCAGCTAAAGGTTCTTTAGGTTCATCTAAGTTTACCACATCTGGTAGGTCTTCTCCAATTAATATATTCCCGGAGTTTGCTAAACTATTATCGTTAGCAGGAGCAATCTCACCTATATCAAATGTTATTTCATTTGTATTATTATCTGATTTAATTTCAGATAACATTTTTTCAAGAGATTTTTTATCTAGAAAATCTATATTTTTAGGTGCATTACTAGAAGCAAGTATTTCTTTTATTATCCTTTTACTTCCCGCAGAAAAGACTTCGTCTATCGTATTAGTAGTAGTTGAGATAAATTTATTACTTATTTTATCAACCATCTCATCAACAGGAAATTCCTTTTGGTCTAGTCCAGATTTCTTAATTCCTTTTATTATACTATCTCTTAAATTATCAGGATCAAACGAACCGGTAGAATCCACTAATTTTTCAGAGATAACATCATCTATAGAATTAACATCTTTTCCTATAGTACCTACGTCCCTTTTAAGATTCTTTATATTATCAACAAGTTCCTTTATTAATTTAGGAGATATTTCAGCCATTACTAACTACTATTTTTCATATGTATATATCAAAAGCTTTACTTACCGAAGCTAAATGCTTCCTTCATTCCACTTTTTTCTACATTCTTCTTATTCTTATCCTCTATAGCAAAATTTAATTTTTTAAGGAAGTCCTGATATTCCCAGAACGGAATAGATTCTAACCAATCTTGATTAACCTGGTGTTTATGCCAAAGGTCAAATTTAATTGACAAGTAATTGTCCAATGATATCTGAAATAACGAAAATAGATTTGATTCCGTTTTTAAAAACAATTGGTGCTTTTACTTCTTCGTTACAATTAGGGCATGTAACAGAAGCTTCTAATTTTGTACCAAGTTTCAATTCTTTAGATAACATAAAATATAATGAAAATTCCTCCTTCGACCAATAGTCAGATTGTCTGAATTTTGAATATATCATCTCTGAAGTAATATTACGCCAATCTGGAAACATAAAGGGCACTATCTGCATAAAGGCAGAATCAATATCTACTCTTTTCTTTACCATCTCTCTTTTAAAGCCGTCAATTGCTTCTTTCACCCCAATGGTTGGCATATACATAAATATAGCATTATCTGGATTATCTTTTAGTCTAAATTCAAATCCTCTTATTTTGGGTGAATAATATTTCATTACGTCCGGGCTAATATTAAAGAAATCTAAACACCAAGTATTTAATTCAATCCCAGCGGTAAATGGGCATTCTTCTTCAGATTTACATTTTTTAGTAGGCTTCAGCATTATTTTATTTTCGCCTTTTATAAATGTAATATCACGAATTGCTAATATTATATAGAATCTGTCCTCTTGTATGATATCCTTATATGATACTAAACCAGAATTAGCGAACTGTATACGCATGCATCTATCTAATATTGAATTTAATAGATCGTTTGCTCCTATCTTATCATCTTCATCAATAGTAGAAAAATGTCGAATCTCCGCAACCTCTGCCGGCCTTATAGCTATTTTAGCTCCTTCAGGGTAGAAATTGCCCTTTGATGGAAGCATATTAAGCGGAAGATTCTTCCATCCCATATCTAATTTGGGTTCTTCCTTACTTAGCTTATTATCAATAGTACCTAGATTTGGACTAGCGCTAATTTCCTTTTTATCGTTTATATTACCAAGGTCTAATCTTTCTTGTAAAGGATTTACTCTTGGTTTCTCGTTTACAACTTCAGGCTTTATACTTGCATCTGAGTCATAATCTATTCCTCCCTCATTTTCTCTATTCTTTAAAATATCCTCAGGGGATAAACCTTTTTCCATAATAATGTCTTTTTACTATATAACTATCCCATATAAAAAATGGGAAATTCTAATATCTTAGAATTTCCCATTGTAGTAGTTTCATATATTTTATTATAAAAATAGATCTTCCCAATAATCTGCTTTCCAACTAGCTTCTAATATGAAAATATCTCCACTCTCATAACTAAGTTCCATTACAGATAAATCTTCTGATATAAAGCAGCTAGGAATTCTTATTCTTCTAAATACTTCTCCTGGTTTGCTAAATACTGATATTACCATAGAACCTACATAATCAGTCTTTGCTCCCATTGCTCCTGTTAATGGATTATATATTAAATCTGCCCATTGTCTCATCACTTTATAAACCGCCATCGAACTTTCGTCATTTAAGTTTATTTCAAAATCTATTCTTAAATCTAAATCTGTTGTACTAGGTTCGCCTCCACCGTATCTACGGGTAGCAAACTTATAGTGTTGCTCTACTGGAGCTTGTGGTTGTATATCAACTGATAAACCTCCAATAGACTTAACAGCTTGTGTTAGTATAGACTCTCCATTATATGTTGGACCTAAATCAACACCAGCTGGGGGTATAATTAAAATCTCAAACTGGTTAAGAAAAACCGGTTCGTAATTGCCCATTGATGCTTTACTATTAGTAAAATGTGGTAATCCTGCCATTTTCTTTTATTCTTTAATTTTTATATGAATAGGTCTTCCCAGTGATCAACTGCCCAAGTCATATCTTCTACCTTATATAAACCTTCGTTTAAATAGCCAAGGTCCATAGCAGGAAGCGGTTTAGTTGGAAATACATCTTTACATGTTATTCTTCTAAATACTTTACCTCCCTTGTTAAATATAGAGATTACTATAGATCCCGTATAATCAACTTTTAATCCCTGAGCTCCTGTTAACGGATTGTATATTAAATCCGACCATTGTCTTAGGGTTTTAAATACATACATAGAATTACTTTCATCCAAGTTTACGTTAAACGTAACTCCTAAATCCATAAAAGTTTGTCCTGGTTTTCCACCAGCATAGTTTCTTTTAGCAAATTTATACTTTTGATCTATTGGAACCGGAGTTTTATCCAAGGTAAGTCCACTTACAGATCTAACGTGTTGAAGTAATAATTCTCCACCACCAACTCCTGCTGGGGGTGTAATCAAAACTTCGAATTGGTTAAGAAATACTGGTTCCAACCTATCCATTGCTGATTTCGAATTATTAAAGTGAGGTAAGCCCGCCATTTATATTAATTTTTTTTCTTATATTTATCTATCGTATGAGAAAGGCATCAATTATACAAAGTTGATGAACCCTCCTGCTGCTATACCACCAGTTTTAGTAACAGTTATTCGGTTAATAAATTTCTGTATACCTCTTGCTGGCTCTATAATGATATCTATAATTCCCATATTCATATCTATTATCGCTGGTGTATTATTAGACGAATCCATGATAGTTTGATATGCGTATATTCCTCCTCCAGCTCTTACACCATCAAGATAATTATCAACTAATGTTTTAATTTCAAGTCTGATTGAATCTTCGTTGAAATCGAATAAGTAATTAGCTAATATTTCTTCAACATCATTTTCTACACTTATTAAGATATCTCTTACGTGTATTAAATTAAATGCAGAGTTTACTTGTTGATAAGCTGTTTGGTTACCAAAGATTACTGGTCCAAGTCCTCTTTTCTTGATTATTGGATTTAAACCTACTGGTTCAAGATTTCCTCTATCGTCATCATCAAAATCATATTCAAGTCCAACTATACTGTTACCTGAAATAACCCCTCTTTTTTGTCCTGCTATAATAGCATAAGGTTCTCCGTTTGAAAATTTTCTAACGAAATTATTCGAGATAAAAGCTGCTGGTGGAACTTTTATATTTTTATTGTTTTCTCTTAGTACCAGATAAGGCATAAAGAATCCGCAAAATTTAGATCCTTGATCTTCTGTCGGTAAACTAAATGTATATGATGGATTAAGTGATAGATTCCCACCTTCAGCAATATATCTAGTTTCTAATGAAGGATAAGGATCAACATTTGTTGGTGCATCAGTAAATCTAGGATCTGTAGAAATTCTAAATTGATCCATTGATGGTGCATTTATTAAAGCTAATGCTTTTTGTCTATCTTTTGCAAGTTTACTAAGTTGAAACTTAGAATTTGGTAAGATTTGTCCAGCGAACGTATCAACAATATATCTAAATGATATTACATCTTTCGTTGCTAAAGTTGAAGCAAGATTAGTATTATAAAGTACGTCCAATATTTCAGTTACTCTAGCATCACTTCCGTTAGGTCTATGAGTTGCTCTCATTGTAAACCCACTAAGGTAAGTGAACTGGAAAGAGTTTGTAAATTCTTCTATTGGTCTGAATTTTCTAACCGTCATCGCAGTCTGACTAGAAGAATATTCTATTGGTCTAGATGTAGTAACTTTAACTATCCACTGATCAAGCGTCTGAGCTACAGATAATACTCTAGTTAATCTACTTTGTAAATTTTCTGATGTATCTGTGCAAATATCTTTATCTGTTGATACTAACCAATCTCCTACTGAGATCGAACTATCTAATGTACTTATAGTAAATGAAGTTGAATCGATTTTAGTAACAACGTCTATTATTTCACTAATCGCACCTTCTGCAGAAACTATATTAATAGTTGTATTAGTATCAACCGGGGAACCTGCATTATTACTAGCATATGTAGTATCCCAGTCTTCTATATCCGTTTGTTGAGAAGTTCCGTCCAATCCTGCTGCTACAGGGGTTCCGTCATATCTACTTATATTAGCATAAGCTCTACAATAGGTCAAACTAAATTGATCTCTGTCAACGCTAGAAGTAAAGGTTAACCATTGTGATGGTCCTGTTGACACTCCCCATATACTATCACCATCTTGAATTTCTTCTTTCTTAGCATCAGCATAAAAATCAGATAAACTATAAGCTATAAGTGTTTGTGCTATTGGTGTATTAGGGTCGGTCAAAGCACCCCCAGTTGCACCAGTAGGGGTAACAACATCAGCTCTTTCTAATAAATCTCCATGTCCAAATTGATATGCATTACTGAGGCCCGAAATAGGTCCTGATACTGTCCCGTCATAAGTAGGTTCTATCTCTATTCCTAAATTTCTATATGCCGGTGTGTCTAATGGATGACTATATATTATTCTTAATGCTCCGTTAATTTCTTTTACACTAAGCACTTTTAATTTAATTAAATCGTTTTCTGTAAATTGGTCTATTATAGCATCACTCCCTACTAAGCTAATAACATCGCCAATAATGAATTTTTGGTCATCGTTATCATTAACGGATAAGAATGTTTTAAGTAGTGTAAGCTCTTCTGCGGTTGCCGCACCAGAAGCTCCAGCTGGTAGAGTTTCAAGATAATGATATCCACCATCATAAACTAATTCCGAATATGGTACAAATTCTGTTTCTAGCATTCCGGAGGTTGCTCCAGTTGCTCCAGTTGCTATAAATAAAGTCCCTACATTAAGACCATTTCCAGTTCCAGTTACTGTTGATAAATTTTGGTCATAAGGATAATCAGCTAATAAAGCTTGATCATAACTTAAGAAGTTTAATCTAGGCGTAACTAAATCTCCATCCGCAGTAAGTTCATCTATTAAGTGATGGCCAACTAAATCTATTCTTGAAGAATTGTTACATATATCTTCTATTCCTTTTTCATCGATTGCACAAAAGATTCCAGTAGTAACTGTATTGTTATTAATAATTGTTTGAATATACTGGCTGTTTCCCCCAAGGTCTACAAAACCTGGTAATATAGATCCAGTTACAGAGGTTACTATATTAACATCAGAATCTGCTAGGAAATTATCAATTTGACTTTTTATAAATCCGTTTGCAGTAAAGTAATTACTCCATTTTGGATCTAATGATAATGTACTATAATCTGTCCAATCTCCAGATACTGAAATAACATCGATAAAGTAATCCTCCATATAATCATAAGGATGTACATAGTTAGGTACATTATCAGCACCATACCAATCAATTGCAAATATATTATATCCAAGTATCGGTTTTACCGCATCTGTAGATTTTCTAGTGATAACACTAGTTGATTCTTTCCCTAGGTTAACTAAATTAAAAAGTCTTCCACTATCGGCTACTGATAAAGTAGCTAAGAAATAATCGGGATCAGCAAACCAAAATCTTTCCTTATTAAAGAAAGATGCATATAGTTTATCTGTTAATATACCATTTTGTTCTTCAGTATCTACTGAGAATGATTTATAACCTACGATGTCAGCGGTTGAGCTAGTTTCGTCGTTATTAAGTTTAAGTAAATTTAATGCAAAAACCGGTCCTGTATTTAAACATGCTTGTATTGATCTATGGAAATATGATCCTTGATTCTCTAAGGTTTTATCTATATCTCCGTAAACTGCTAGCGCTGTTTTAAAGTCTGGAATATAAACTGGTGTGTTAAAAGGCCCCTTATTAGAGAATCCAATCACCAATCTTATAGTCTGTGAGGTTAATATTACATTTTCTGATGCATCAAATTCAAGAGTATAAACTCCCGAAGCTTTGAATTGCGATAAATCAACTTTGATTTTCTTTGCCATTATTATCTAGATATTTTTGCTAATCTATATATCTACTACCAGAACTTTATTTCTAGCATTACTACAAGTACGAAAATAGATTTTATTATATATCGTGAGAACGTTCCTACATAAGGTCATTAAAAGATTTAAATGCTGCTCCGTCTTTTGTTTTTGGGACGAATCTAGCAAAAGGAGAAGCTGGCGTTGGGGTACCACCAGAAAGCTTCTTATCGATTACAGATTTATATTTATCCTCTAATCCATCATATACCTCACCTATTAAATCATAAATCTCTCCATACTCAAATAATGCAGCTAAATTAACCACTGACATTGCTACATCATCATGTCCAGTCTGGCTAGAATATGTTCCTCTATTATTTAACCCAAAGGTGAATAATTCAGGAATTGTCCATTTTTTATCGTTAACCATTATAGATCCTGCCTTAATTAAACTCCTTATAGTTTCACAATATTTAAGTTTATTTTTAGCATTATATTTTATTCCAGCTTTAGCCCTTTTTGCGGCTTCTGTGTGCTTGGTATAAAGGAAGAGTTCCTCATAAAGATCATCGTTATTTAATAATTTCTCTATTAATAATTCACCTTTAAAGTTCATCTCAAGTGCAATTTTAACTTGCTCTACTCCAAAAACTTCTACTATTAATATTTCTAATATTTTTTGAGTAGTCTCTAATTTAGCTTCGTTATCTCTAAATACACCTATCTGTAAAAGACCAAAGAAAGCTGACTCGTCTTCGGGGTCTTCTATTTCCATAATCCTCTTCATGGGTAAGGGCACAACTTTGAATATATTAATAACACTATGATCGCCTTTGCCTCCGGCAGCTAAATCTACAGATAATACATATTTTTTATTCTCCCCCATACAGGTATCCAAATCAAAACTTGGGTGCCATAGTAAATTTTCATAAACAACCTCTGAATCATGTAAACCCTCGATTTCTTTCCAGCTATATTCAGCTTCGTTATGTTTTATAGATTTTAGTTCTTCTGAACCTAATAATAAGGAACTAGAACTTAAGAATTGGTTACCGTACTCCTGATTGAATAATTCCTCGCTCCCAAGGTTAGCTATCTCAGACCTTTTCCATTCTTCATCCCTTCCAGGAACTTGCCACCAGTCAACACGTATGGGATTAAAATCACTCCCTGTTGTTTTACTATCAAGAGCGTCCTGATACATGTCATAGAATTTATTCATTCCATTAGGAGTAGAAGTTATTATAATACGTGACACTTTAGAAGAAGATACAGTAGGATATGTTGATCTAAAGAAACTTTCCATGAAATTTTCGTTAATGTGCGCAAATTCATCCATATATAAAAAATGAATAGTAAAGCCAATACCTGTCGTTTTTGTAGTTGTTTTTGCAGCAACTCTACAACCATTATCGAACTTCATAGTCATTACATTATTAACCTTCATTCCGGGTTTTAGGAAAAATGGAAGACCTCTAATAATAGATTTTATTTTATCCATTAATTCTTCTGCTGTATCCCCAACATTAGCAAGGATCATTGCATTTTTATCCTTATTAAAAAGTAAATACCATAATAATATAATAGCAGAGGTTATCGATTTTCCTACCTGACGCGGTGCAAGTAATATATTAAATCTGTGTGATTGATATTCTCTAAGTATGGAATCCTGATAATCTCTAAGGTTTATATAATCTAATCCATCATCAGTTATTACCTGGCAATATTGGGAAAAATGTGTTACGTCTTTAGCACATTTTTCGATTTCCAATATCTCGTCAGAGGTAAATTCCCATAAAACATTTGCAGTTTTAAGCTCGGGATCATTATCATGAAAGGGGTTATCGATTTTTTTAATATCAACGCCTTCTTCGTCTATTGATCTAAATACCTCGTTTATCCTTTCGGTACTCCAATAGTTATTATCTATAAGTTTTTCTTCGGCCATATTTTTATATTACGTATTAAATAGGTCATCTTCTATATCGTATTCACTAGAATCCTCTCCTTCCTGTCCGTTTGGATTTTTATCTTTATCAATCTTTAGTTTTTCTCTAGCATTAACTATTGAATTTTCATCCAGATCGTCTATAGTAACGTCTTCAATATCGGAACCTAATATATCTCTCAAATTTTCCATTAGCCCCTTATTGCCTCTAACTCTGATCCCTTGTGGTTGCTCCCCATTAATAGGGGTAGCAACGTTTCCGTCTTCATCTAATGTTATTCCACCTCTAAGTTTCTTCTGGCCATAATCATTTTTCATTCTTTTATAAGAATCTTCCATTTTTTCTAAATAATTCTGATAGTCCTTTGGCATCTGCATTATCTGAGACTGTAGCTGTACTAGTACCTCAATCAATCTAGGTTGCATATTTCCCAAATCTATCTCTTCCATTATTTTAATAATAGTATGTTGAGATGTTTTTAGCTGTAATAACATAGACGAGAGATTCATTGCGTCCATTTTTTTCTTATATTCTATATGGTCATCTTCCCCGATCAGATCAGCATCTAAATAAAAATCTACCATTTTATCCAAAAGAAGCTTAGCATCTGTTGCAACTGTAGTCTTCTCAAGCTCAAAGTCTAATATAACAGAACTTTTGAGTCTTGGTAGATCACTACTATCTATGGATTCTAGTCCAAAGTTTTCCGCGCTAACGATAGAATCTAAGGTCTCTTTTATCTTCGCCTGTATCTGTACTTCAGGTTTTGGTTTTCTTCTAGGCATATTATATTTATTCGGGGTTCAACTAAAAAAATTATTAATTATCGGTTTCTAGCAAATTTACGTAGTTTGAGTTCTGGTTTAGCATTGTCAATAATATATGCTAATTGTTCATCTCTAACAGTATTTTGGTTTAGTACAGTTGACTGATCGTCAATATCTATCATATTTTTAAATATCCTGATATTACTCATATACATTGGTGACGTAAAGATTTTATATGAATTATTATCAGTTCCATAATATGGGCTGTTATTATCATCTACTATATCTACAGGAGCATCAAATAATATTTCAGAATCTAAAGTTCTTACATATTCATGAACTTTTCTGAGCTCACTTGTTTGTGCTTGTGGATTAGTCTGATCGTATGTCATTTCCCAGATATTTACTGATAGTTGTTTATATTTATTCGATACATTAATTACCACACCATACCAATTATCTATTTCAGGAACAAATTGTAGTGATGTATTTATTTCAAGATCATTTAATTTCAAATACATACTTCCTGCTCCAACGAAATTTGTTAC
>Ga0164315_10002554_pt1 | contig 13940 bp, 10 predicted proteins | sample GuaBasSedimGuay6_FD_113737 | JGI IMG/M metagenome (GOLD analysis project Ga0164315, IMG submission 113737) | Subseafloor sediment microbial communities from Guaymas Basin, Gulf of California, Mexico - Guay6, Core 4569-2, 0-3 cm | ecosystem: Environmental > Aquatic > Marine > Hydrothermal vents... | reverse complement strand
CTGCATAAAATGATCGTGAACTTCCTGGAGAGTCCCTCTTTTGTTTTCTTCATGCATTTTACTTAACTCCCTTGAAACTGAGACTTTACGATCAGCACCGAAAAACTCCATAAATTGAGAAAGTGTTTTTAGTAATCTATGAGGTGATTCATAGAGCACTATGGTTTGGGATAATTCAGCAAGTTCTTTAAGCCTTGTTTGCCTGCCTTTTTTATGGGGAAGAAATCCTTCAAAAAAGAATTTGTCGTTGGGTAATCCTGAATTTACCAGGGCCGGTATTAAAGCAGTTGCCCCCGGCAAACAATCCACCTCAATACCTTTTTCAATGCATTCCCGTACCAGCAGAAACCCCGGATCAGAAATTGCAGGAGTGCCGGCATCAGAAATCAATGCAATGGTTTCGCCATCAAAAATTCTTTGAGTAATCCATTCAACGATTTTATGCTCATTATGCTGATGATATGAACTCATTCTTGTTTTTATACCAAAATGTTTTAACAACTTACCACTGTTGCGCGTATCTTCTGCTAAAATTATATCAACCGTTTTTAATACTTCTATCGCTCTGTAGGTCATGTCATCAAGGTTACCTATTGGAGTTGGGACAATATAAAGTTTCGACATAATATAGATTTTAATTATTAGAATAGTCTTTTACGAGTTCATTTAATAATCCAAACAGACCGTTGTATGCAGTAAAAGGAAAGTTTTCAGCATTATCGTAAATTGTATGGTACTCCATATGTTCAGGCCCCATGGTATAAATAAATACTGACTTTACCCCTTTCTCATAAAACGGACAATGATCGCTATTGCAAGATTCTCCTCTTTGCTTGATATGCTTTAAATATTCATGTTCTTCATTTATCCTTCTCATCTCATCGAGCAACTCGCCATAAACACTGCTATTGACCACGGTTATTCCTTCACTGCCGGTACCCACCATGTCAAGGTTAATTAAAATTTCAATGTTATCGAGAGGAAACAATGGGTTCTCAGCATAGAATTTTGAACCAAATAAGCCTACTTCTTCCCCACTAAATGCCATGAAAACAATGGAATAATCCGATTGGTTTTCTACACTGGAATAATGCCTGGCCAAATCCAGCAGCATTGATACTCCACTAGCATTATCATTTGCTCCCGGAAAATATGTTTTATTACCCATCATTCCCAAATGATCATAATGTGCTGTAAAAACAAAATACTTATGGGGATATTTCTTTCCTTCCACAAAAGCAATAACATTTTGTGTTTTATGAGAGTTTATAAGTACGTTTTCAAAATTTACAGAAATAGAATTTGGCCTAGTATTAAAATTCTCCTTTTTAACTTTAATCCAAAAAGTACTACTTAATTCAATACTCTTTGAAATATGCCACCAGGGCTTATCAACTTTCACAACTACACCTCTTATACCAGATAATTCCTTCCCATAAATACTTCTTAAACCAGCAGAAGTAACAATAACGTCATCTTCCGAATAGTTTTGCTTAGAGATATAATCTAAAAACAGGGAATCGGTCCTAATACTATCAGGGACAAAAACAAGTTTAAATGTACCCTTAACTGAAATATTTGAACTACTTATTACATAATCCCTACCGGGAATAAGTTGGTCTTTTCCCACAGTAACTTTTACTTTATCAGGAAAAGTATTAACGGAAAAATTATATGATTGAAAATAATTATCATTAAAAAATTTAAGGCCGTTTTTTTCTAACTCCCGAGAGATGAACTTGGCGGCTTTAAGATCTCCATCCTTCACATACCCCCGACCATGAAAATTTTTTGATGTTAATTTCTCAAGACAAAACCTGGCATAATCAACATTCTGAGCGGAAACTAATAATCCTAACAGAAAAAATATTGCAATTATACCTGCTCTTTTATGTAAAATATTATTCATTAAACTTTCTGTCAATCAACTCCTTAAATTTAATAAAAGCCTCCATTTCTTCATTCCACTGTTTCTCAATTTTCAACTCCATAAAATAAGTATCCATACCAGTCTTGTTCTGCATTGTATTTAACTCGTCCAAAATTTTATTATAACGGCCCATATCACCATTGAAGAGTTCGTTTATGAATAGGAATTTCTCATTTATCCCAATCGCTGAACGAAGATCACTCAGTTGACTATTCTGTAATTTTTGAGCAAGGCTTTTTTCATCCTTATCAACAAATCTATCACTTATTGTTTCTTGAGAAGTGGAAAATAAGTCTAATGATGAAGACTCTTCTTCTATCACTTGTTCTTCTTCAACAACTATATCATCTTGCTGACTAACTATTTGCTCCTCTTTCTCAAGATCTTTTTCCTCAAAATAAACATCTTCATTATCTTCAGTTTGTTTTTCAGGTTCTTCCTCAGGAACTGCTGGTTCTTGATAAACTTCTTCTTTTTTTTCTATAATTTCAATTTCCGGTTCAGGTTCTTTTTCTATTTGCTCTATTTCAGATGCCGGAGTTTCCACAAACTCTTCGGATTCTATTTGCCCTGAGATTTCTAACTGGGAAATATTATCATACAAATTTCTTACTTTTTGGAGAAGCAAATCCTTGTCCATTTCATGGATAACATAAGTACTTTTTGAAATTCTTTTTATGTGCTCTTTTAAAGTATCAGCATCTATGCTAATACTTCTTAATAAATTACTTTTTTCCATTGGCAAAACTCCTTACTTTTGTGCTTTTCAAAATTAGTATAATATCATTAATTAAAGAATGTTTCTCGAAAAAGACAGAAATAATTCAAATCGTGCAGGTTGGATAGAAGTTGTATGTGGCTCGATGTTCTCTGGTAAGACCGAAGAACTTATACGAAGACTTAACAGGGCAAGGATTGCAAAGCAAAAGGTTGAGATTTTCAAACCTGCTGTGGACACTCGCTATGATGAGGAAGATGTAGTTTCCCACGATGAAAATAAAGTTGCGTCAACACCTGTTCAAAACGCAAAGCAAATATTATTTTATGCTGAAGACTTTGAAGTAGTTGGCATTGATGAAGCACAATTTTTTGGAGACGAACTTGTTGAAGTATGTGATGAACTTGCAAGTAAAGGTAAGCGTGTAATCGTTGCCGGGCTTGACATGGATTATCTTGGCAAACCCTTTGGACCAATCCCACTATTAATGGCTACAGCTGAATATGTTACCAAAGTACATGCAATATGTATGCAATGTGGGAACCTGGCTAGTTATTCACATCGTACAATTAAAAATGATAAACTTGTTCTATTAGGTGAAACGGATTCTTACGAACCCCTTTGCAGAAAGTGTTTTGTTAATGCAAGGAAAAAACCTGAATAATATTCATATTAATCCATTTTTTTTAATTTTGCCATTCGTTTTTAATAAATAATGATAATGAAAAAAATATTATTAGTAATAAGTATATTAATAAGTTTAAATCTTGCAGCACAAGAGACTAAACCCGAAACAATAATCGTAATTCATACAACTTATGGAGACATTACGGCGACATTATATAACGACACACCAAAACATCGTGATAATTTTATTAAACTTGTGAATGAAGGCTGGTTTAATGACTCTCCTTTCCACAGGGTAATAAGTCAATTTATGATACAGGGAGGTGGTAATAAAGATGGTCGTCAGGATCCTGACTATACTATTGATGCTGAGATACTACCAAATCACTTTCACAGAAAAGGAGTTCTTGCGGCGGCACGCCAGCCAGATCATGTAAACCCTAAAAAAGAGTCATCAGGGTCACAGTTTTATATCGTTCACGGGCGAGTTGTTCCTGATTATTACCTCGATCAGGTAACGGCTAAAACTGGACATGTTTTTACTGATGAACAAAAGGAGATATATGCTACAGTTGGTGGCGTACCTCATCTTGATGGCGATTATACGGTTTTTGGTGAAGTTATAATGGGGATTGAGGTTGTGGATGCAATAGCAGCCGTTGAAACAGGAGAAGCTAACAGGCCATTAGAAGATATTACAATGACCATAGAAATTTTAGAATAATTAATAGTTATTGCAATGAAAGATAGGATAGAAGAGTATTTAAAAGAGGTAGCAAATTTTAAGGCTGAAGGACTTGAAAAACTCGAAGACTTCCGTATTAAATTTCTAAGTAAGAAAGGTTTAATTCCTGCTCTTTTTGCTGATTTTAAGAATGTTGCTCCCGAAGAAAGAAAAGAAATGGGGCAATTTATTAATAAACTTAAAAACGAAGTTCAGGAGAAGATTGTTAGTCTTAAAGATAAACTTGAGCCTACTACTGAGAATGTTCATTCAGGTATCGATCTAAGTTTACCGATTCACGGACAAATGGGTACTCGCCATCCTCTTTCAATTGTTAGAAACGATATAATTGATATTTTCTCACGAATAGGATTCAATGTTTCAGAAGGTCCTGAAATTGAGGATGACTTTCATAATTTTACTGCTCTGAACTTTCCTGCCGATCATCCTGCCAGAGATATGCAGGACACTTTCTTCATTGAGAAAGATCCAGACATTGCATTACGAACACATACTTCTTCTGTTCAGGTAAGGGTAATGGAGACATCTCAGCCACCAATTCGTACAATTTCACCGGGAAGGGTGTTTCGCAACGAGGCAATTTCTGCACGTGCTCACTGTATTTTTCACCAGGTTGAAGGTTTATATGTTGATGAAAATGTTTCGTTTGCTGATTTGAAACAAACTCTTTTCTATTTTGCAAAAGAACTTTTTGGAGATGGGACAAAAACAAGATTCCGTCCATCTTATTTCCCTTTTACCGAGCCATCAGCAGAAATGGATGTTAGTTGTAATATTTGTGGTGGAAAAGGCTGTAATGTTTGTAAATATACTGGCTGGGTTGAAATTCTCGGCTGCGGCATGGTTGATCCTAATGTTCTGGAAGCATGTAATATCGACAGTAAAAAGTATACAGGCTTTGCATTTGGAATGGGCATTGAAAGAATTACAATGCTAAAATATCAAATCAACGATTTAAGGCTTTTCTTTGAAAATGATTTAAAGTTTTTAGAGCAGTTTAAATCTTCGTATTAGTTTTTGGAAAACAATAATTTGTTTCACGCGGCGACGCAGAGGCGCAGCGTATTCAGTATTGAATTGGGATAAGTTTACAAATATCCACAACTTTTTTTATTTCCCATTATTATTAATTGAAACAACAATTTGATCACTTCTCTTGTCAGTATTAAAGACACTGACAATTATGTTACCTTTGTTAAATTACGAAAATCAATTTATTATTAATTAACACCTAACCAAATGAAAAAAATTACTCTCATTTTAGGGTTTTTGATTGTAACTACCTTTGGTTACGCTCAAACAGGCCTTACTGAAGCAGTTGATTTTACTGCTACAGACGTCCAAGGAGTAGAGCAGAACCTATTCTCTATTTTGGATGGAGGTCAATACGTTTGTATTGACTTTTTCTTTACCAACTGACCCTCATGTACGGCCACCGTCCCTTATTTAGTCGAGGCCTACGATCTTTTTGGTTGCAACACAGCAGACCTTTTTATTATTAGCGTTTCATCTCAAGATAATAACGCAACATGTATCCAGTACAATGAGGCTCACGGTATTGAGTTTCCAACTATCAGCGCTGTAGAAGGTGGTGGTTCTAGCATAACAAGTACTTATGGAGTTAATGCTTCTCCTACCTATATCTTGATTGCCCCTGATCACCAAATTATTAATCAAGATATTTGGCCTGTTTCAAGTGCACAAACATTTATAGATGCTTTTGAAGATGGAGGAGTAGAACAAGCATCATGTAGTGGAATAAATGCCGACTTTTCATCAGATATAACTGAGATCTGCGGAAGCGGTTCTGTTAGTTTTTCTGATAATTCAACTGGGACTATATTAAGTTGGAACTGGACCTTTGAAGGTGGAGATCCGGAAACATCAACAGAGCAAAATCCTGTTGTATCCTACAGTACAGCAGGCAATTATGACGTAACTCTTACTGTTAATGGAGTTGATGGAGACACTTATACTGTTGAAAATTATATTAGTGTTTTTGAGATTCCTGATGTAACACAAGAAGTATTTGCAAACGCATGTATTTTCTGGGATCCATATGAACTTATCGGCGGAAGTCCTGAAGGTGGCACTTATAGTGGTCCGGGAGTTACAGATAATATGTTTGACGCAGAAGTTGCGGGACTTGGTACCCACACTATAACTTATACATATGTTTCCGACAATGGCTGTGAAAACTATGTTGAAGAACAACTCTTTGTTGATGTATGTGCTGGTGTTGACGAATACAAAAACAATGTAATCCGGGTTTATCCTAATCCTGCCAGTAAAGTAGTAAACATTTCATCCAGATCAGATATTAATTCTGTACGTATTTATAATTATACGGGTCAGTTAATGGAAAGTTCTGATGTGAGTAATACTGATTATCTATTTAATATTGAGGATTATACTTCTGGTATTTATTCCATAATAATAGAAACGAAAAAAGGAATTGTATCCAAGAAATTAATTATTCAATAGTAATAATTACATAATAATATTATCCCTCCATAATTTTATAATTGTGGGGGGATTTTTGTATTAATAAATGCTCTTTAAAACCAAGATCCTTATTCAGAAACTAAACTTTTCCCTTTTTCAGTAATATGTATGTAAAACTCTGATTTTGTTACTAATTCCTCATTAACAAAAATTCTGATCATTGTTTTTACAAAATTCTTTGTACAGCCTATAATTACTCTGAAATCTTTCTCATTAATACCACGTTCTTTTTCAAGTAAAACAAGGAGTATTTTTTCTCTTACTTCGTTAAATATTTCATTATGAACATATTCTCCCCCCGACCCTATAATTATTTTTCTCTTCAGAAGATTTTTTATTAACTGTTTTAACAATTCCTTATTAATATTCCTCTTTTGGGCCTGCAACTCAATATCTTTTAAAACAGGAGTTTGATGACCATAGTTTTTAATTGTACTCTCCAGCCAGGATAATTGCTTTAATGATTTCTCATCAATGTTAACAATATGACTACTTAATGCCCATGTTAAATTCACCCTTTTTAACTGTCCTTGTTTATTCATTATTTTTAGAAGGCTTAACAGATATGTTTTTCCTGCTTCTTTAGATTTAAACCCAAGTTTACTAAAAAGTTCATTAGTCTCTATCCCTTCTTCTATTAAATAATTTTGTTTATGGAAAGCCTTCAAATTTGATATGATCTTCTCAATAACTTCATTATTAAATGTACGGTGGACAAGAATTTTTTTGTCCGGATGATCAGTTATTATTATTGAACCATCATTATTATTAATGCATTCATCTAAAATCTCATTCGGGCTTAAACCCAAATCATCAGCAATTTGATTGATAAAAATGGGGGATTCTATTTTTCTAAGTTCAATTTTAAGAAGATTAAAAGTATTATCACTCAGCAAAGTTGCTTCAACCAAATCACCTAATGACTCTAGTAATTTTGTTGTACGTCTTCTGTGATGTAGAGGATGTGTATCAATGATTACTCCACCTCCTATTGTTAAATTATTTGATGAATTTCGAATTATATATTTATCATTATTAAGAAATACAGCCGGTTTATCCAAGTGAATCTGTACAATTGCAGGGTTTTCTTTTGAGCAAGGCTCAGTATTTAATAAATGAACACGAGCAGCACATTCAAATGTTCCGGAAAAAAATATGGTATTCGTCCATAAGCCCAAATCCGTCTCTGTAACAAAAGACTGAAATGTTGCATCAATCAGTTTTGTTTCATCAATCAATTTATCTATTAAAATCATGCCTCTTTCAAAATCCTCTTTTTTGAAGCCTGATATATTAAGGGCAGCCCTATCGCCCGCCTCAACCTGGTCAACTGTTTCGCCATGGCGCTGAATACTTCTAACCTTATATTGCTTTCCTTTTCCGGGTAATAAGTGTAAATTATTTCCAACTTTTAATACACCTCCCAATACTGATCCGGTAACAATAAAACCAATTCCTTTTACATTAAACACCCTGTCGATGTACATCCTAAAAACCTTATTCCTTGACTTCTCTTTTACGCCAGGTAATAATTTTGTTATTTCAGAAGTTAAGTTAACTAATCCATTTCCATTAACAGAAGAGACTTTTATTATGGGAGCATTTTCAAAAACCGTTCCCTGAGTAAACTCCTCAATTTCCATTTCTGCTAATTCCAAAGTCTCTGAATCAACAAGATCAGTTTTTGTAATTACAATAATCCCATGCTCAATCCCAAGTAATTCAATTATTTTAAAATGTTCAATTGTTTGAGGCATAATACCACTGTCGGCAGCAATTACCAATAATACAACATCAACTCCAAATGCACCGGCTACCATGGTCTTGATAAAATCTTTATGTCCTGGCATGTCGACAATACCAACAGATTCTCCAGATGGAAGAGAAAGGTGAGCAAACCCTAGGTTTATTGTGATTCCACGATCCTTTTCTTCTTTGTGAGTATCACAATCAATTTCAGTAAGTGCTTTTATTAATGCTGTTTTTCCATGGTCAACATGACCTGCTGTCCCAATAATAATATGTTGCATTATTTAGCGATTTGTTTGTACGCAACACTAATTTGTTTAGCGGTCAATTCAATTTCCGTCTCTTGAATACATAAAACATCAATAAAAATATTTCCCCCTCGTAAAACCCCAAGAACAGGAAGGTCTTGCTGAAGTAATGTTTTGTATATTTTTTCGGCAGTTTCTGATCTTTTTCTTGTGCTTTCTTTGTTCAGTTCAATTTTAACCGAATAACTATCTATTTCCTTTTTAGGCATAGCACCGCCACCAAAGCGACCTTTTGATTTAACCACCTCCGAAACTATTTTACTTTTCTTCAAATATTTCTGTAAGGAGATTGCTTTTTTTTCTATCTCCTCTGCTTTCTGATTAACTGTTTTATAAAAAAGATTTTTCTCCAGTAGTTTCTTTTTATCTAAAAACAAATTGCAATTCGCTTCTAATAAGGAAAGCGTTAATTTATCAACCCGAAGTGCTCTCAACAGAGGTTCTTTTTTTAACTTTTCTATAAACTCCCTTTTACCTGCAATAATTCCTGCCTGTGGTCCACCAAGAAGTTTATCACCACTAAAAGTTACTAAATCAACACCTTTTTTAAGCGTTTGATTAATATTTGGTTCGTCATTTAATTCAACTAAAGTATTTGTTAATAATCCGGAACCCATATCATAAACTACAGGAATACTGTTTTTTTTACCCAGTTTTACCAAATCGTTTAGATTTACTTCTTCAGTAAATCCTTCTATTGAATAATTCGATTGATGTGCTTTAAAAAGAACAGCAGTATTACTGTTAATTGCATTTTCATAATCCGACAACTTTGTTTTATTGGTTGTGCCAACCTCAACCATCTTGCAATCGGAAGTGGCTATAATATCAGGTAATCGGAATGATCCTCCTATTTCAATAAGTTCTCCCCTGGAAACTATAACTTCTTTATTTTTTGCAAAGGCCCGAAGTATCATTACAACTGCAGCCGCATTATTGTTTACCACTAGTACATCTTCTGCACCGCACAGATATTTTAGCAGATCTGATGCATGGTCATATCTAGATCCACGTGATGCTTTATTCAGGTCAAATTCAAGGTTATTATATCCTTCAACAGTTTTAAATGCTTCATCCAATATATCTTTGCTGAAAGGTGCACGACCAAGATTAGTATGCATTATAATACCGGTAGCATTAATAACTTTCTTAAGGTTTTTAGATTTTATTCTTTTCACCTCAGATAATATTCGATCTACAATTTCCTGAAATTCAGGCGTTGAATCACCCTCTAGCACTTTTTTCTTTATGAAATTCAATTCTTTTCGAATAACATATTTAATAAAATCAATAGGAGAATCTAAACTCTTGATTTGAGGATTATTAAGTAAAGTGTCGACTCCCGGTATTTTTTTTAGATCTTCCAAATTTGAAATAATGATATATAAAAAGCAGAGGGGGCAGGAATCGAACCTGCCACAGCCGATTTTATGCGTCTGCTACTGGTTTTGAAGACCAGGTGGAACACCAGTTCCATCCCTTCTAATACAATGTGTTGACAGTACAAATATAAAATAAGTTGCTCAAACGTATTTATAATAAACTTTCGAAATGAACAAAATTTTTGGACGACTCTTCTAAAATAGTTTTCAGTATGTAATTATAAATCAAGAAGTCAATAAGAAGTCTCTTATAATAACTCATTTGCCAGATTTGCCAACTCCGATCTCTCTCCTTTTTCCAGTTTCACATGCGAATATATCTCATGATGCTTAATCTTATCAATCAATACTGAAAGTCCGTTTGACTGTGAGTCCAGATATGGTGTATCTATTTGAAAAATATCCCCTGTAAATATAATTTTTGTGTTTTCTCCTGCTCTTGTAATTATTGTTTTTACCTCATGAGGGGTAAGATTCTGAGCCTCATCAACAATAAAAATTACATTGGAAATGCTTCTTCCACGGATATAAGCCAATGGAGTTATCATCAATTTTTCATTTTCAATAGCATCTTTAATCCTCTTATGTTCCGGGTCTTGTTCACCATATTGATTTTGGATAAACTTCAAATTATCCCAAAGTGGTTCCATATAAGGATTAATTTTTTCATGAATATCACCAGGCAAATATCCAATATCCTTATTACTCAAAGGAACAATAGGTCGCGCCAGATAAATCTGTTTAAAATTCCGCCTTTGTGCCCAGGCTCCAGCCAAAGCAAGCAAAGTTTTACCAGTGCCAGCAACACCTTGAAGAGTAACCAGTTTAATCTCGGGATTGAGGATTGCATGTAATGCAAAAACCTGTTCTGCATTACGTGGCATGATTCTGGAAATAGCCTGTTTTTCAACGCGTTCTACCCTATTTGTAATAGGATTAAAATATGCCAAAGCTGATGCCCTGTCACTTTTTAAAACATAATAGTGATTGGGGATAGATTCAGTCAATTCCAAGTCTTCCAAACTACAAAATCCTTCAGCATAAAGTTTATCAATGATTTCAGGATTTACATCGTCCAACAGATTCTTCCCAGTATATAGTGAATCAAGATCCTTAACTTTGCCTGTTTCAAAATCTTCAGCAGTAAGGCTCAACGACTTGGCTTTCAACCTTAGGTTAATGTCTTTACTTACAAGTATCACCTTTCTGTCGGGATGTTCTTCTTTTAGTTTTAATGCTGCATTTAAAATTCTATGATCAGCCTTATTATCACTAAATATTGAACGGGCATCCAGTTTACTTTGTTCGTTCATTATCACCTTAAATTTTCCCTTTTTAGGTCCGTTTAACGGTCGCCAGTTTCTCATGGTGGTTTTACCTGAAATACTGTCAAGAAACCTTATAAATTCCCTTGCCTCAAAGTTTTTTATGGTATTACCCTTTTTAAAATTATCCAATTCCTCAAGCACTGTAATTGGTATTGCAACGTCATTGTCGTCAAACTCATTTATAGCATTGTGGTTGTAAATAATTACTGAGGTATCCAGAACGAAAATTTTTTTTGGGTTAATTGCTTTTTTCTTTGCTCCTGCTTTTACTGCCATACTCTCTCGCCTTTTCTGATTTATTGAAGTAAAATTAAAAACTTAAACTTGTCCATTTATCAATTACTTCTAATAATTGCCAACAAAATAAAGTTGGTAAAAATTACTGATTGGATTGTCCAATTGCTAATTGGTTCAGTTGTTTAATTGTTGTATGGTTTTCCCTACTTTTGTTTTCTAAGAAAAAAGTATGGAAGAAAAGAAAAAACTCTTTTTACTGGATGCTATGGCTTTGATTTACAGGTCATATTTTGCATTTAGTAAAAATCCCCGCATAAATTCAAAAGGCCTTAACACCTCAGCTGTTTTAGGTTTTGCAAATACCCTTCTTGATGTATTGAAAAATCAGCAGCCAACTCATATAGCTATTGCTTTTGATACTAAAGCGCCTACTGTTCGCCATGATGCTTTCGTGGAATACAAGGCCAATCGCGAGAAAATGCCAGAAGATCTCTCCGCATCAATCCCTTACATTGTTGAACTCATAAAAGGCTTTAATATTCCTATTCTTAAACTTGATGGCTATGAGGCCGACGATATTATTGGCACCTTCGCCAAAAAAGCAGAAACTGAAGGTTTTGAAACTTTTATGATGACCCCTGATAAAGATTTTGGTCAGTTAGTCTCTGAGAATATTTATATGTTTAAACCCGGACGAATGGGTAATAAGGCAGAAGTTTGGGGACCAAAACAAGTTTGTGAACGATATGGATTGCAAGATCCTATTCAGATGATTGATTTGCTGGGATTGTGGGGTGATGCTTCCGATAATATTCCAGGTGTACCAGGAATTGGAGAAAAAACAGCAACTAAACTATTGAGTAAATATGGATCAATAGAAGAACTTCTCAAAAACACAGATGATCTTAAAGGAAAGCAAAAGGAAAACGTAGAAAACTTCTCAGATCAGGCATTGCTGTCAAAACAATTGGCGACAATTATTCTTGATGTTCCCATTGAGTTTAACTCAGATGAACTTGCAATTAAAGACCCTAACGAAGAATTTCTTAAAAAACTTTTTGAAGAATTAGAATTCAGAAATTTTGGAAAACGTTTTTTTACTAAGCAATCTCTTGAGCAAAACACAGAAACAAATACAGATATTCCTGTTCAAGGAGATCTTTTTGCCCAGGCAGAAGCGGAAGCAGTTGAGAAAATGATTCCTGCTGAAATAAAGACAATTGAAAATACAGAGCATAATTACCATTTTATTGATAAAAAGGAAGATGCTAAGCAACTTTACAAAAAATTAAAAAAGGAAAAATCTTTTTGTTTTGATACAGAAACCACTGGACTTGATGCTAATAATGCTGAACTTGTGGGTATTTCTTTTGCAATTAAAGCAAGGGAGGCATGGTATGTTAGCATTCCTAAAAACTATCATGAAGCACAACTAATTACAAATATCTTCAAGCCTCTTTTTGAGGATGAAAAAATTGAAAAAATTGGTCAGAATCTAAAATATGACATTTCCATTTTAAAATGGTACGACATTGATGTTAAAGGGAAATTCTTCGACACCATGCTTGCTCATTATCTGCTTCAGCCAGATTTGAGGCATAATATGGATTATCTCGCCGAAACCTACTTAAATTACAAACCTGTTTCCATTGAAAGTCTGATTGGGAAAAAAGGAAAGAATCAAATCAGCATGAGGGAGGTTGATCCAAAACTGCTTGTGGAATATGCAGGAGAAGATGCCGATATAACACTTCAGTTGAAGGAGGTTTTTGAGCCTTTACTTGAAAAATCGAACACCAGAAAACTCTTTGATGAAATTGAAGTTCCTCTTGTTCCTGTTTTGGCATCCATGGAAGCAGAAGGTGTAAATCTTGAAATCGATACTTTAAAATCTTTTAGTTCTGATTTAGGTAAGGATATTGAAAAAGCAGAAACTGATATCTATGAAATTACTGATGAAAAATTCAATATTGCTTCTCCTAAGCAACTCGGTATTATTCTTTTTGAAAAATTAAAAATTACCGATAAACCTAAAAAGACCAAAACAGGGCAGTACTCAACTGGTGAAGAAATTCTTGTTAAACTTGAAAAAAAACATCCTGTAGTTTCAAAAATTCTAGAATATCGTTCCCTTACAAAACTTAAATCCACTTATGTTGATGCACTTCCTGAGTTAGTTAATCCACGTGATAATAGAATTCATACATCATATAATCAGGCTGTTACTGCAACAGGAAGATTAAGCTCAAATAATCCAAATCTGCAAAATATTCCCATCCGCACTGAGCGCGGAAGAGAAATAAGAAAGGCCTTTATACCACGTAATAAAGAATTTACTTTGCTTGCTGCTGACTACTCTCAGGTGGAATTACGGATAATTGCACATCTTAGCAAAGACAAAGGAATGGTGG
>Ga0164315_10002553_pt1 | contig 13941 bp, 10 predicted proteins | sample GuaBasSedimGuay6_FD_113737 | JGI IMG/M metagenome (GOLD analysis project Ga0164315, IMG submission 113737) | Subseafloor sediment microbial communities from Guaymas Basin, Gulf of California, Mexico - Guay6, Core 4569-2, 0-3 cm | ecosystem: Environmental > Aquatic > Marine > Hydrothermal vents... | reverse complement strand
GAGGAACGTTAGAGTACCACCACCACCAATTGTTAATATTTGTATTGCTAAATTTCATTGATGTTAAAATTGTTATTTATTTTTAAAGATGCAAATAATAATTGAGGATATTTATATTTTGTGAATATTTATGCTACAGAAAAGTACTGTGATAAATCAAGAAGAAATAGGACGCTGATGGGCACAGATTATTCATAAAAGAGCATGATAAACGAATAAAAATTTTAATCATGTTTTTTCATGACCAATCACTCAAATCAGCGTCCCATATTTTTTGAATATCTATTCATCCAAATGTTCTCGTTCCAAAACCTTTGCTTCAATTTTGCTGGCAATAGATGGATATTTTGGAATTAATAAATCGAAAGAATCCTTATCCAAATAGTAGAGATGACAAAATGTGATTGCTTTTACAGAAGCATTTCTTGGTCTGTTTTTAAAGAGTGCAATCTCTCCAAAGAAATCACCGTTACGTATTTTTGCAATTTCTTTACTGTCGTTTTCAGTTAATACTGATAATTCACCCTTAATTACAAAATAGACTTTATTTCCAATATCACCCTCTTTAAATAGGAATCCATCTGGAGTAATTGCAATTTCCTTTAAATTTTCGGCAAGCTCAGTAATAAAATCCATACTAGCACCTTTGAACAAATCTAAGTCATTAAATACACTTTGCCTTAGAAATGTCAATGTTTCTAATTTTAATCCATCCGGAAGCTCCCCTAAAAATTTCTCTTCGTCATATCCTAATTTTTGTTTCCAGAGGTATAAAAAGTATTGCCTAATTCTTGTAGCTAGATTTTTTGGCAAATTTCTATATTTAATTAAAGCGGCAAGATTTTCCAAATTATTAATAAACTTTTCATACGCAGGATCACGTTTGGTAATTACTGAAACAACATTTCCAATCAAGTAACCGTAAAATCCAACTCCTATTATCATCACAAATACTGCGTAGAGCTTTTCGATATTTGTGTGTGGAACAATGTCACCATATCCCACAGTTGTAAGGGTTGTAGTGGTCCAATAGAGAGCAGATACATAATTTGAGAGAATGGATTGATTCTCATTTATGCCATCAATTTTAAGCCAACCGCAAGATATCCAGTGAGTGATTTGGGCAAACCAATATGAAAATTGAAATACAACACCCATCGAAGCAAATTTCAAGAGAGTCTGACGAATAAAAGAAATTCTTTTAAACATTGAAAAGATTTTTATAAATGGAAGTAACTGCCACAACGAAGGATTTGGAAAAATAGCGATTGGAATTATTGCTAAAAGATCGAAAACAAAATATGATCTCAGATAATTATATAAATCATTCTCTGCAAGAAATTCATTTTTTATCTTATTATTAGTTAATAGGGTAATTTTAAAGACTATATCAATCAGGAAAATCAGACTTACAAACCAGCTTAACGAATTGATATTGAATGTGTCACTATTTGGAAATATCTGATTAAATGGAATTAGAATTGAGAAGAGAAAAAATGAAATTACAACAAATAGAGTAATAATATTTGCGCCATATTTAATAAAAGTATTTCTTTTCATTCTTTAATCCTATAAAAAAGATAAACTTTATAGATATTGTTACTGAAAATAGAAATAATCTTACAGAAAATCTTTCTTAAATAATCTTATAAAAGGACAAAATTATTTTTATCTATTCAATCTATTGTTTTTTAGTAAAGTTTATAGTATTATGCTAATTACTAAATTTGTTTTATAATTTACTACATTTGTTCTAAACAATTTGCAAAATAAAATATCGTGGAGGTATTATGAAAAAACAACTATTTATTTTTATGATTCTACTTTTAGGATCAACATCTATCTTTGCACAATACATATCTTTAGCAGATTATACTAGAGATTCTACAAAGTTTAAAGATGCAAATGCACCATGGAATACTATCAATAAAGACAATTATGGTCATGCACGTTCTGTATTTGTAACTGATGATTTGGATGGTGATGGTTTAGTTGAAATTCTTGTAACTGACTATTCAAATGGAGGTAGAATACATGCTTTTGAATATAGTGGTGAGGGAGTTTTAGAAATGGTTTGGTCTTCTCCAGATGGGTTAGCTGAAGCGCATCTAAGATCAACACCGAGGTGGGTACAAACAGGAGATTTAGATGGTGATGGGAATAAAGAAATAATTTTTGCAGTTGGCACCAAAAGTTCTAGTCAACTCCAAGTTTTTGAAAATGTTGGGGATAATGATTATGGTACTCAGACAATAAAAGAATTTAAAAGTGACCAATTTAGTGGATTAGGTATTGGTAATTTCAATGCAGAAGGCGAGAGAGGTACTGTATATGATTTTGATGGTGATGGCACCAGTGAGTTAATTTGGAGAAATGATGATAATAAAGTTTATATAATAAGTATTAATGGTGGTGCTCCTGGTTTCGGTTCTTGGGTTATTGAAGGTGGTGATCCAAATGTTGACCCAATGAATTGGGCACCTGGTGGATCATTTATTCACTCAGTTCCTGCAGATATTGATGGTGATGGGGTTGTTGAAATTGTTAACCATAATTTTGATAATTTGGCATTCTGGTCTATTGATGTAGACGGTGCAGATTCTTATTCTTATTCGGCAGATGGTAATCCAGATGAAGGTAAGCTCGGTCCCTTTTATTATAGTTTTTCGAAAAAGGACATAGGTTCTTTAATGGGCCTAGCTGTTGCTGATGTAGATGGTGATGGTAAAGATGAAATTGCTAGCATTACGGGTTATGGTGGCGATAGTCCATATGGGGTTGGACTTATTAGTATTGGACAAGGAGAAAATGGACTTGATGTATGGGATGATTCTTCAAAATTTGTTCAATTAGCAAATCGATGGGATATCGGAAAAGAAGATAGCTCTTCTCAGTTTTGGGGAATTTACAGTGCAGACCTGAACCAAAATGGTTACGATGAAATACTCGCTGGAGGATCTTATGGTGAACAGGTTATCTCAATTGAGTATAAAGGATCAGGAGATATAATGGATCCAAATAATTATGAATCAACTGTAATTTATGCAGGTGAACCAGAAAATAAATCTGAATGGTTAGAAATAACTATTAGTGACTCTGCGGGTGTTGTAGATACTAGTTACTCGAGAGATGCCTGGCAAAATCCTTTTGTTATGAAAATGTTTCATGGTGATATCACAGGTGATGGTAAATTAGAATTAGCGATTGCGTATCAGATTGACGATGCTGACGAAACTGATATTGTTAATAGAAGTTGGAATGGATCAAGTTGGGATGAAACTATATCGAAAGTTGCAAGAAAATTTAGTGTTCCATTTAGAATTTTACAATTTGATGATGAAACTGGTGTAAAAGAGTTAAATTTAAATTTTGTTACTCCAAATGATTATGTTTTAAAACAAAATTATCCAAACCCATTTAACCCTACTACTAATATTAGATTCTCGCTTCCTGTCTCTAAAAAGATTACAGTGAAAATTTATGATATGTTAGGAGCAGAAGTTAAAACTTTAATAGATAATGAAGAGTTTGCAAAAGGTAGTTACGAAGCAACTTGGGATGGAACAAATAACTTTGGCAGCAAGGTAGCTAGTGGAAATTACATTGCAACAATGAAATTTGGAAATTTCAATAAATCAATTAAAATGCAATTACTAAAGTAAGTTAGACATGAGATATTAGTATCAAGATAAAAGAAGCCCGATTCCACTCAATGGAATCGGGCTTTTTGCTTTCTGTCATTTCTAAATGACATGCTTCTTATCTTTCACTTCTCTTTATAGTACTCTTTTCTTAAAATTCCCATGACGTAAAAATCAATATATTCATTATTGTGGTACATCGCTTCTCGGAGAGTTCCTTCAATTACGAATCCAGCACTTTCATATGCTTTAACACCTTTGATATTAGCCGTGGAAACGTGGAGTTCTATCCGATTGAGATTTAAAATATCGAATGAATAATTTAACACTAATTTTGTAGTCTCCGTCCCATAGCCCTTTGACCAAAACTCGGGATTATAAATAGCTATATAAAAGACAGCTACTCTGCTCACATAGTCAATCCTATAAAGTCCAGTAATACCAATAGGAGTATTAGATTCAGTCTCGCAAATAGCAAATATTTTATTTTCACTCTTGGATATCCATTCTTCCATTTTCTCCTTAGCTTCATTTTTTGATAGAGGAGAATGCAGAAATAGTGTCTCTCTAACTTCTGGATTATTTTCTCCAAAATGAAATAGTTCTAAATCAAGTAATTCATTAAATGGTCTTAAATAAATATTTTCTCCAGATAAAAATTTGATTATTTTATTCATAGTTTTCCATCCTAGAATTTATTTGTAAAGCATAATTAAAAAAATTTTGTCATCTTAGAATATCTTCTTATTTTTAAATAAGTTATTAGAACTATTCTAACAACTAAATTTAATCAATCCTTTAGCTAAATGGTGGACATTTGAGACAGATTGTAAAATACTTTATCCTAAGTTTATTTATGTTTTATCTTTTTTCATGTAGCAGCACAACTGACTCAATCAAGTCAATTCCAAAATTAACTAAATTCGAAGAGTTGCAAAATAAATTTGCAATGAAAGAATTCACGTTCCTAATTCCCTCTGGTAGTAGAATTGATAGTATTTATATAACTGAGGAAGATGACACATTAAAAATCGAAACAAATAGTAGGTTCTCATTCCGTCCGTTTAGAGAATCTGAGATTGGTGATATTAAAAGTGAACTACGTAATTTTCTTGGACCTAAATATTTTAATCACGAAATAGAAATTTATTCACTCGATATGCCGATAGAAAAGTTAATTCCAAATTATTATGTTAGAAACAAAAGTGATCTTGATTCAAGTAGAATTCCAGAACCAAAAAGCATCAAACAACTTGTTACTAATATTGACAAAGGGTTTAAAATTTATAAGGGTTTGAATGGAAAACACATTGCTTTGTGGCATAGTCATGGTTGGTATTATAATCACGAATTGAAAAGATGGATGTGGCAGCGCGCAAGATTATTCACAGCGGTTGAAGATCTAGGACCGTTAACTTATACGATTCCATATATCATTCCGATGCTTGAAAATGCGGGGGCAAATGTTTTTGTCCCAAGAGAGCGAGATGTACAGAAAAATGAAATTGTAATTGACAATAACGGTTCTAGCGGTGGGGAATATGTAGAATCTAGTAATTGGATGGATGTTGATTCGACAGGTTTTGCATTCGTTACTCCACCTTATGCAAATAATTTGAATCCATTTTTAGAAGGGAGTTATCGCAAAATAAAGTCCACAGATGCTAGTAAGGATAGTGTGAGCTATATTCCAAACTTTGCAGAGGCTGGGAACTACGCTGTTTACATCTCGTACTTTCATTCAGATGAAAACATTAGTGATGCAAAATATAAGGTTCATCACCTTGGTGGAACAACCGAGTTTCGTGTTAATCAGCAAATTGGTGGTGAGACTTGGATTTATCTAGGCACATTTAAATTCGCAAAAGGAAAAAATCAAAATATTGGGCAAGTCGTTCTTACAAATGAAAGTAGGGATAGTGGATATGTCACTACTGATGCTATTCGCTTTGGCGGTGGAATGGGAATTGTTGAACGTGATGGCACAACAAGCGGACGACCAAAATTTGTTGAAGGAGCTCGATACTATTTACAATATGCAGGTATGCCAGATACATTGGTTTATGATTTAAATGAAAACATTAAAGATTATAACGACGATTATCAAAGCCGTGGTGAATGGGTCAACTATTTAGTCGGAGCCCCATATGGCCCAAATAAAAACAGAGATACAACTGGACTTGGAATTCCAATTGATTTATCATTGGCATTTCATACAGATGCCGGAATCACTAGAAATGATACGGTCATTGGAACGTTATCTATTTATAGCTTAGAGGATGCAGAGGATAATCGTACTTTCCCGGATGGAGTTTCAAGATTAAGTAATCGCGATTTATCAGATATAATGCAAACACAGATTGTTGAGGATTTAAGAACAAAGTATGATTCAGCGTGGACACGTCGATATTTATATGAGGCTGGTTACAGCGAGGCTTTTCGTCCTAACGTACCTGCTACATTGTTAGAGTTATTGTCTCATCAAAATTTGCAAGATGTAAAATTTATGAATGATCCTCAATTCCGTTTTGATGTTTCACGTTCTATTTATAAATCAATACTACGCTTTTTGTCGGTCCAAAATGGTTTTGAATATGTTGTACAACCTTTACCAGTCACACATTTTTCATCGTCACTTTCAAAAAGTGGAATTGTTTCTCTAAATTGGAAACCAACTCTGGATTCTTTGGAGGTAACGGCTGACACAAAAATGTATAAAGTCTACACTCGGATAGATGATAATGGGTTTGACAATGGAGTGGTTGTACATGATCAATACTATTCTCTCAATAATATTGAACCTAATAGAATATACAGTTTCAAAATTACCGCTGTAAATGAAGGAGGGGAAAGTTTCCCGTCAGAGATATTATCAGTCTCTTGGAATGGGAAGGAGGGAAATCCTGTTTTAATTATTAATGGATTTGATAGAATATCATGTGGTGCAGTGATCGAATCAGAAAACTTCTCAGGATTTGCAGATTTTATTGATGAAGGAGTTCCAGATAAATATGATCTGGGATATGCCGGAGAGCAGCACAATTTTACTCCATATTCCAAATGGAAAACAGATGATGTACCTGGGCACGGTGCTAGTTATGCCGATCTAGAAACAACGGTTATTGCCGGTAACACATTTGATTATCCATACATTCATGGAAAAGCTATTGCGAATGCAGACCGTTCCTTTGTCTCTGTAAGTGATGAAGCTGTTGAAGATTCAATAGTGAGCTTAAGTAATTACAAATTTGTAGATTTAATTTATGGTGAAGAGAGAGAAACAAGTTGGCAGACTTCCTTTGCTGATTCAATTAATGGAAAACGATTCAAATTATTTCCAGCCAAAATGAAAAAAATAATCACGGGATATTTAAATCGTGGAGGTAATTTATTTGTCTCTGGTGCTTATCTTGGAAGTGATATGTTTTACGGTGATATTAAAGATTCTACAGATGTGGAATTTGCAACCAAAATACTCAAATACAAACTGGCTTCTGATCATGCAGTAAGAGTTGGAAATGTAGAAGTTGTGGGTTCAAAATTCATGACCACAATTCCACAGTTTAGTTTCAATACTGAATTCAACGATGAGATATATCGAGTCGAAGCACCTGATGCACTTGGAGCAATAAATGGAAGCGAAACCCTTCTAAGATACTCCGAGAATAATTACAGCGCGGGTGTTGGTTATAGTAATGAATATGGTTTAGTTGTTCTTGGCTTTCCTTTTGAAACAGTTACAACTGAAGAGGCTAGAAACGAATTGATGAAAGCCATCTTAAAATATTTATACATACAATAATATTTGCTGCATAATAATAAATGTCATTCCGGTAATCTTTTAGCCTGCCTTTGTCCTGCTTCGCAAGGCGAGAGGCAGACAGGCCGGAATCTCTAACTATCCAACTAGATTCCCGCTAAAATCATGCGGGAATGACAAATGCTTCATTGTCATAGTGGTAGTTCACTTATAGGAAACTTAAATGAAAAATTCATTTCTAATAATATATTTATTAATTTCAAATTTAGTTTTATCACAAGATTATTCATCTATTCAGAAAGTAGTTGATGAGTACCAAAACACAAAATTACTAAAAAATTCTTCATGGTCAGTAACGGCAAGATATTTAGGAACCGAGAAAAATATTATTTCTCTAAATTCTGAACTAGCACTTGCGCCTGCTTCCAACATGAAACTACTCACATCTGCTGCAGCATTGGATATACTAGGAGAAGATCACCAGTTTATTACACGCATATATTATAATGGTAAAATTGATAGTTATGGAAATCTAGATGGAAATATTTTCTTAGTTGGTGGTGGTGATCCCACGCTTGGATATGACCTAGTGAAAGGTTCTCTCCCGCTGGATACGTTGATGAATAGCTGGATAGAGGAGATAAAGAGTTTAGGGATTAGTAGTATTAGCGGAAGTATAATTGCAGATGATTTACTTTACGACAGAATCCCAATTCCTAATCATTGGGTTTGGATGGACCTCGGTAATTACTATGCTGCATCTTCATCAGCATTGACAATTAATAATAATTTGTATTTCCTTTTTTTCAAACCCGGCAATAATGTTGGTGATATAGCAGAAGTCCTACGATCTGAACCAATAATTAATGGATTAGAATTTACCAACCAAATGAGGACCGGGAAAAGAGGCTCTGGTGATAATGGATATATTTTTAACGCACCATTACAATACAACGCTACACTGCGTGGCACTATTCCAAAAGGGAAGAGTGAATTTTCAATCAAAGGATCAATTCCTAATCCCCCACTTTTTGCAGCTCAATATTTATTAAATAGATTAAGAGAGAATAGAATATCCGTAAGTGGAAATGCTTCAGTGATTGCTCAAAAGAGAGATTACACTAATTATAATTTAGTTACTGAAACAGAATCACCCCCATTAAAAGATATCGTATTTATCGTCAACAAAAAAAGTGATAACCTTTATACTGAAATGTTATTGCGCGCTATTGGATTAAAAGTGAAAGGGGAGGGGAGTCTTGATAATGGTGTTGAAGCAGTTGAGGAGTTTCTTTCAAATAATGGAATCGGAACAGATGGTCTGCTAATGTTTGATGGATGCGGTCTCTCTCGATCCAATGCTATTACGACAAATCTAATGCTTGATTTATTAACGCTGACGACACAGAAAAAATATTTTAATTCATTCTATAATTCACTTGCAGTTGTGGGGGATAGGAATGATATTAGTGCTTATCGTAATTATGCTCTTGGAACAGCGCTTGAAAAAAATGCCCATATTAAATCTGGAGTAATTGAACGTGTGCGGGCATATTCCGGTTATCTAAAAGATAAAAGGGGAAGAACAATTATCTTCTCAATGATAGCAAATAATTTTAATGGAAGTGGATCGGCTGTTTCCAATATTCACAAAAAATTAATGATTGAATTAGCTGAATTGAAATAGGTGCTAAGTTCTATTAAATATAATAGGTAATTATTTAAATTATCAGGAAAAAATAACATTGAACTACTACGTAGTTCGTTGATATTTGCAACAGGTTCTCTGTAAACATATCACTACTCTGTGGTGAAATGAATGGCCAGAGAGGGGTCAAATATTTGTAGAAATGAAATTTCATAGTGAGGACTACGCTAGTAGTCCAATGTTAAAATGAAATAGTATTCGTAAGTTTCAAAATAGATATAAATAGAGGAGAAGGATTATTGGACAGAGTAAAATTGGGAGTAATAAATGAGACATTTTAAATTAATATTAATTATGCTTTTGTTAACATTAACTATAAACGCTCAAGAAAAAATTTACAATATGAGTAAAGCAGAAATTAATGCACTACTCACCGAAAAATCTGCAGAGAATTTAACTATTACTCAACGTATGACTTTCTATTCTAAATTGTTTCTTGGAATGCCGTATGGACTTACATGCGTTGGTGATGGCCCTTATGCCTTGTATGACACTCAACCTCAACTAACTTTTGACACTACCAATTGCATGGTATATTGTGAAGATGTGTTAGCGTTATCTATTTCCGACAGCTACGAAAACTTTTTTAATAATCTTCAGCAAATACGATACAAAGATGGCATCGTTGGAATGAAGACACGCAACCACTATACAATGGGAGATTGGCTTCCAGAAAACAGCTATTTATTGCATGACGTTGCAAAAGAGGTTGCCGGATCTAATGCAAAAACATTGACACGTACAATATCGCATAAAAAGTTCTTTACTAATAAAGGTATTGAGGATATGCGCTATGTTAAAGATGATAGAACAATCACAATAAATTATATCCCTTTTGATGCATTGATAGAAGCAAAGGAGAATTTTCAAGATGGGGATATACTAGCTCTTATGTTCAGGAACTTGGACAACATATTTTCAGGTCATATGTTAATGGCATACAATACTCCAAAGGGAAAAGTAATTCGAGAATCTTCCCTTAGTAAAGCTACAGTACTTGATACTCCTTATGATGAATGGGTAGAGCAATTTAAAAATTCAAAAAAGTATATTGGTATTGCACTAATGCGAGTGAATGAAGATTTAAATCAGAAAGGAAAAATTATTTTACCTTGGGAAATAAATGAGATGAGAAAATAGATATTTTAAGCTAATTTTTTTTATATATAAACATACTGTTACAAAACTAAGAACTGTAACAGTATGTTATGAGTTTGGTTCCCTTTTCCAAAAGACTAAGATGTCACTTCATCCTGAAAAACATCTTCAATTTTCAATCCAAATAGACGAGCGGCTTTGAATGCTAAAGGCAAACTGGGATCAAATTTTCCTGTTTCAATGGCATTTATTGTCTGGCGAGTAACTTCCAGAGCTGTTGCCAAATCTGCCTGTGTCCAATCTCGTTCTGCACGAAGTACTTTTAGCCTATTTTTCATTTGTACCGCCGGTTGCCTAAGAAAATTCCAATGCTATATGTAATCCCCATTAATATTATTAAATTAGAAATTTCTGCATGTGGGTGAACAAGTTTTGCTTGAGCAAGTAAGCTATAGGTAAGTCCAGAAACAATTCCTACACTTAGTGAAAGTGCCATTGCCTCAAGCTGTATTTTTTGTTGTAACTCGTCGAGACCTCTCAGATGATGCTTATTTGCGAATATATATCCAATACCAATTGCAAAGTTAACTCCTATTGCTATAAGAGAAAGCAAAGTATTTGATTCCCAAATATATAAACGTCCAAAAGTAGCTATTGCTAATGTTAAAACCCAGGCCATTGTCCATCTGAAAAGTCGGATAGTATTTTTTTTAGTATTCTTATTCCAATCGCTTGTTTGTTTTTCCATGTGTCGTACTCCTTTGTCATATTGTTAAGTTTGTTTGGCACAAATGTAATGTAGTTTTTACAAAAAGTCAAGTATACTATACAAAAAGATTGGCAACCCAGACATATTATGTAAAAAAATAGACTACATAATAGTGGTTTTCTATTTATCATGAGTTCTATGGCTAATAAGTTTTATTGGCATCATATTTATATTTACAGCCATTATTTAACAAATTTTGGATTAAGACTACTTATTATTATGTTGTATTTCAATAAATTGATAGTGTGAGTTTTAAGGAATCATGAATAATAATCAGATAGTAATATTTTTAGACCAGCTAGCTAGTTTTATTTATAACAAAGAACTGATAAAACTAATACTCTCTAATAGAAAAGATAAGTCTTCGGATTTGAAAAATATTATTGCAACTATTGTAAAAGTAAAAGTGGGCTACAGATTAAGTTTTGTATATAGACATAATACAAAAGATATCACTAAAAATTACGAATTTGAAGAAGGTATTATTTTAATTAAAGCGGCTCTTAATTCAGAATTTTATAATGCTGAAATAACTAGCAATAGTGAAAATCTATCTCTTGTAACAACTCCGAATGGTAAAGTTCGTTTAAAAAGAAGTGAACCCACATTGCAGCCAGTGGCTACGTTCAACCATAATCATGTGAAAGAAAGATTAATTAAAACAAGTGAGAATATTTATTTACGGGAACTTGGAATTATTAATGCCGACTGGCAAGTACGGCATGAAATGGGTGATAAGTATAGACAAATAAATAGATACATAGAATTATTGTCACCTTATTTTAATGACGCTAAACTTAAAGATAATTTTCACGTCGCAGATATGGGGTCGGGGAAGGGGTACCTAACATTTGCACTTTATGATTATCTGACTAAAAATCTATCAAAAAATATTAAAATGACGGGTGTAGAGTTTAGAGATGATCTAGTAAAGAAATGTAATGAAGTTGCTGTAAAGACAGACTTTAAAAAATTAAATTTTATAAAAGGGACAATTGCACAAGCCGAGCTTGAATCCATAGATGTTTTAATTGCTCTACATGCATGTGATACAGCAACTGATGAAGCAATCTACCGTGGGATAAAAGCTGATGCTTCTCTAATCGTCGTTGCACCCTGCTGTCATAAGCAAATTAGACAAGAATTTAATGTTACAAACGAGCTAAGCTACGTGGTGAATCATGGAATATTAAAAGAGAGACAAGCTGAAATAATTACTGATAGTCTTAGAGCTTTGATAATGGAATCGTTTGGGTATAAAACAAAAGTTTTTGAATTTATCTCTACTGAGCATACACCGAAAAACCTAATGATTGTTGGACGAAAAATTAAAAGTGGTGTAGTTAATAAAGATTCAATTATGAATAATATATCTGCTATTAAAAAATTGTATGGAATTAATAAGCATCATTTAGAAACATTGCTCGAAGCATAATTTCAAAATGTGAAATATTTAAAAAATAAATAAAATAAATGGGATATTATGAAATCTATTAAAGATGAATTAAAAAATGGAAAGGTCCTTCTTTCTGATGGTGGCTGGGGAACATACCTTTATGCTAAGGGATTACAAATGGGTGATTGTCCTGAACTTTGGAATGATACTCACCGTAATGATGTTCTCGAAATCGCTAAAACATATATAGATGCTGGTGCTGATATGATTGAGACAAATAGTTTTGGTGGAAGTAAAATAAAACTTTCTCAATATAATTTGGAAGATAAAACATACGAATTAAATAAACTTGCTGCGGAGATCTCGAGAGAGGCCGCCGGAGAAAGTAAATATGTTATCGGTTCTGTTGGACCTACGGGAAAGTTTTTATTAACTGGAGAAGTCACAGAAGAAGAACTTTATGATTCATTTAAAATCCAGATTGAAGGATTGCGAGATGGGGGAGTTGATGCGATCTGTATTGAAACATTTTATGATACCTTAGAAGCAGAGATAGCAATAAAAGCAGCTAAAGAGAATTCTGATTTAGAAATCATCACTACTTTTACTTTCGAAATAGCAATCGATGGTACATACAATACAATGATGGGAATTACACCAACCCAGATGGCAGAAAAGCTTACTGAAGCTAAAGTTGATATATTCGGCACAAATTGTGGAAATGGATTTGAGGGAATGATCGAAATTGTAAAAGAGATTCGAAAAGCAAATTCAGAAATGCCAATATTAGTACACGCTAATGCTGGACTTCCAATCGAAGCAGATGGTAAACTTGTTTATCCTGATTCCCCTGAACGAATGGCAGAATTAACTCCACAACTAATTGAGGCAGGGGCAAATATAATTGGTGGATGTTGTGGAACATCTCCAGAGCATATTAGTGCAATTAGAACAGTTGTTGATAAAATAAATTTTTCATTTCATAAATGAACTACTTTATGAATTGTGTGAATAGTTGAGAATTATATTAACCCCATGTTTTAACATGGGGAAAACGAATCAAAGAGGGTACCTTCCAAATGGGTTTTAACCCGTTTGGAAACTTTGCACATTGTGATATAAAATTATTAAAGGTATAACCCAATGCGTGTAATAATATTTTTAGCAGTAGTATTGCTTCTTGCTCAAGTAGTAATAGCTCAAACAAAGTATTCCGATCTTAACAGTTTTATAATGAAGGGTGAATTTGCAAAAGCAACTAAAATATTGGATAATTATTTAATGAGTGAATCGATATCAGAAACAGAACGTATGGAACTTGAGTTTCAAAAAGAAAGAATGGATAGAATTAGAATAGATTTCCGGAAGAGCGAAATGGACGTTCTTGAGTATGTTAAAAAATACTATATAGATGCTAATATTAAAGACCTTAACAAATGGGAAGAAGATGGTACGCTTGAGTTTAAAATTATTGATGGAAAGAAATTCTATTTCAATCGTGCAGCAAGCAACTTATTTAGATTGAACAAAGAAGCAAAAGCTCAAAAGGAAAAAGTGGAGGGTAAAAAG
>Ga0164315_10002552_pt1 | contig 13942 bp, 18 predicted proteins | sample GuaBasSedimGuay6_FD_113737 | JGI IMG/M metagenome (GOLD analysis project Ga0164315, IMG submission 113737) | Subseafloor sediment microbial communities from Guaymas Basin, Gulf of California, Mexico - Guay6, Core 4569-2, 0-3 cm | ecosystem: Environmental > Aquatic > Marine > Hydrothermal vents... | reverse complement strand
CTATTTAGATGTACACGTGAGCCACGATTCTGTCGCAAGCATAGAACGTAGTTACCAAGCGGATATTGATGCTTGGCACAAATATCGCAAAGAGAACCAGCAAGATTTCGAGACATACAAGAAACTAAAAGCTAAGTTTGAATAAAGGATGCTCTTATGTTAAACAAACTTACTGCCGTACAATATGCGTTTATATCTAAGATGCGCAACGACAATAACGAGTTGTTTTATAAACACTTAGATATTTATATATCTTTCTTCTGTCGATTAGCCCCGACTGAATCCGATATGCTTGCTGCAGCACGAGATACTTATAACGCCATTCATAACGAGGATGCTCCTGAATGAGATACATAACAACCCGAGAAGCTGCAGCGATGCTCCGAGTATCTCAATCCCACGCAAAGACTCTCTTAGGCAACGCACACAAAAGAGACAAGCAAAATCGCTTCGTCGTAGCTCTTTATGATTACGAGGTTGTTAAAGCCCTACAAGAGTCCCGAGCCAAGGAGATCAAGCTACGCAACGATTCCCGTAAGGCTACAAAAAGCACGAGATATAACAAGCCCCACAAACCCGAAGATGATCCCTATGGCGTAATGATCAAAGTCAAAACCCAAGAACGCCGCTGCCCTAAGTGTGGAGGCGAACTATTAGAAGAAGAATACACCTGCCCTAATTGCAAAAATCGTCACGGTCGAGGAACAACGCTCGATCTAGGGTATGCCTACGGCACGGTGCTTGTACAACCATTAAGATAAGGATCAACCATGAATATCTACCAACTAGCAGTAGCTACATTTGGCTCCGAAAGACAGAAGAAACAAGCAATAGAGGAACTAAGTGAACTCAGCTTAGCGCTCATTCATTCTATGAGCGGCAAAGCAACACAAGAGGCGGTCATCGATGAGATAGTGGATGTAATTATCATGATGCGTCAACTAACTGAGATATATGGTGAAGAAGCGATTAACAAAAGAATCGAGTACAAGCTTGATAGGCTTAAAGCTCGCATCAAGAGTGGATACTATGACTAACTAAACAAGGAGTACCAAGTTATGGCTAAACGAGAATTTTTAATGCAAGCCCATAAATACAACGCATCCAAGCATGATATTCGAGGCTGGTTTGTATCCGAGAAGCTAGACGGAATGAGGTGTCTGTGGGACGGTGGAGCAAGTCGCGGAGACCTAGCTTCTAACGTTCCCTGGGCGAATGTAGCAAAAGACAAGAAAGAGTTTCGAGCTACAGGCCTCTGGTCTCGCAAGGGCAAAGTAATCCATGCTCCTGACTGGTGGTTAGACAAGCTACCATTATTCCCATTAGATGGCGAACTCTTCGCTGGTCGAGGCTTGAGGCAAAAGACGATGAGTTATGCACGCAAACATATACCCGTTAACTCTGAGTGGGAACACTTAAAGCTCCATGTGTTCGAAGCTCCTTCTATACACTCCGTGTTCGATGATGGTCGCTATTATGATACGAATTGCGACGTGACAATCACACAAGGCATCGAATATTGCCGTGGTGGTAATTATATCCAAGATATCTCATTCAGTTCCAAGCAGGAGTATCTACTCGATACCGTAGTTCCATCAACATCTTTTAGACTTCATGACCAACAGTTACTCTCACATGACATTAATCAGGTAAATAACACAATAGACACTCTAATGGACTCCGTGCTCGCTTCTGGCGGCGAAGGACTAGTATTCCGAGATCCTAGCTCCTTGTGGGAACCTCATCGCTCCCATAGCGTACTTAAACTCAAGCCCTATTTCGACGACGAAGCTATAGTGCTTGGCTATGTGAGCGGCCGCGAGACCGATAAGGGCTCCAAGCTCCGAGGTCTTATGGGCGCTCTTGTCGTAGACTATGGCGGTAAGACCTTCGAACTTAGTGGATTCACTGACCACGAAAGACGCTTGGCGCACGCTGCCGATCCCGAGTATGGCTTTGAGTACGCGTATAACCATCCTGGCGAGTCCATGCCTAACGGTATCTACTCTCCCGAGTTTCCCAAAGGATCAACGATTACTTTCAAGTACCGCGAGTTAAGCCTTGACGGTATTCCTATCGAAGCATCTTATTTTCGTAAGAGATGAGACTATTTATTTTACTAAACCTAGTAGACAGAACGTCATTTATTTGATATAACGTAAGTATAGAGCGTACTTTTGAAGGGCTTAGATTGTCGATATTTAAGCCCTTTAATCGTTATGGATATTAGCTATCGAAAGTCACTTAGCTAACAGTTTCGACGCTCTATACCAGCGGAAATATCAAAGATTGTAGCTATATTTAGTGCTTAAAGTATGGTATTCGTTAAACCCACAGATAGGCAGATATACTTAGTCTTAAATCGACGTATTTAAGGTAATCTGTATAAATATAAAGGTGTTTTATGATTAAACATTTTGGACATTTCAAGCTGCATAGACTAGTACATACGGATGGAGACAACATAGAATATCATATATGTGAATGCTCTTGCGGTAATGTTGAAGTTGTTGGTATAGATAAGTTAGAAAGTGGAGCAAGCATAGAATGCGTAGAGTGCGCTAATATTCGACGTAAGTCAGACGCTGAAACTCATGGGTTTTATATGTCTCGTCATGCTCTATATAACACATGGCGTAATATGATTGATCGTTGCGATAATAAGGATAGTAGTCACTACAGTGATTACGGTGGCAGAGATATCAGTGTATGTCCTTCGTGGTATAATTTCTATGAGTTCATCGAGGACATGGGAAAGAAGCCTGACCCACGCGCAAGTCTCGAACGTAGAAATAACAATGGGCATTATACACCTCAAAACTGTTATTGGGGAACCGACTTTGAGCAGGCCAACAACAAACGAAATACGAATTATCTTACTTTCGGGGGAATTACATATCCTAGAGGTGTTTGGAGACTCTTGTTAACTCAACAAGGTATCGCACCTGATGTTGCAGAGTACAGGCTTAAGCAATCATGGTATGATTTAGAGGAGTTATTTTCTGGTTTACGTAATTCCAATGCTCGTGACGTAGATAGAAAACTACATGCGCTTATGACTAAAATAAATAAGGATTACTAGATTATGCCCAAGCCCTTACGCCCCGCAACAGTACGAGGCGACAAGCCAAAGAAACAACTCCAAGATCGAACATCTGAATTCTTCTCACATATATCACCTAACGCAAAAGTATTAGTTGTCTGCAAATCCCCAGAAGTTGTAGACGTAAAACATCAAACACCGTTTACTTCCAAGCAGGGTGTACGCTTGTTGAAGAGTCTCGGAGCCATCGGGTATACTCAAGATGACATATCACTTATAAACATCATCCCTTACGCACTTCCAACTAAATGGGCCTCGATAGGTTTCGACGAACTACAAGTGCGCAAGGAGATACTCAAGCGCGAAATAACTCGCCTTGATCCCACACTCATCGTAGCCCTTGGCGATTTCCCAGCAAAGATACTAACAGTCGCCGACGGAGCCAGTAAATACCGAGGCTCAGTCCTAGCTTGTACACTAACGAACAATCACAAAGTGTTGGTATGTTTCGATCAATATGATGTACACATATCCCCGAAGAATCAGTACGCTAACTCTTATGACTTCGCACGCATATTACCGAACATATCTTCTAAAGCCATTATTCGCAAGACCCTGGACATCTGCATAGAGGAGAATCTAGATGTATTTCGACACGAGTTTCTTAATGAAGAGTATCTACATAATCCTGACTCTTGGCTATCTTTTGATATTGAGTGTATCGGTTCTGATCTTGTTTGCATTGGCTTCTCTAAGACTCCTAATGATGCATGGGTTATGCCTCTGCATGACTTTAATATACGGAAGTTCTGCGAAGCGTTAAGACTAATAGACCGGATACTTCGCTCACCCGTGAGGAAAGTAGCGCAAAACGGAAATTTCGATATCTTCTATCTCGGTTATTACTATAAGATAAAGGTAGAGAACTTCTATTTCGATACTATGCTTGCTCAGCACTCACTCTACTCTAATACTCCCAAGGGTCTTGACTTTCTTGCATCCCTGTACACCAACGAACCTTATTGGAAAGACGAGGGCAAACAGTGGAAAGCGAAGCACATTAATTGGAAAGAGTTTTATGAATACAATGGGAAGGACAGTGCCAACACGCTTGAGATAGCCTTAGCGCAAATACCCCTCCTACACTCCCGTAATGTAGTCTCGACATTCAAGAGATCTATGGGCATGTGTTATCCCATCGTCACCATGGAGATGACTGGCGTGCGCATCAACAAGTCTATACAACAAGAGTTGTCGGATGAGAACGATGAAATCTACCGCAAGTTAGAACTACTGCTTTATGCCCTCGTTGGTTTCGAGCTCAACATCAAGTCTCATAAGCAAGTAAAAGAATACTTATATGGCGTTCTGAAACTCCCGAAGAAGTACAAGGATGGTAAACTAACGAGTGGTAATGATGCGCTTCTAGCTCTCATCTCCCGTGGGGGCCCACTTATCAAGATCATCATTATGATGCGTGACTATGCTAAACGTGGTACGTTCTTCAAGGTCAAGACAACTGACGGAGGGAGAGTACATACGACCTTTAAGATTGGCGGCACAGAGACCGGACGACTATCTAGTTCTAAGAGTATCCTAGGTATCGGAAGCAACTTGCAAAATATTCCTAAGCGAGCACGTAAACTTTACATAGCCGACCTTAACAAGTCCATGATAAACGCTGATTACTCTAAAGCCGAGAGTTGGATTGTGGCTCATTTGGCTAACGATGACAAGATGATTACCGCGCTTTATGGGGAGGATTTTCACAAAGTAAATGCTTCAAACATACTCGATAAGCCTGTCTCGGAAATATCCTTTGCTGATCGTCAACTAGGAAAGAAGATCTCCCATGCTTGCTGGGTACCTGGTGCTGAGGTACTAACTCCAGAAGGGTGGAGACCTATAGAGACTATTTCTGTTGGTGACACAATAGCGCAGTGGGAACCCTCGAATAGCAATATAACATTTACGACTGTAACACACATGGTAGATAAAGAGTATTCGGGCGATATATATAAATTTGATGGCACGTCTTTTACACAGCAAGTCACACCAGATCACCGTATGTATGTTGAGTTACGTAATAAAAGATATAAAGTGATATCAGCAGATGAGTTAGCCTCACGTAATTCGGCTGGCTTGCCTTTATTTGGTAAGCATAAAGGTAATTTGGATATTGAACCTACATTATTGAAGTTACTAATTGCCATTATTGCTGATGGATATATTACGCCGGGTGGAGCTATAACATTTAATTTCAAAAAGAAGAGGGAATTTGCACGACTACTCGAATTATTATCTGGGTATAAATATAATATACATAATAAATCAAATAACACATATAAAATCTATATACCAAGAGGTGAGGTAGAATCTATTACGGCAATAATAGGTAAAAAGAAAGAGTTAGGCGCTTGGATATTATCTTTAACTCAAGCTGGCTTGCAAATATTAATCTCTGAGGTTTTATATTGGGATGGTTATACGTCTAAAAATGGGTTTCGTAATGAATATTTTACAACTAATTATAATAACGCTGTATGGATTCAAACTGCCGCGCACCTAGCTGGAAAACAAGCTTTGTTACGTGTGGATGACTCTTGTAAAGAAGGACGTAAGTTATTTTATAGTGTTAGTTTCAACAATAGAGTTCATGCTCGACTTCAATCAATGGAGGTAACTAAAAAGCATTATTCTGGACGCGTTTATTGTCCTACAGTAGATTCCGGCGCTTTTATGGTTAGATTTAATAATAGAATATCTGTTAGCGGTAATTGTAACTATTCTGTCACGGCCTTTACTTTTCATAGGGTGATGATTCAGGAGGGGCATGAAGTTACGCGGGGTTATTGCCAAGAGTTACTGGATAAATATTTTGAGTGTTACCCTAGAGTCCGTGGGTTCCAAGCATCCATCCGGGAGCAGTTAGGCGTAAACATGACTCTCACTAACATCTTCGGGCGTAAAATGACCTACCTGGATCATTGGGGTGACACGCTCTTTCGAAGCGCATATGCGTACGTACCCCAGGGTAGTGTAGGTGACATGACAAACCAAGGCTTGAAGAACATCTACGATACCCTTGATGTCGAGATACTCCTTCAAATCCATGATGCCGTACTAATGCAAAAAGAAACTCACCTAATAACCGATGAACTTGTAGCCTCTATACAAGAAGCTATGTCTTTCGATATCAACGTCAACCACCATACATTCAAGATACCTGTCGATATCGAAGTTGGCCCTAACTGGCTTGATCTTGTCGAGTATACCGAGTGGAAGGAGCAACAACATGCCAAGTGAACGAATGAGACACATCAAGCGCGAGACTCCTTATAACTACAAGAAACTTCGAGCTTTCTTGATAGCCAAGGATCTCGATCCTGAGCTAGCGGAAGCCCTTATATACGCTCCCGAACTTCTTGACTTGTATCCCCTCGATAAGTTAATTGTCGCACTCGCAATAATCAATTATAACTTTGGGGAAGAACGAGTAACGATGAAGCTACAGCCCATTATTTATAACAGCCTAAAGCTCGAAGCATATAACGGCGGAGTATTCATTCACGCGCAAATGAACGACTCTCTTGGCTCGTTACTCTCCCCTACCATCAAGACCGAGATTCTCTTTCAAGTCAAACGAGCTATAAGTACGAGTGTGCGATAATGGACATGCTTAGCGATTATCTTGAGTTTACTCACCGCTCCGAGAGTCCAGATGCATATCATAAATGGACATGCCTATCTATGATAAGCGGCATCATTGGTAAGAAGTGTTGGCTTAACTTCAATTACTTCTCTATTTATCCTAATATGTACTTAGTGCTTGTTTCGCTCCCCGGTGTAGGTAAGAAATCCACGAGTATGCGAATAGGCAAAAAGATGGTAACGGATTCTGGGAGTGAGATCTGCATCACGCAAGACGCACTCACGCCGCAAGCCTTGATGATCGAGATGGAAGATGCCTTTCGCACCATCGAGACTCCCAACAAAAAGCTTTATAGCTCATCAAGCCTGACGCTCTTTTCGTCGGAACTCGTGACGCTTCTTGGAGCAGGCGCCGGCATGGTCGAGTTTCTGACCGATATTTATGATTCCGACAAGTCCTTTGAATACAAGACCAAGAACGCTGGAAAACTAACCATTGATAACCCGTGCCTAAATGTTATCGGCTGTGCCACTACCGAGACCTTCTCCAACAAGATATTGCAAGATGCTGTCGCCGGCGGATTTATCTCCCGTGCAGTAGTCGTGTATGCCAATGATGCTAAAGTAATCTCTCCTTTTGAAATGCCTAGCAAATCCGCTCTTACTGCTCGCGCTCGTGTAGTATCCCGGTATGCTCAAATAGGCGAGTTATATGGCGAGATACTGTTTTCGACTGCTGCCAAAGATCATTTCGAGACTTGGTATACTAAAACATTCTCTGAGATGGCTAAGAACAAGACAGGCATGGAATTTGATTCTCGACTCCACGTACACGTTGCTAGAACAGCTATGCTCCTAGCTCTCAGCGACATCTCTACCATTATTGAGCTCAAACATCTTGAATACGCAATCGAGATGCTTAATGAGGTCGCCCATTATATGAAGCTTGTTCGTATGTCGGCTGGGGCCTCCAAGTATAGCGAATCCCAGCTTAAGATTCTTAGCGCCATCAACACTTTTGGCTCTGTGGCCGAAGAGGATATACTCACGCTATTTATGGGGGACACCACAATCGAGGAGTTTGGCGAACAAATGGAACTGATGATGCGTGTAGGATACATAAAACTAGAGGTGGATAACCACAAACGATATTTCGTGATAACCCCGAAAGGCATTGAGCTATTTGAATCTTATGGAGGCTAAAATGAAAACATTAACATCAATCAGTACATGGCACGATGCAGACTATGAAAAACCAAAGCGTGGGAATTATGTTCATGTTATAGTACAACATACGTCAGGCTTTTATAGTCAAGATGATTATTGGTATGATGAATTGGGCCAGTGGTACACTCCATATACAAATGGTCTAGCTACAATAGACGACAGCTTTGTTGTAATTGCCTGGGCATATTATCCTAATGTTCTTGATGTCATAAACGCTATTGAGTGTCGAGGTGACGAGTGAAAAGGAAAAAGAAAGATCTTACGTTAACCCGCAATATGTTAACGTGGCGAATAAAAGGCTTAGAGGCAAACATCAATTCGTTTTTATACATCTTTAAGGATCTGTTAACCAAGAAAGAGCGTGTGACCTTTGAGAAGATTCTCGATGATATTTATGCGCTAAATAAGGAGTCCAAATGAAATATAGCGAAAAAGCTGAGTTTGTAGCATCTAAAAGATTACTTATGACCGACGAGAAACAAGTACCCATCGAGTCCATTGATGGTATGTTTCAGCGTGTTGCGAGGTTCCTCTCAGATGATGAGGAGACCTACGAGAAGTTTTATGGTGTGATGAAGGATCTTGACTTCCTGCCTAACTCGCCGTGTCTCGTTAATGCCGGCAAGCCAGGCAAGACCTATAACCTATCTGCGTGTTTCGTGCTAGGTATCGAGGATTCTATATCCTCCATATATTCTACGCTCCACGATGTAGCAAAAGTGCATAAGCAGGGTGGAGGTACGGGATTCAACTTCTCCTCGTTACGTCCTTCAAATTCTAATGTCGCATCAACCAATGGTGTCGCTTCTGGCCCCGTTAGTTTCATGCACTTGTATGATGCTTCTACTGACGCGATTAAACAGGGTGGCGTGAGGAGAGGCGCGAACATCGGAATCCTAAACGTGTCCCATCCAGACATCGAGGAATTCATTGACTGCAAACAAGGCAACGGAGAACTCGAGAACTTCAATATCTCTGTCGCAATCACTGATGAGTTTATGAAAGCCGTGTATCACGATACAACCTTCGACCTGCACTTCGGCGATACTCGCAAGACCGTGTCTGCTAAAGTGCTTTGGAACAAGATTATCGCGAACGCACATAAGACTGGCGATCCTGGCTTGCTATTCATAGACAAGATCAATAAGCATAACCCATTAAGCGGCTCCAAGTTCGAGTTGCTTATTACCAATCCATGCGGCGAAGTCCCGTTATCTGTCGATGAAGCCTGCTGTCTCGGATCTGTGAATTGGTCAAACATGGTAGACGAGTTTGGGGAGATCAATAAGGAAAAGCTAGCCTCTGTGACAACCATTGGCGTCGAGCTTCTTAACGCTATTATTGATAAGTCAACATATCCGACTGAGAATATACGCAAGAAGGTACTTCTTAGTCGTAAAATTGGCCTTGGCGTAATGGGTGTAGCAGACGCATTCATTAAGCTCAAGATGGTATACGGATCTGAAGAATCACTTGAAACCATTGAAGAGCTTAACTCTGTAATGCTTGACACTTGTGTATTAGCTACTCACGAATACCCCAAGACCTTCGAGGCAATCACAAGCTACAAGGCTCCATTGCACATCATAGAGTCCTTGAATCGCATCGGTATATCAGTAGAGAACTATTCTCCTGCAAACGCAACACTCATGACAATAGCACCAACAGGTACTCTCTCCATGCTCGCGGACTGCAGTAGTGGTATCGAGCCCGTGTTCTTCTTCGAGTCAACAGAGAACCGAGTAGGTGAAAGCAAGAAATATACTCATCCTCTGTACGCCGAGTATAAAGAGCACTTCCCGAAGATCAATGTGCCCCGCTATTTTATTGAGAGCCACGACGTAGACGTAGACGCACACATTCAAACTCAAGCAGCGTTTCAAAAGTTCGTATGCAATGCTGTCTCAAAGACCATCAATCTTCCACGAGGCTCCTCGCTTGAATCCGTAGATAAGGCTTACAAAGATGCCTATATGCTTGGCTGCAAGGGTGTAACAGTATACATCGACGGAAGTCTTGATAACCAAACTATGGAAGGCTCCAATAGTTACACTCGCGGTCGTAAGTTCATCGAGCCTGTCGAGCGCCCTGAAACTCTTACAGGATCTACCCATGAGATACTTACAGGCTTCGGAGAGCTATACGTCACAATAAATTACCATGGTGGGTTTCCGTTCGAGGTGCTGTGCAACATAGGCAAATCCGGTGCCTCCGAGAACGCAAAAGCAGAAGCTGTAGGAAAGCTAATCTCGTTGGCTTTGCGCTCCGGTATCTCGATGGAACATATCATTAAGCAGATAGAAGGCATAGTGGGGTCTAAGAGCCAATATACCGAATATGGCCTCGTCACCTCAATACCTGACGCAATAGCGAAAATATTAATAAATAAGGTGTTAACAACCTCCGTTGTCGAACGATCTGTCGGTATGCAAACTTGCATCGATTGTAACTCAACAGAGCTACGTTATGAAGGATCATGTCTTGTATGTAATGCTTGCGGATGGAAATCTTGCGGCAACTAATCTTTAACTTGAAGGAGATTCAAAATGGAAAAGAAAACAACTAAAACTACTGTGTTGCTCCCTAAGTATCTTAAAGCCTCCGAAGTAGTCCTAGGTAACTTAAGGACTCGCAAAGGTTTCGACGAGATCTTTAAGCTCATATCCCCTAAGGTATCCGAGGAGCTCAAGACCACCATCGCTAACCTTATCAAGGAGTCTTTGGTATGAGTATGCTATGGGTAGATACGGAGACCTCAGGACTCTCACCGTACAAGAATGGTATAATTTCTCTCGCGGGATTCATAGATACCCCGAGTCCCAACGTAACCTTTAGCTACGAATCTCGCCCGCATCCCAATGACAAAATCGAGTCTCGGGCCTTGGAGGTAAACGGCTATCGGGAGTCCCAGATTCGTGAGTTCCCGGATTCCTACGACGTGATCAGTACTTGGGAATCATTCCTCCGTAACCACGTTAACCCCTTTGATACGAATGATAAGCTAACCTTGTGTGGCTACAACATTGGTTTCGATATGCGGTTCTTGCGTGCTTGGTTCCAGAAACATGGGAATAACTATTTCCATTCTTACTTCTCAAAAGATTTCTTTGACGTGTTGCCTCTTGTAAAAGAGTGGAGAAAAATAACTGGTACAAAGCTCCATAACAACAAACTTGCCACTGTCGCTCAGCACTTCGACATAACCGGGGATTTCCATAGCGCACTGGACGACATAAAAGCTACTTACGAGATCTATCAACAAATCAAGGAGTATGTATAATGCGAGTCCAACTTATAAGTAATTCCCCGGATCCTTTTTGGCTCGTAGTAAAAGCCGCGAGGGAGTGTTATTCTAGTGACTCCACAAGTCTTAAGAGTGACGACAAGTTATTTCTATCTATGCTGAAGCGCGACGAGACGCCACTTGAACACGCTGTGTTCTCGTTTCGCATAAGTGACGTGTCGAGAGTCCTGACCCATCAGCTCGTCCGTCACCGCGTCGCTTCGTTCAACCAACAATCACAACGGTATGTCGAGGCCGAGGGTCGATATTTCATCCCTGACTTGAGTTACCTAAGTGAAGATAAGCACAAGCCCTTCTTAGACAGTTATCACCGTTTGATGCTTCGAGCCAATGATCTGTATCACGAGGCAATTAATGATGGCGTGAAGCGCGAGGATGCTAGATACATCTTGCCCCCTTGCACATATTCGAGTCTCGTTATGACCATGAATCTTCGCGAACTAAAGAGATTCTTTGCGCTTCGATTATCACCGAGAGCCCAAAAAGAGATACGAGACCTCGCTCGAATAGTCTTGTCTCTCGTTGTCTCTTGCTTACCCATTCACCTTGCGGAAGAGATTACTTCCATTATGCTCGGTACCAAAGAATGAAGATGTGCAAAGTCTGCAATCGCGAGAAACCATATAAGAGGTTTGGCTTCGCAGGAGACACGACGTGCTTCTTGTGTCGTAAGCTCATCGAGGCCAAGATTATACTTTCATCACGAGTAAAGGTATCTCTTCTAACGCTTCATAAAGGAAACGAGTCCCCGGAGTGTATTACTTGCGGCATCTCTAAGAGCCTCGATGAGTATCCTCATAACTCTTACGAGTGCACTGCTTGCAACGACAAACGACACTACATTGAGTCTCACCAACTAAATCATTTAGTGTGCATCATTGAGTGTCCGGTGTGTCGAGAAGCCAAGGATTGCCAGCACTTTCCCTTGGGTGAGCTTATTTGCCGATCCTGTATTAATAAAACCAATCGCTTGAAGAGTGCTAAGAGATATTTATAAGGTAAATATCAAAGGAGAATAAATGAAACTTCTTAGTGTTACGATACGTAAAGGATACAAGACGCGTCATCTTTGGGCAGGGACTTGCGAAGAGTCCTACGCTCGTATTATTAAGAACCTTGTACCTATTGGATGGGAGGTGGTGACATGAGTGGCAGTGATGTAACACCCGCTATTATACTCAACAAGTGCATGGAGCTTGGTGAGTTTCTTATCGAGAAGAACAAAGCTTATGGCAACTCCGCCTTTGAGCCCATCGAGATCTTTGCGAAAGAGCTAAACGCTTTGGCGCAACTAGACGTACGCATAGATGATAAACTCTCCCGGCTTGCACGAGGCTCCGAGTACCCTGGAGACGACACAATCAAGGATCTTGCGGGCTATCTTATTCTACGTATGGTTGTAAAGGAGAGTATGTAATGTTTGACGAATGGGCAAGTATAGAATGGGCGCACGAGGAAGGACTTAAGTTTAAGCTCTCAGAGGAGCTACGATATAGACCCAAAGCTGGTGGGTTGTATGTTGTACCTCAAGGGTTCCCGACAGACCTAGCATCTATCCCGGTGCTGCTGTGGTTCTTCCTGCCTCCATTTGGCAACTACCTCAGTGCTGCGGTCTTGCACGATTGGTTCTGCAAACAAGAATGGATCAGCAGACTTGATGGCGATAAGCTGTTTCTCGAAGCAATGCTGGCGAGCAATGTTAAACTTTGGAAAGCCTACGTTATGTATTATGGTGTCCGAGCTTACGCTGTGATGGGGAGAGTAAAATGAAAGTAAAAGACATAAAGCCTGGTATGGTGGTAAACTTCTTAGGTGCTAATGGCCAAGACAACTACGAGTTAGTTACGTCTATTAATAATGGCGGTGATATTGCCATTACGCATCTTAGCTTCCAAGACTCGTATGGCGGCAAGATGATAAGATATGAAGATAGAAATTCTGATGTCTATGAGCTAGCTACTGGCGAGAAGCGTAAATATATTATCGAGAAGATCCTTAAAGACTTACATGATAATTTACACGATGTAGAGAACGATATTGATATAGTTAGACTAATACAATCTATGGGAGAATAAAATGAACAAACAAGAGATGGTAGAAAAATTGAAAGAAAATGAGAAAGCTCTTTGCCGGTTGAGTGAAGAGGAGCAGGAGTTTTTACGGGAGCATAACGAACATATCTTGATGCTATGCAACACAAGTAAGTTCTCTAGTGGGTCTGGCGAATGGAAATTATCTCAACCCCACCATGTCTACCGCCTTCACCGAGATTTCCAGCTACCAATAGAAGAGAAATTCTTCTTTCCGAAAGGAGTTGATTTACTTGATCCTGAGAAATGCCAACCTGAGGGTGAGTATGACTGCGCTGTAGAAGAAAGCTATGATAACCCACCAATCAGCCAAATATGTAGTAGCCTAAATGGTTGTTTTGAATGTATATGTAACTTAAACAACCGCGCCCACCTCAAGCAATGGCACACCGAGCAAGGCGGTCAGCGGAAGAAGGGGCCGGAGTTTGATGAGTACGATGTGCAAATATGGCTAGGTACTTACGCCGTAGAAATTCGAGGAAATATCAGCACGATACCTTATGCTCAAAGCATCCTTAGATTCGCCGGAGTCAAATTCAAAGGTCTTGCAGGCTGGCATCCTGAGATTGTAAAGTTCGATGCAGAAGGGTTGCCATTGGTTCCTGAGAAGGTGAGGTTCGTGAAATG
>Ga0164315_10002551_pt1 | contig 13946 bp, 14 predicted proteins | sample GuaBasSedimGuay6_FD_113737 | JGI IMG/M metagenome (GOLD analysis project Ga0164315, IMG submission 113737) | Subseafloor sediment microbial communities from Guaymas Basin, Gulf of California, Mexico - Guay6, Core 4569-2, 0-3 cm | ecosystem: Environmental > Aquatic > Marine > Hydrothermal vents... | reverse complement strand
GCGAGACTATGCCAACAGCCGCTACGATTACGTTCTCAACTTGATGCGCCTGAAAGAGCAGTCTGGCCTGCTCAGCCCTGAAGATGTCTTGAGGCTGGGGTCCAATATGATACCGGCACCGGTCGCGACAGCCTCTTCTACCAAGAAATAGACGCGCCTGTCAGGTTCTCAGCCACCAGTTCCAGCAGCAGCTTCTTCGCACCGCGATTGTCCGCCATCACCTGTAGCGCCGCCGCACCCATCTGCAGGCGACGGTCGGGGTCGCCCAGCAACTCGACCAGAGCGGCCCCCAGTTGCCGTGTATCCTCCAGCATGATCATGGCACCGGCACTCACCAACAGGTCGCTGGCGCCGGCGAAATTGAACATGTGTGGCCCTGTCACCACAGGCACTCCCCAGGCCGCCGCTTCCAGCACATTGTGTCCACCATGCTCCACCAGGCTGCCTCCTATAACCGCCACAGTGGCAACACCGAGCAACAGCAGCAACTCTCCCATGGTATCACCCAGCACAATATCGTCACCGATTGCAGGCGTTTCACCGCCGGAGCGTCGCAGCACCTGCCAGCCCGCACTCACACACAGGCTGTGAACGGCATCGAAACGCTCCGGGTGCCGCGGCACGATGACCAGCAGACAATCATCCACTGAGCGCCTGAGCGTGGCAAAGGCTGCCAGGATTTGCCCGTCCTCACCGGCATGGGTGCTCGCAACGACCAAAATGGGCCGCTTATCCGCCCCATAGTCCCGGCGTAGGGCGGCAGCCTGCATGCACAGAGTCTCGTTCAGCTCCAGATCGAACTTGATGTTGCCCGTCACCTGCAAGGCCCTTGCGGGCAGGCCCAGTTCAGTGAAGCGCTGGCCGTCTATTGCGGACTGGCAGGCCACGGTATCCAGCTGCTCCAGCAGAGAGCGGGTAAGCCCGCCAAAGCGGGCATAGCCCCGCGCCGAACGTTCCGACAGACGGGCGTTTGCAAGCACGATCCGGCACCCCCGGGCGCGACTGTAGTGCAGCATATTGGGCCACAGCTCGGTCTCCACAATCAGCAGCAGGCACGGCCGGGTACGGTGCAAAAACCTGCGCACCGACCCGGGCAGGTCCCAGGGTGCGTAGACGTGGAATACGCGACCCCCGAACAGCGCCTGCACCCGCTGTGACCCCGTGGGGGTCGTGGTGGTGACCACCAGCCGATGGTTCGGGTAGGCCTGCAGCAAACTCTCAATCACCGGCGCAGCCGCCAGGGTTTCCCCTACCGATACGGCGTGTACCCAGATCGCGGGTCGCGCCGTATCCGAGGGGCTCGTGGAGGGAACAGTAAAAATACCAAAGCGCTCCGCCAGGCGTCGCCGATAGTCGGGCACGCGACGCGAGCGCAGCAGCATACGCAACACAACAAGGGGCGACAGGACGTATAACAGGGCGCTGTACAGGTAGCGCATGAAAGGCTCCACTGGCTGGCAGTGGCACCCAGCATAACGTCAGGCAGTTTTTCTGGCCAGTCGGCGCAAAACTCTTCCGGCGGGCTATAATCGAGCCTTCGGCTATCGGGGTAGCACACTGCCACCATGGAAAAACACACATTACACACCGACATCGCAATCATCGGCGGCGGCATCGCCGGTCTGTGGGCGCTGAATCAGCTGCGCAATGGCGGCTACAGCGCCATCCTTTTCGAACAGAAAGCCCTGGGCAGCGACCAGACCATCGGCTCCCAGGGCATGATTCACGGCGGCATCAAATACGCTCTGAGCGGCGTCTGGAGTGGTGATTCACACACGATATCAGCCATGCCCGCCATCTGGCGCGCCTGCCTGGCGGGCACTGGCAAGGTAGATCTCAGGGCTTGCAAGATTCTCAGTGATGACTTTTACCTGTGGTCCAGCGCCAGCCTGCAGTCGCGGCTGACCTCTTTCTTTGCCAGCAAGATGCTACGCGGGCACGTAGAGAAGCTGAAAGCCGCCGACTACCCCGCTCCGCTACAGGCCTCTGCATTTCGGGGTCAGGTGTACCGGTTGATAGACCTGGTCCTGGATGTACCCTCGCTGGTGCAGACATTGTCCAATCAACATCGACAGGCCATCTTCAGTATCGACTGGCATAGCGCTTCACTGCGGCGTGAGGGTGACCGGGCCACACTGGCTCTGCCTCACTGCACCGTGGTTCCCCAGCGCTTGTTACTGACCGCGGGAAGCGGCAACGAGGCCCTGATTTCGGCTCTGGGGGGCGCCACCCCCGCCATGCAACGACGACCACTGCAGCAAGTGCTGGTAAAGCACCGGTACCGGGAAAACTTCTTCGCTCACTGCATAGGTGGCAGCCCATCGCCGCGGCTCACCATTTCCAGCCATCGCACCCGCGCTGATGAGCCAGTCTGGTATCTGGGGGGAGACCTGGCCACCGAGGGCGTCGATGACGACCCCGACCAACTGATCGACAAGGCGCGGCGGGAGCTGAATGAGCTGCTGCCATGGATAGACCTGGGACAAACGCAGTGGCGTACGCTGAGGCTGGACCGGGCGGAGCCCCGCCATTCCGCTCTGCTGCGCCCCGACAGCGCCTTCGTGGGCAAGGTCGACACTGTCGATAACACGTTGGCCGCCTGGCCCACCAAGCTCGCGCTCAGTCCGGACCTGGCCGACGAAATCCAGCGCCAACTGGTGGCTGACAACATCCTGCCCCGACACCAGCCGGACCTGTCCCTGTTGCAATCAATGGGGCAACCACCGATCGCGGCAGCCTACTGGGATACCCTGTTCCAATGAGCTGGATGAGACCCCTGGGCAGCACCGGCCTTCAAGTCAGCGCACTGGGCCTGGGTACGGTCAAACTGGGCCGGGATGAAGCTGTCAAATACCCGCGAAGTTTTACCATACCGGATGACCGCAGCGCAGCAGCGCTACTGGTACAGGCCCGGGACCTGGGGATCAACCTGATCGACACGGCGCCGGCCTACGGCTACAGTGAGGAGCGCCTGGGGAAATTGCTGGCGGGGCAACGCAGCGACTGGCTGATCTGCAGCAAGGTGGGGGAAGAGTTCGAGGGAGGCCAATCCCGTTTCGACTTTTCCCCCGAGCACACGCGGCTGTCTGTGCAGCGAAGCTTGCGTCGCCTCAATACCGATGTAATCGATATTGTGCTGGTACATTCCGATGGCAATGACCTGCACATTATTGGGGAAATGGGCACCCTGCAAGTCCTGGAACAACTTAAACAAGAGGGCCTGATACGGGCCTTCGGCATGTCTGCCAAAACTGTGGAGGGCGGCCTGGCCGCAGCAGCGTCCAGCGATGTGGTGATGCTTACCTACAACCTGGACTCGCAGGAGGAATTACCGGTACTCGATGCCTGCGCCAGCCTGGGTGTGGGTGCCCTGATCAAGAAGGCCCTGGCCAGCGGGCATCTGGCGCAGCAGTATGCAAACCCGGTGCAGGCCAGTATGGACCTGGTATTCGCCCATCCCGCTACCAGCGCCGCCATCGTCGGCACCATCTCACCCGTCCACCTGCAGGCTAATGTGAAGGCAGTACGTAATATCCTGGGTTAGTCAGTCCTTACTTTTTCCCTGGATTTTACTGACTATAGTGGAAGTGGAGACGCTATCTACCACACCCATTACCCGCACCTCACCGCCATACGCTTCGACGATCTCCCAGCCGACCACATCTTCCTTGTTCTGGTAGTCGCCACCTTTGACCAGAACATCCGGCTGCAGCACCTGTAACAGGGAGGTGGGTGTGTCGTCTGTAAAACACACTACCCAATCCACCGCCTCCAGACCCGCCAGCACCGCCATGCGGCGATCTGCGGGGTTAATCGGGCGCCCTTTGCCCTTGAGGCGCCTGACCGAGTCGTCACTGTTGACCGCAACGATCAGGCGATCGCCCAGCCGTCGCGCCTGCTCCAGGTAACTCACATGGCCCGCGTGAATAATATCGAAACAACCGTTGGTGAAGACCAGCCGTTCACCATGACTGCGCGCATCGGCTACCAGGATCTGCAACTGATCCAGGGTCACAGCGCCGCGCTCTGAACCCTGATCCTGCTGCACCGCGCGTCGCAACTCGGGAACACTGACCACAGCCGTACCCAGTTTGCCCACCACAATACTCGCCGCGATATTAGCCAGCGCCACCGCCTGTGGCAGGCTCGCACCGGCCGCGACAGCGGCTGCCAGTACACCGATCACCGTATCACCGGCACCAGTCACGTCAAATACTTCCCGGGCGCGGGCGGGCAAATGCAGTTCTTCGGCCCCCGGGCGCAGCAGGGTCATACCGTGCTCACCACGGGTCACCAACAAAGCCCCCAGATCCAGCTCTTGCATCAGGTTCTGGCCCCTGGCGACCAACTCCCCTTCAGTACTACAGCGGCCCACAACGGCCTCGAATTCATGCAGGTTAGGAGTCAACAGGGCCGCCCCGCGATAACGGGCAAAGTCGGCACCCTTGGGGTCTACCAGTACCGGAACTCCCATGGCAGTAGCTGCACCGATCAGCGGGCCGGGCTGGACCAGGGCGCCCTTGGCATAATCGGAGAGCACCAGCGCGCCACAGCCATCGAGTTGCGATTGCAGGCCGTCAGCCAGAGACGTGCTACCCGGGGGCAAGTTCGGCTCCTCGAAATCCAGACGTATCAGCTGCTGATGGCGGCTGATTACCCGCAGCTTGGTAATGGTGGGGTGCCCCGCTACACGGGTGAAAGCGCAATGAACACCGGCCCCACCCAGCATATCCTGCAGTGAATCAGCCATTTCATCGTCACCGGTATACCCACACAGGCTGGCCCGGGCCCCCAGGGCGGCAATATTCAGGGCCACGTTGCCCGCGCCGCCCGGCCGGTCCAGAATCTGCTCCACCTTGACCACCGGCACCGGGGCTTCCGGTGAGATACGCGAAGCGCCCCCCTCCCAGTAACGGTCCAGCATGATATCCCCCAGCACCAGCACACGGGCCTGGTCAAAAAGCGGCATATCCAGTTTCATTATCAGGTATTCCTCGTAGCCTGACCGCCGTCGGCAGCGTAGTAGCGGGAGGCGGCCATCATAGCATGGCACAGGTGGTGGTTTTGACCACCGCCGTGCCCTGCCGCCGTGCCCTTGCCAGCGCCAGGCAAACCCGCTAACTTGCCCTGCCTTTAATAACGAGCACGGTGACAATGATCCCCGACCTGCCTGCCAACATCGACCAGATCAAGGGCTTTCTCGCAGCAGATGAAGCGCAAGCCCTGTATGAACAGGCCTTACAGGCCAGTGTGACAGGACCCGTACTGGAAATTGGCAGCTACTGCGGTAAATCCACCATCTATCTGGGCCTGGCCTGCAAACGCAACAACAGTACGGTTTTCGCACTGGATCATCACCGGGGCTCAGAAGAGCATCAGCAGGGCGAGTTTTTTCACGACCCTGAACTTTATGACGACGGCGAGGGGATCATGGACAGTTTCAGGGAGTTTCGCCGCAATATTCACCAGGCGGGGCTGGATGACACGGTAGTCCCGGTAGTGGCCGGCTCAGAAGTCGCCGCCAGGCATTGGCAGACACCACTGGCGATGGTCTTTATTGATGGTGGGCACAGCCTGGACGCGGCGCTGAGTGACTATCGCTGCTGGATGCCACACCTGATGAGAGGGGGCATACTGGCGATACACGACCTGTTCGCCGATGCCCATGCGGGTGGGCAGGCGCCCTATGCCGTCTATCGTATGGCGCAAGCGTCCGGCCTGTTTGAAAACCTGGAGCAGGTCAGCAGCCTGGGCTTGTTACGGCGCTTATAAGCACCCGGTTTAATCGATGAGGAGACGGCGCTCCCGGGAGTCGTCCGCTGCCGTATCCAATAAGCGCACACTGCAAAACAGCTTTGCGGCTGCCGTGTGCTCAGTCAGGGCATCCGCCGCCAGCAGTATTGCACCCGCCGTCCAGGTTGGCTTCTCGTGTGGCCACAGCAGGTCTTCAACCATCTGATAGCCGGTCCAGTAAGAGCCGTCTCCAGCGCGCCACTGGTGCAACCAGCTGTAAACTTCCACCGCGCGGGCATGGTCTCCGGCCGCCAGTAATGCCATCGCCAACTCACAGGATTCGGCCACGGTGACCCAGGGCTCATCAGAGACACAGCGACAACCCAGGTCGTCCTCTACGAACTCGTCCCAGCGCTCTGCCAGCCGCGCTCTGGCCTCCGCCTCGCTTAGCACACCACTCAGAACAGGGTAAAACCAGTCCATGGAGTAGCGCGCCTTGCTCTCCCAGGTGCGGTCGAAACGCTCCGGCTTGTGACGCAGGGCCATACCCAGTTGATCCCGGGCGAGTAACCATTGTGGCCTGGCCTCACCCAGGGTCGCGGCGATATTATGGGCACACTCCAGGCTTTTGTAGATGGAGCTACAGCCGGTTACCAGCGCGTCATCCTCAGGCACACCCTGCGCATCCACTTTCCAGTAGATGTCACCGTGCTCAGTCTGCAGGGAAACAACAAAACCGATCGCTTTGTCGACCATGGGCCACATGGCGCACAGGAAATTGTGATCACCAGACACCAGGTAATGGTGCCAGACCCCTGTTGCTATATAGGCGACAAAATTACTTTCACGCCGCTGTGGATTATCAACTTCCTCTCCCCGATAGGAGGCCCACCAGCTGCCATCCTCCAGCTGCTTGCCGGCCAGCCACGCATAGGCCCTGCCAGCCGCCTCCAGCTCTCCGCCGATGGACAGGCCCATGGCTGATTCCACATGGTCCCAGGGGTCAGTGTAACCACCCTCGAACCAGGGGATCTCACCGCTGCCGTGTTGGCAATCGAGAATGAACTGCACGGTGGGCCGCAGGAACTCCTGGGGAAACAGGCCGCGACTCAGGTAGAGTCCGCTCATGACACGGCTTCCTTGCGAAAATACATCACCACACTTTTACCCATAACCGGGTTCATCCACTTCTCCAATATCCGGGTCAACGCCGGGTTCTCCATCAAGTCCCATACCAGCATGCGATGATACTGCGCCACCAGCCAGTTGCTGTCCCGATTTTTCCAGAACAGGCATTTCAGCCACCAGAAGGGCACATGCAAAGCGTGCGCCCAATGCCGGTGGTAATGATTAAATCCAAGCTGTTCGATTTCGTCGCGCAGCTCATCGCTGCGAAAAATTCGCAGATGACCTCCCGGCACCTGATAGTAGGCGTCACTGAGCGCCCAGCAGATTTTTTCCGGCCAACGGCGCGGCACACTGGCGCTGAACAGCCCCCCCGGCTTGAGCACGCGATCTATCTCGCACAGGACGCCCTGGTAATCTGCAATATGCTCCAGCACTTCACTGCAGATGACCTTGTCGAAGGTATTGTCCGCAAAGGGCAACTTGAGGGCATGGCGGAAGACAGGCCAAGCGACTTCGCCGGATTTTCAGCGTCCTCAAAGTCCGCAAATTTGTCGCGCGTGGCCTTCAGGTCTTCCAGCGACAGATCCACGCCCACTGAATGCACATCGGCCTCAAGGTAAGCAGAGATCACATGGCGACCCTCGCCACAGCCCAGATCCAGCACCACGTCACCGGAGTCCAACGGAAAGTGGCTGAAATCAATGGTCTGCATTGGCCAACACCTGCCTGTAATATTCGGTCATCTGGCGCGCACAAACATGCCAGCAGAAACTTTTATCAATGCGATGTTGGCCGCGAGCGCCCAATTCTGCGCGATACCGGGGGTTTTGCAGCAAAGTATCAATTGCCGCAACCAGGGCATCGACATTTTTTGCCGGCACAATCACACCGGCATCACCCACCACCTCAGGCAGGGCGCCACCATCGGTGGAGACCACAGGGACACCGCAAGCCATGGCCTCTCCCGCCGGCAGGCCAAAGCCCTCGTACACTGAGGGAACCACCGCGATAGCCGCCTGTGCATAATAGCGGACCATTTGCTCCGTGGAGATGCCGTTGACAAATTGCACCTTGTCGGCAATGCCAAGACGGCGCACCAGCCTTTCCGTCTTGCCTCCCGGCTGCGGCTTGCTTACCAGCAGCAGCTCCAGCTCCGGATACTGCCTGAGCAGGCGAGCGTAGGCCCGCAATAAATAGCGTAAACCCTTGAGCGGGGCATCCGCGGAACAGGTCGCCATCAACCGCATGGGATTGCGCACCACTGTTGGCATGGGCTTGAATACTTCGGTGTCGATGCCATTGTGCACCAGGCTGATGCCCGCCGGCTGCAGACCGAAATCCCGGGCGATGTCCTGGCGCGAGCAGTCGGATACGGTAACAATGTTGTGTAACCGCACAACCACTTTCTTTTGCATGCACAGGAAGGCGTGCCAGCGCTGGATAAGTAAGCGCTCCCACCAGTTGCGAGCCGCTTTCAGGGCGATACGCAAATCACTGGTAATGGGGTGGTGCAGGGTTGTTACCAGTGGCAGGCCCATTTCCTGAATTTGTAGCATGCCATAACTGAGGCTCTGGTTGTCGTGTATCAGATCATAATTGTGGCCGTGCTTACGCAAGTATTTCACCGCCCGACGCCCAAACGTGTAGGGCTCGGCGAAACCCCCGGTCAGCTTGCTCAGCCACTCAATAATGTTAGTCAGGGACTTGAGGTGCCGCGGACGCAGGGAAAGGAGGCCATTCTCAAACAGGTCCAGGCTGGGCAACTCAATCAGGCGCACCCTCGGGTCCAGGTGGGGATAGGGCGGACCGGATATCACATCTACCGTATGTCCCGCATCCACCAGGGCTTTACTCAAATATTTGAGGTAGACCCCCTGCCCACCGCCGTATGGCTGGCTGCGGTAACCCAGCAGGGCAATGCGCAGGGGCTTCCCCACCGCGGAAAACTGCGCAGGTTCGCATGTTGCGCTGGCCAATGGCTGTGAGCCGGCCGGTATTGTGTCAAGGTGCCTGATACTGGCGTCCTCTCAATAGGCTCAAAGGGTGTTGGGTCATATATGGTCTGAATGGCGCTTACTTGAGGTGGCAGTGAACACGCCCCTGCCGCACAGGGTAAATATTAATCAGCTGTTGGCAAAAAATCCACCCCCTAGATGACCGTACCGCGAATTTGAGTGTCGGTATCAGGTCGTCACCCCTGTGATTTTACCGGTATACTCACGCGGTTTACATATCTGGACTACACACCATGATCACTAAACCCTACAAGGGTATTATTCTGGCAGGCGGCTCCGGCACTCGCCTGCACCCCCTGACCAGCACTGTCAGCAAACAGCTGATGCCGATCTACGACAAACCGATGATCTACTACCCCCTGGCGACCCTGATGCTGGCCGGCATCCGGGATATTTTGATCATCACCACACCCCGGGACCAGGTCGCTTTCAGCGACTTGTTGGGGGACGGTTCCAATTGGGGCATCAATATCAGCTACACGGTACAGCCCAGCCCGGACGGGCTGGCCCAGGCCTTTATTCTCGGCGAGGACTTCATCGGGAATTCTCCGGCCAGCCTGGTGCTGGGAGACAATATCTTCTACGGCGGCGGCTTTACCGAAAAGCTGACCAACGCGGCCAGCAGAGACGCGGGGGCCTCAGTCTTCGCCTATTACGTGCAGGATCCCGAGCGCTACGGGGTGGTCAGCTTTGACGAAAACGGCGTGGCCCGGGATATTGAGGAAAAACCCGCCAAACCGCGCTCACACTACGCAGTCACCGGCCTGTATTTCTACGATAACGATGTGGTGGACATCGCCAAGGGCATTCAACCCTCCGAGCGGGGCGAACTGGAAATCACCGACATCAACATGGTCTATCTTGAGCGGGGAGACCTGCGTGTGGAGGTAATGAGTCGCGGTACCGCCTGGCTGGATACCGGCACTCACAATTCTCTGCTGGACGCCGCCAATTTCATCCGGGTGGTAGAGGAGCGCCAGGGGCTGAAAATAGCCTGCCCTGAAGAGGTCGCCTACCGCATGGGCTACATCAGTGCCGAGGAATTGCTGGCGCTGGCGGCACCACTGGAAAAAAGTGGCTATGGCCTCTACCTGAAACACTTACTCAACGACGACGGAGTGGTTTTTGATGCAGTTTGAAGAAAGCCCCCTGCAGGGCATCATGCTGCTGCACCCACAAGTCTTCGGTGACCAGCGCGGCTTTTTCCTGGAGAGCTGGAACGCCGAGACCTTTCGCGGGTTGGGCCTGGACCTCGACTTCGTGCAGGACAACCACAGCCGCTCCGCCGGGGGCATACTGCGCGGTATGCACTACCAGACCGAGCACACCCAGGGCAAACTGGTGCGGGTCACAGCCGGCGAGGTATTCGATGTCGTGGTGGACCTGCGGCGTGAGTCAGAAACCCTGGGGCAGTGGTACGGTGAAATACTCAGCGGTGAGAACCATCGCATGCTGTGGATACCACCCGGCTTCGCCCACGGTTTCTATGTCACATCCGAATACGCTGACTTCCAGTACAAGTGCACGGACATCTACCATCCCGACAGCGAGATATCCCTGGCCTGGGATGATCCGACCGTGGGCATCGAATGGCCCATACCCCAGGGAGAGCGACCCCAGCTCTCTGGCAAAGACACCGAGGGTCTGGCCTGGGCTGAAATACCCCTGTTCGACTAAAGCAGCGACTACAGCAGGGGCTGCCACCACTGCTGGTTGGACAGGAACCAGTCCAGGGTGCGCTGCAACCCGGTCTCAAAGCTCTCGCGGGGGGTGTAGCCCAGTTCGCCCATGATTTTGCCGGCATCGATGGCGTAGCGCCAATCGTGTCCCGCGCGGTCCTCGACAAACACAATAAGGTCACGGGCGCTGCCGCCGTTGGCCCCCGGCACGGCCGGAAAACGCTCAGCCAGGGTCGGATCCACGGCGAAACGAGCATCCATCTGGTCACACAACAAATGTACGATATCCAGATTATTCCACTCGTTGTTCCCACCAATATTGTAGGTCTCACCCACCTCACCGCGCTGCAGCACCCGATCGATACCCCGGCAGTGATCCTCAACATATAACCAGTCCCGGATATTGCTGCCGTCACCGTAGACGGGCAGGGACAAGCCGCGCAGGATATTGGTAATGCACAGGGGAATCAGTTTTTCCGGGAAGTGGTAGGGCCCGTAATTATTGGAGCAGTTACTGGTGGTCACCTGCAGACCGTAAGTGTGCAGATACGCCCTCACCAGGTGGTCGGAGGCCGCTTTGCTGGCCGAATAAGGGGAGTTTGGCTCGTATTTCTGCTGCTCGTGAAAGCCGGGGGCATCAGCGCTGAGTGAGCCGTATACCTCGTCGGTTGATACGTGGTGAAAACGGTGCGGCACAACCGCGCCGCCCCCCAGCCAGGCCTCCCGTGCGGCCTTCAATAAGCTGTGTGTGCCAACTACATTGGTCTCGATAAAAGCATCCGGGCCGGTGATCGAGCGGTCCACATGGCTCTCTGCGGCAAAGTGCACCACCGTATCCACGCAGTGCTCGCGCAGGGTGTGCAAAACCTGATCGTAGTCGCAGATATCCGCGTGGACAAAACTGAAGTTCGGGTTCCCTTGCAGGGCATCCAGGCTAGCCAGATTTCCCGCATAAGTGAGCGCATCGTATGCCACCACCTTATCCTCAGGGTAAGCCCTGGCCCAGTAGTGAACAAAATTGGCGCCGATAAAACCGGCGGCCCCGGTTACTAAAAGAGACTTAGACATTTTCCAGTTCCATGAAATCTTTAAGCATAGTGCGCAGCTGTTGGCGCCAGTGAACACCTTCCAGCTGCAGGTCCCGCCAACTGCACGCCTTATCCAGCACGCTATATGCCGGGCGGCGCGCCGGCGTTGGGTACTCACTCGTGGGAATGGGGCGGATCTTCACCGGCCTGGCCAGCAGACCCAGATCACAGGCTTCTTCACAAATCGCTACTGCGAAATCATACCAGCTACATACGCCCGCATCACTCCAGTGATAAATACCGTTCAGATGCGACCGCTCAACCGCCGCCCACAGCGCCTGTGCCAGGCCCCTGGCCCAGGTGGGCGTTCCCACCTGGTCGGCCACTACCGCCAATTCATCCCGCTGGGCCATCAGGCGCAGCATGGTCTTTACAAAATTATTGCCGTAACCGGAGTACACCCAGCCTGTGCGCAGTATCAGCGCCTGCGGTTGTGCGCCGCACACCGCAAACTCTCCGGCCAGTTTACTGCGCCCGTATTCCCCCAGGGGCGCGGTAGGCGCATCCGGGCCGTAGGGGTGAGCGGACTCCCCATCGAACACGAAATCGGTGGAGACGTGAATCAATCGGATATCCTGTTCCCTGCAGACCTGGGCCAGGTGTCCGGGCCCCCGGGCATTGGCGAGCTGGGCGGCATCAGGCTCGGACTCTGCCTTATCCACCGCGGTATAAGCGGCGGCATTGATCACCGTCTGCGGCACCAGGCCGGCCAGGCTTTCGGCTATGGCTGCCGGATTGGCGATATCCAGTTGCGAGCGAGCCAGCGGCAGACATTCCACCTCCGGCCCGGCCGTGCGCACCAGCTCCTGTCCCAACTGCCCGCCGGCACCGACAATAACAACTTTTCCCTGCAAACCTTCCCCTCATAGATTATAGCGTGAGTCCCGCTGCACCATTGCCAAGTGTATTAAATGCCACCACGGGTAGCTGCTTTCGGGAGTTTGCTGCCTTGCAAAGGCATGAAGTTCTAACTGAGCAAGGCAGCAAATTCCCGGAAGCAGCGGGACTCATTCGTTTTCGCTTTAATGAAGCACCATTCACATTAACTGCGGGTAAAACCCACGATGAATTCCGAGGCTATCATATACTCACATTGCATAGTTTCCTATATCGCCCCCGCGCAACGTAGAATAGCCCGATTGGCACCTACCGGAGGTCGACCGTTATAGACACTGCAAACGACCCTGACAAGTTGCACCACTGTGCCGAGCAGCTGACACAAGGCTTGCTACCGACCGGTTGGGAGCTGGTGAACAGCTCCGCTTATGCCCGGGTAGCTTACAGCCCACAGCGGCAGCTGTACTATAAGGAATTCCTGCCACGCAGTCCCGCGGAGTCACTGAAGGCCCTGGTAAGAGGCAGCAGGGCCACCCGCGCACGCAACAATGGCAATGCACTGCTGCAAGCAGGTATAAATGCGCCGGCCAATATCGCCTGGGGGAAACTCCCGGAAGGGCGCGAATACCTGTTCATGCAGTCGGCGCCAGGCCAGGGTATAACCCAGTGGCTGCGAGTGACCCTGGTTGAACGCAATGGAGAACAGCTACAACAGCGACGCCAGTTGCTGCGAGCCCTGGGCACCTTTATCGGCCGGGTGCACGCCACCGGTTTTATCCATGGCGACCTCCGGCCGGGCAACGTGTTGGCCGTACTGGAGCAGGGGCACTTCCACTTCACCCTCATTGACAACGAACGCAACGTGCAGAAAACCCCACCCCCGGGCAAGATGTTGCTGCGCAACCTGATGCAACTGAATATGTTGCTGCCCTCGGATATCAGCCGCAGTGACCGCATGCGTTTTTTTACCGCCTGGTGCCGTCAAATGCGCGAATGGTCTCCCCTTGAGGCGAAGATACTCGGGGCACAAGCTTATCTGTGGGCCATGCGACGCCTGCGCGAGAAAGGCCAGCTGTGAAGCGCCTGCACATCGTGGGCTGCCCCCGTAGCGGGACTACCCTGCTGATGGAACTGGTGTCCACCTGTTTTGCCAGCGGTGGTTACTGCGCACACGAAAAGAATATATTCGAGCCGCTTGAAGTCACAGGCGACATCTACTTCACCAAGCAGCCCAACGACATCAAACAACTGCGGCATATTTTTCACCGGGACCCGCAGCTGTACATTATCTATATGGGCCGCGATCCGCGAGCAGTTATCACCAGTAAACACCGGGAGAGCCCCGGGCAATACTTCTGTAACTATCGTGTGTGGCGCGAATGCGACAGCGCGGCCCGCCGCTACACAGGCCACCCCCGCTTCCTGCAACTGCGTTACGAGGACCTGGTGACAGACCCGGATGCCGT
>Ga0164315_10002550_pt1 | contig 13947 bp, 14 predicted proteins | sample GuaBasSedimGuay6_FD_113737 | JGI IMG/M metagenome (GOLD analysis project Ga0164315, IMG submission 113737) | Subseafloor sediment microbial communities from Guaymas Basin, Gulf of California, Mexico - Guay6, Core 4569-2, 0-3 cm | ecosystem: Environmental > Aquatic > Marine > Hydrothermal vents... | reverse complement strand
TGGTCACCGACGGCCCCGAGTTCGCCAAACTTCTCGAGGCGCACTTTGAGAGCTGTGAGACGGTTGTCGTGCCGCCCCGTGGCCGACTCATTCCTGTTGGGTAACAGAGGTCGATTCGACTCCAGGGAGGTCTTTATCCATGAAACGACTGCATTTTCTTCTATTGGCCCTCGGGCTGGCCGGTACCGCGTTCAGCGCATCTGCTCAGGCCCCTGCCCCACCAGGATCGGAGCGCCCCAACATCCTGATTATTCTGGTCGACGACCTCGGTTATGGCGATCTCGGCAGTTACGGCCATGCAGACATCCGCTCCCCCAACCTCGATCGTTTGGCCGAAGAGGGTATGCGTTTCACCGACTTCTATTCGGCAGCGCCTGTATGCTCACCGGCTCGGGCCGGCTTTCTCACTGGGAGGATTCCCAGCCGAATCGGGATCTACGATTGGATCCCACCAGGCAGCGACATGCATTTGCCGGCCAAAGAAATTACGGTAGCCACTCTGCTGCGTCGGGCCGGATACGCGACAAGCATGTTCGGCAAGTGGCATCTGAACGGGGCTCTCGACAGTGATCAGCCCCAGCCAGACGACCACGGCTTCGATCATTGGTTTGCGACCGCCGGCTTTGCCATGCCCAGCCATCACGACCCGGTCAACTTCGTTCTCAACGGCGAAGAGTTGGGGCCGCTCTCGGGTTATGCGTGCCAGCTCGTGACCGATGAAGCCATCCGGTGGCTTCATGAGGTACGCGATCAGGACAAGCCCTTCTTTCAATACGTCAATTATCACGAACCTCACGAGGCCATTGCCTCGCCACCCGAGCTGGTTGCGGGCTATCCGGCCACTCAAAATGTCAACGAGGCAGAGTATTTCGCCAATGTCACCAACCTTGACCTGGCGGTCGGGCGCTTGCTGGCTGCGCTCGACGATTTCGGCCTCACGGAGAATACCTTCGTGCTCTTCACCTCGGACAATGGTCCAGAGATGCTCAACCGTCACCCACAGGCTCACCGCTCCTACGGTTCGGCGGGAATGCTCCGTGGCAAGAAACTCCAACTCTGGGAGGGCGGCATCAAGGTGCCGGGGATCGTGCGCTGGCCGGGTCGCGTGCTTCCCGGGACCGTCTCGACGACCCCAGTCAGTGGCATCGACCTGCTGCCGACCTTGTGCGAATTGGCTGGAGTTCGAGTGCCAAAAAAAATCGAGCTTGACGGTGCGAGCATGGTTCCTGCCCTTGACGGGAAAGGCGTGAATCGCGAGGTGCCACTTTTCTGGTACCACTTCAAGTCGTGGGGTGGGCCCAAGGTTGTCATGCGCCGTGACCGCTGGAAATTGGCCGGTTATTGGGATGGGGCGGCGCGGCTTCGAACCGACAGCTCGACCATGCGCCCGGGTGACCTCAAGCTGATCCGCACTGCCCCCCTGGTTCGTTTTGAACTCTATGATCTCGAGAACGACCCCGGCGAACGTACGGATGTGGCTGCTGCCGAACCTGTGGTGTTCAAGGAGATGAGAGCCGAAATGGTGCGCCTTTACACCGAAATCCAGGGGCAGGGTCACGACTGGCGTGAGAGTTGGCTACGGCGTTGGTGAGAGAGGCAGCTGGTGGCTACGACCAAATTCTCCATCGATCTCGGCAAAGCTGGAAACACGGTATTTCTGTGAACCATGTCTGATCAGATTCGCCCATCGGCCATCACCTTGCCCGAGATCATACCCGAGGGAGTGATAACGGTTTTTGACTTCTTCATCGACCGGTTCCCCCACATCGATCGGGAAACCTGGTTTGCTCGATTCTCGTCGGGCAAGGTCTGGTCTTCTTCCGGGGTTCTCGACCCGTCCACCGTGTATCGTCCTCTGGAAGAGGTGTACTACCGGCGTGAAGTCGATCGGGAACCACCGGTGCGCACCGATTATTCTACGGTCTGGGAGGACGACGATCTGCTGGTCATCGACAAGCCCCCAAACCTGCCGGTCATCCCGGGTGGGCCCTGGGTTCGCCATAACCTTCTGCATCTGCTCGAGCAAGATACCGGAAACTCCGAACTGGTTCCGCTGCACCGCATTGACCGTCTGACCTCGGGCCTCATCGCCTTTTCAAAGAGGCAGGCAACCCGAAAGGATTTCACTGCAATGTTCCAGTTTGGGGCGCCGATCGAAAAGACCTACACGGCGGTCTGCGAGGTCAGCTCAACACCGCCGATCAAATACGCGATCCTCGACCACCACATCGTGCGGTGTCCCGAGCGGTTCTGGCTTCAGATCACCAAGCCAGGTCTGCAACACAACGCACACTCAACCATCAACCTGATCGATGCCGACAAAAAACTGGCCCTGTACAGCATCACGCCTTCTACCGGACGCAGACACCAAATCCGGGTGCAACTCGCCGCAGCGGGCCTCCCCGTCTTTGGTGACCCTCTCTACGGAAGTGACCCATGCAAGGACCCCGACAATCGTGGTCGCCGTATGTGGCTCGATGCCCACCGGTTGACCCTGACACACTTCCGGTTGCAACAGCTCGAGACCACCTTGAGCGCCGAATGGGTCTCGTCACGAACGCCAGAAGAGATGTGGAGAAATGCACAGAGGATTCTGTAGGCATGGGGCGAGCCCTCATTGTGGCGTATTTCTACCCGCTGGTGGTGGTACCGGAAAAGGTATCAGGGGAGCGCGTCCGTAGACGTCACATGGGGCGACCGCCGAATTTGCTGAGGGAAAACTATCCAGCGGTCGAGAATCTGATCCAGACACCGACATTCTTCGCCAAAAACCCTTGCTTTCCGTATTCTTCAGCCTATAATCGCCGTTCTTCGCCACTTTGGAGGGCTGACGACAGTGATCGATCACGACCACAGGGTCCATATTTTCAAGAACTGGAAACACAACTGCTACTCCATCATGCAGCATGGAGTCGTGGTCGCTTCAGCCCGACAGGTACGCCTGGGTGATGTCGAATTCCGGGTTCGGGAAACCGGTCGTGAGCGTATGCTGCAACGACAGAAGAAAAACCTTCACGCCTACGCCATCGGTCGCCTTCTCGACTTCGTACACCCGACCCAGGATCGGGACCTCGGACGCGTCGAAGGACGCTCAGTCTTTTACAACCCCTACCGCTTTGCATACTTCGCGGATTGCGAAACCGAAACTCCGGTCGCTGGGGCCGACATTGTGCAACTCGACGAGCACGGCGTCACCTACCAAGATCTTGACCCGACCAATGTGCTCAAGGCCGCTACCAGCTAAAGAGATCCAGCGCCCTAGACAGCATCCGGGCAAGGAAGTCCAGCAGATCGAAACGATCCTGACCTTTTGACCGGTGGCACCCAACCCCGAGAACCCCTAAACAGCCCAGAATCGGATACATGCGTACTGTTCAAATTTCGAAGTTAAGCATAGTTGACAACCGTCCACGCAATCTCTACACTCTGCCTCCAGAGGAGGGTTGATGGACTTCAGCAACAGATTCTTGTTCCTATTCATCCTGTTGACCCTGCTTCAGACGCCGATACTGTACACGGCAGATCTGATCGAGCCCTGGGATCCTGGGTTTTCGGACGTTGAATTCTATCTGGCAACCTCAGAAGAGAGCGGAGGCACCAGTTCTGCCGCTGTCGCCGGATTCGGTGCGGGAAAGGGATTTTCCCTTGGGGTGCTTCTCAGTCACTTCAACGGAGGACCGACACGCGTCGGAGGCCTGGCCGCATGGAGCACATCACTCAGCGATTCTCAGGATCTCGATCTCTGGGCCGTCACCGAGATCTTCTCCGATCGAGAGGCCGACCCTGAGCGAATTAACCTGGAGGTGGGAGCGGAATGGAGTTTTCGAACTGGATCTACCCAGCCCTATATTCGGCCATCCTTCTTCTTCGACGGGGACGGCGGCCATTGGCATCCCCTGGTCGGCATTATGCAGCCGGTCGGACCGGTCGAACTCCACCTGGAGCTGTCCAGTTTTGAACCCCAGGGCGGGAGGTGGCCCATCCACCTGGCGATCGGACCCAATTTTGAGATCTCAAACGGCGTCGAGATCCTCCCGGAAATCAATTTGATCCACGGCGGAGAGCCTCGCCAGACAACTTGGGTCGCTGTCTTGGGGATTGTTGTCGATCCGCGAATCTTCTAACCTACGCTTCTTACCGGTTTTCGAAGCGACAAGCGCAAACCGAAACGAAATATTCCTCCTGGCACCAAACAGGGATGAATCGGGTCCGTCTCTTTCTCGGCGACAGCAGTACGATCATTTTAGACGGCTTGGAGTGGGGTGAGATACCACAGTGGCAGGGACGGCACCATAACGGTACGAGGCCCTGCCCGCCAATCGACTCTGAACCTTGACACTGTCAGCGCCCCTCAACTACTGTCGGTGCTCAATGCGGTTTTCGAATCATGTCTGTGTCGTGACCGGCAGCTCACGCGGAATCGGGGCCCACATAGCGCGGCGATTCGCCGCTGACGGAGCGGCTGTGGTTCTCAACGGCCGCGGCGCAACACGGACCTCTCTGGAGCAACTCGATGCGCTTCGTGACGAAATCCAGGGCGCCGGGGGCCGGGCCGCAGTGGCGCCGGCCGACATCTCGGGGCGCGCCGGGGTCGAGCAGCTCGTGTCGTCGGCGCAGGACTCATTCGGGCGTCTCGACTACCTGATCCTGAATGCTGCGCGGGCGCCAATCAAAAACTACGATCGTTTGCTAGAGCGGGACCTGCGGCAACTCGTGGAGACCAATTTCATCGGCAATATTCTGTGTATCAAGAACGCACTGCCGATGCTCGAAAAATCTGGTGGATCGATCGTTTTCGTATCGAGCCTCGGCAGCCGGGTAGCCCTGCCCGAGTATCCCCTCGGCAGCATCAAAGCCGCCATGGAGGCTGTGATCCGAGACCTCAGCGTGATGCTTGACGGCCGCGGCGTCTCGGCCAACGCGGTCTGCGGCGGACTGGTCAAGACCGACTCGATCAAGACGCTGCGCCAGGTATGGCCAGGCGTCGAGACCCTGGACGACGAGGCCTGGGTTTCCGCCGACGAAATCACCGACGTGATCATGTTCTTGTGCTCGCACGCTGCGCGCGGCATTCAAGGCCAGACCATCGTCGTTGACCGCGGCCTCACCAACCGGCTTCGCGGATTCTGATAACGCTTCAGAACAAACACAAAAAGACAGAAACGCAAAGTCGCAAAGGCGCAAAGACGCAAAGGGGTTTCTTTTGGTCTGGGCTGGGGTCAAAGTTGAAGAGAGCCCGGCTGTACGCGAAGCGTGCCGAGGCAGGAGGAAAACGGGCGACATGAGCTTGTACCCATCTCAAAAGTCGAGGTGGAAACGGCGTGGTTCCCAGGACTGAAACAAGCTAGTTCATGGAGACTGTCTTCCTCCTGCCGAGAGCGGACGAAGTCCGCGGTTGCCGGGCTCGAACACTGTGAAGTTTGGCCAAGACCTTTGCGCCTTCGCGTCTTTGCGCCTTTGCGTTGAATATTCTGTTTCCTATGCCTCGCTTTTTCAAAGTTGTTTGAGCGGGAGTTTCCACCACCCTCGACCTCCCCGATTGTAGTAGCATGTCGTCACGAAAAGAAGGCATCGGAGGCTATTGATGCAGCAGTTCATCACCGCTGAAACCGTACTCGCGGAGCTGACCGGGGTTCTTGCCGAAGCACTCCGGATCGAACCCGGTCGCATTTCTCCACAGAGCTCGATCGTCGACGACCTCGGAGCGGAGTCTCTCGACTTTCTCGATATCAACTACCGCATGGAGCAGATCTTCGGCATCAGGATTGCGCGCCACTTCTTCCTCGAGCACGCCGAGGAGATGTTCGGCGAAGGCACGGTCATCGACGACGACGGTCTTTTGACCGAACGGGCAATCCCACTTTTCGAACGCCGATACGGGCACAAGCCGGAGCGCCTGGTCGCCGGCATGGACATGGACGAGGTACCCATGCTGATTACCGTACAGTCGATGGTCGACGGCATCATGAGCATTTTAGAGACCTTGCCCGCATCCTGCCCATGCGGCGCAACCGCCTGGACCTGCGACGGTAAAATTGTGACCTGTGGTCAATGCTCTCAGAAAGCCGCCTACACCAATGGAGACGAACTCACAAAACAGTGGCTGACACAGGTCGACTCGGGATCCGGCTTGCTCAGCGGCAATACCTCTTGACGTGCGAGGCTGCTTCCCGGAGGCGTGTGGTCGTGACCGGATACGGCATGATCACTGCTCTCGGTGAAAACGCCGAAACAACCTTCAATCGGGCGGCACAATCCAAGTCCGGGGTGGCAGAGATCCAGTCCTTCGACACTCGAGGCTTGACCTGCCGCATCGGCGGAGAGGTCGACGACAGCTGGATCAATGCACCGTTAGCCCATGGTGGAAACGTCAGCCCATCGCGGGGCTCGATGCTGATGCAGACCGCCGCTCGAGAGGCGGAATCCATGGCCCGTCTTGATCAGGTGAGGAACCGAGACCGTGTCGGCACGATTCTCGGCTCACACGGTCAGAATCCGGCCGTCGAGCAACTCGCACTCTTGCATCACCACGGCGACAGCGAAACCAGGGAAAGTGACGGCTTGAGTCACGTCCCAGGTTACGATCTGGGCCAGTTCTTCCGGCGCAGACCGGACGTCGCCACCGGGGACTTGGCACGGCAGCTCGGCAACCGCGGCCCCTGCCTGTCGATTGTCTCGGCGTGCTCGGCCGGAGCACAAGCCATCGGAGAAGGGGTTCGGCTGATTCGTGAAGGACACTCGGATGTAGTCGTTGCCGGCGGGTGCGACTCGACCATCAACTTCGTCGGCATGGTTGGATTCACCCTGCTTCGGGTACTCGCCGAACGGTGGTCTACGCCTGAGGCCGCCAGTCGTCCTTTCGACCGCAAACGCTGTGGTTTTGTCATGTCCGAGGGTGCAGGCGTGGTTGTGCTCGAAGAGTACGAGCACGCCATGGCCCGCAGAGCCGACGTTCGCGGCGAGATCTTCGGTTATGGTGCGTCGGCCGATGCCCACCGGATCACCGATGCCCGGCCGGATGGTCAGGGCGCGGCTCTGGCCATGCGTACTTGCCTCGAGGATGCCGCAGTCGAGGCCGCAGCGATCGAGGCCATCAGCGCCCACGCCACGTCGACTGTTCAAGGTGACATTGCGGAGTGCCGGGCGATCGAACAGGTTTTCGGATCACGGGCGCCGTCGATTCCCATCAGCGCACCAAAATCGATGTTGGGTCACACCATTGCCGCGGCAGGCGCCATCGAGCTGATCCTCGCCCTGATGGGCATGGAGAGGTCGATCCTGCTTCCGACGATCAATCAGCAATCTCGTGACAAACGCTGTGCGCTCGATACGGTGCCCAATGAAGCCCGCCACCAGGTACATCGCTTGGCGATCTCGAACTCCTTCGGTTTCGGCGGCCAAAACGCCTGTCTGTGCATCGGACTGATTGATGCCTGAAAAGGTCGTTATTTCCAGCGCTGTTCGACACACCGGCGGGCCGATCAGCTGTAGCGACGTCAGCCGGCGGGACCGGCAGATCATGGCTTCGACCGGCCTCGGCTTGCTTCATGGCCTGCGTCTGGCGGGCAGCCACGCCAACATTGAGGCTATTCCGGGGTCCAGGCGGGCAGCATTCGCAGTCCTCGACATGGTCGATCCGGAGATCGATGACCTGGCCCCTGCCGTATTGAGCTCCAGGGTCGACGGGAGGCTCGAGCAGGGCGCCTTCTATGAGAGAGGCTGGCGGGAGATTCATCCCCTCTGGCCGCTGGCCGTGCTCAACAACGTTGTCTTCAGCCTGGCCTGCAGCTACGCCGGAATCGAAGGGGAAAACGCCGTTTTCTCACCGGGTCCGGAGACCTTCGTCAACGCGATTGCCGAAGCAGCCGGCGCGATCTCGTCAGGCCGGGCGAATGCGGCCTTTGCATCAGCCGTCAGCCCGAGCTCTGAATTGTCTCTCATGAGGTCGAAACTGCGTGTGCCGCCCCACCGTGCGGCCACGGCGGGCTCAAACCGGAAACGCGGATGCGGCGGCACGCTGGTCTTGGAGTCAGAAGAACACGCGAGACACCGTGGCCAGAAACCACTGGCCACGGTGGCAGGATGGGCCTTCGCTCAACAAGGTCAGGACGGCTCAGGCGTTCGGGGCGTCATGAATACGGCTCTGCGGCGAGCAGGAATACCGGTACACGATCTGAACTTGATTGTGCTCGCCGGCGACCCAGGGGCCGACAACACCACGACCGAGAGCATTGAAGAGCTGATCGGGTCGGCCAAAGGTCCGACCCTTTGCAGCGCAGATTCGATCGCCCCTGCAACGCCGCCGGGCAACATTGCCCTTGTCATCACCGAGTTGATGGAGCGTTTCCGTTTGAACCCCCAGTCCCAAATTCTGGTCAACGCCAGCGGCGCCGCCGGGCAACTGGCTTGCCTCGTTCTGGGCGGTGTCCAGTGAGGTTTCTCTTCGTCGACCGGATCACTCGACTCGAGGGGTACAGCGTAGAAGCTGTCGCCACCTTCTCGATCGGCCATGAATCGCTGCGCGGCCACTTTGCGCGAAGCCCGATCGTACCCGGCCCGTTGCTGGTCGAAGCCATTGCCCAGGTGCTCGGCTGGGCGATCATCCATCACCACGATTTTCGTCTCGCCCCGATTCTGTCGCTATTTCAGGGAGCTCGTTTCGCTCATCCGCTCCCCATGCCCGGGTTTAACGCCCAGGTAGGCGGCGAGATCATAACCACGACCAGCACCGATTCCCTCGCCCGCGGCTGGATGCGGATCGAGGGGCACGAAGTGGCCGCCGTGGATCGAATCATTTACAGCCATCAGCACGAGGTCAACGAAGAGCTTCTGCGCCGCCAGTTCGCCGTTTTTGATGCTCGAGGCCCGGCCGGAAACCGAGACGCCTGATGAACCGCGTTGTCGTCACCGGTCTCGGGATGGTCACACCGCTGGGAGAGACCGTCGAACAGAACTGGTCGAGATCCTTGAATGGAGAAAACGGGATCAGCCGCCTGGAGAACCCTGAGTTCGTCGGCGCTCCGGTGGCTGTGGCCGGGCAGGTCAGCGAGAGCAGCTGGTCACGCATTGCGGCGCGATTCCCCGACGAAATCCTGAGCGAGGGAGAGCGGCGCACCCTGTTCGCCTTGTGGGCGGCGGACGAAGCCCTGCACGACGCCGGATCTCATTCCTGTGGTGTTGTGCTCGGCGCCGGACTCGGCGCCGTCCGACTCGAGGACTTCCAGCCTTTCTTGAGCTCCGACGGTGCTTTCGACTGGTCTAACTTCACCCAATCGTTCGACAGGGTTCACCCCCAGTCACTGCTGCGCTGGCCCTCTGACCGCGCTACTGCCCTGATCGCCCACCGGTTCAATCTCACCGGGCCGACCCTCACGGTCACGTCCGCCTGTGCATCGGCAACCCAGGCGATCGGAACCGCCTACCGCATGATCCAGCGAGGCGAGGCCGACATGATGTTGTGCGGTGGCACGGATTCCATGCTGCACCCGGTGGGCCTGGTCTATTTCGCTCTGCTCGGGGCGGCATCCACCAGCACCGACCCCGACTCTGCCTGTCGACCCTTTGACAGCCGCCGGTCGGGCATGGTGATGGGCGAAGGCGCCGGCATGATCATGCTCGAGTCTGAACGCAACGCTCGTTCGAGAGGCGCCAGGATCTATGCAGAGGTTGCAGGCTATGGTTCGTCGATGGACTGCTATCAGCCCACCGCCCCACATCCAGAGGGCGTTGGCGCAGCCCGCGCCATGACAAACGCCCTGGCCGATGCAGGCCTGGCCGCCGATGCTATCGACTTCATCAACGCCCACGGCACCGGAACCCGCCTGAACGACGTTGCCGAAGCCCGTGCGATCAAAACGGTCTTCGGAGATGCTCCAGCCGAGCCCGCGGTCAGCTCAAGCAAGTCTCTGATGGGCCATCTGCTCGCCGGCTGCGGCGGTCCCGAGTTGGTGCTGACGATTCTGAGCGTCAACCGTGACGCCATTCACCCGACACGAAACCTGAGCCGCCCCGACCGGCGTTGTGACCTGGACTTCGTCAGCGGCGAGGCTCGCCACACACCCACTCGCGCGGCGCTCTCAAACTCGTTCGGCTTCGGAGGTCAGAACGCCTGCGTTATTGTTAAGAAGATCGAAGGGGGGCTGACATCACCATGATCATCGACCTCAGCGGGAAGAAGGCCCTGGTCACCGGTGCGAGCCGGGGCATCGGAAAGAGGTGCGCAATCGCCCTGGCCCGAGCCGGAGCGGATGTGACCGTCGGCTACCACCGCAAAGAACAGGAGGCCGCAGACACCGTTCGCCAGGTTGCCGAGAACGGGCGTGAGGCCACGGCATTTTCCGCCGACGTCACCGATGCTGCCCAGGTCGAAGCCCTGGTGCAACACCATCAAGAGGTACATGGCCGACTCGACATTCTTGTCAACAACGCCGGCGTGGCCGGAGAAGGCCTGGTCGGGTCGCTGTCAGACCGAGACTGGGACCACGTGCAGAGCGTCAACCTGCGGGGCGCGTTCGTCTGCACCCGGGCCGTCTTGCCCCTGATGATGCCTCGGGGGAGCGGGAAAATCATCAACATGGCCTCGATTGTGGCAACCAGGTCGGCTCCGGGACAGGCCAACTACGCTGCTTCAAAGGGAGGTCTGGTGGCATTCACCCGGGCCAGCGCCGTGGAGCTAGCGACCAAGGGTATCCAGGTCAACGCGATTCTGCCGGGACTGATCAGCAACGGCATGAGCGCGAAGGCACAAAGACGTTATCGGGATCGGATGCTGGATCGCATTCCCGCCGGGCGTTTCGGAAAGGCTGAGGAGGTGGCGCAAATGGTTGTCTACCTGGCTTCGAGCGCCGCCGACTACATCACCGGCCAGTCGATCGTGATCGACGGCGGATTGTCGGTGGCGTGAATGCGATTCCTACTGGTCGACCGCCTGATTGAGTCACCCGAAGAAGGACATTTATCGGGAATCAAGAACGTCGCGATGAGTGAGGACTACCTCGAGCACCACTTTCGCAACCGACCGATCATGCCCGGTGTCTTGCTGCTCGAGGCTTTGAGCCAGCTGGCAGGCTGGCAGGTAGCAGCAGCCTCCGATTTCGAAAGCTGGTTTCTGATTGATCAGGTCCATCGCTGTGGGTTGTACGGCTTCGTCCTGCCGGGTGATCAGGTCGAAATCAGCGTCGAGCGCCTCGAGGCGCCCGGGCCGGGCCGCGCCGCATTCCGCGGCATCGGCAGAGTCAAAGGTCAGAAAAGGGTGGCGGCCGAATTCGAGGGCGCGATTGTTGCTCTCGAAGACCTCGAGGACCCCGACGAGCAACGAGTTCGCTACGCCCGTCTCGTACGCGCCCGGTGAACATCGTTGCCATCACCGGCGCAGGGCTCGTCACCCCTTTCGGCGCCGGAGTCGAGGCGGCCCTGGAGGGGTTTCATACAAACCGCATCGCCGTTGCCGAGCCCACCGGTGATGGTCCAAAGTGGATGGAGTGCGTGGGACGGGCGCCGAGCGGGCTCGAGTCCTTCCCACCGAAGTTGCAGGGGCAGGTCCGGTTTCTCAACCGCGGCGCACACCTCGGATACAACGCAGCACTCGAAGCCATACGTCAGGCCGACGATCCACAGGCCTTGAGTTCGCGTCGTTCTCTCTACCTCGCAACCGGGGACCTGACTGGGGTCGGATGTCGCCCGCTCAAACCGGCGATCACAGCCGCCGCAGACAAGGTTTTCGATCAGCTCGACCGACCAACATTGAATCGCACAGCCATCGAGCAGGTCAACCCTTTCTTCCTGCTCGAGACCCTCTACAACAACCCCTACAGTTTTGTCAGCGCCGCATTCGACTGCATGGGGCCCGGCACGAGCCTGGCGAGCGATTCCCCCTGCGGCAATCAGGCCGTCGAACTCGCTGCCCGGACCATTCGAGAGGATCGAGCCGATGTGGCGCTGGTTGTGGGCTGCGGCAGCTGGGTGTCAGAGGTTCCCCTTCTTGAACTCGAAGCCATCGGCCTGCTCTCTTCCGCCTCCCTGGGCAACCGTTCCTTTCGACCCTTCGATGCGCGCCGCGACGGTTTCCTCGCCGCCGAGGGCGGCGCGGCCCTGGTGCTGGAACCGTTGCCACGGGCCCTCCAGCGCGGCGCCACCGTGCTCGGCACCATCGAAGGTACAGGGAGCGCCTCCGACCCGGGCCTGTCGGTCCCTTCAAAGGTCACTCTGCGCTCCATGGAGATTGCCGTGGCCGACGGCGAGCACCAAGTCGCAGACCTCGGATTCATATGCTGTCACGGCAGCGCCACTCGAAAGGGCGACAGATCGGAACTCGATGCCCTCGTTTCCCTGCTCGGAAAATCCCGGCAACACATCCCCTTGTGTGCATTGAAGCCTTACACCGGTCACATGGGAGCTGCGTCCGACATCGCCGAGATCATCGTTGGGCTCGGCGCAGCCTCGTGTGGCGTCGTTCCCGGCACCCCGAACCTCGAACGACTTGAGTCGGCTTTCAGCGATCTGACTCTTTCAAATCAACCACGTGCAACGACCGGCAGGACTTTCTTGTCCGCCGCCTACGGTCTGGCCGGTCAATCCTGCTCAGTGCTTGTCAATGCCGGATACGATGGTTAAGCGCCCAACCCGTCGGAGCCGGAACCAAGAGGAAGCGGTTCGCCTTTACCCCGAGCCCGAGCCCGTGCCCGTTACCGTTCCCGATGTATTTGTCACTACCCCATGAAGCCAGACCCACACAACCGGTTTTATAGATTTTTCAGTTGGAGCCGAACCCGAGAAGAGTCGGGCACGGGCTCGGGCACGGGCTCGGGAAAACACCACGGTGTGCAATCATCGGCAAACCCTCCAACTGCAGCCATTAGAAAAACGTCGGCTTGGTTTCTGCCTCGTTTTTTCGAGGTCGCCGCCAAAGCCTTTAAATTCCTTCGCAACAGCGCCGAGTTCGCCGCAGTCTACGCGCTGTTGATCCTTGTCAGGGTCATCCCAATGGCGGGCATTCGAGTGCTCGCACGAGTCATCGCGCGAGTTGCATTTCTCCTGCTCAGGAGGCGGCGACACATCGCAGTCGAGAATATTCAGCTGGCACTCGATCTACCGAGCGACCGTGCACTCGAAATCGCCCGGCAAAGCCTGCTGGGCTTTGCCATGACCGCCCTGCCTGAGGTCGCCAAATTGCGTCGTTCCCTGATTGCAAAGCATGCTTCCGGCTGGCTGCAAGCCAACTATCCCGGCGCGGTACCGTTATTCGTCCAGGCCAGACAGCTGCACGACGAATACGGGGGCTGCGTCTTCGTCACGCCACACCTGGGCAATTGGGAACTGTTGCCCTATGCAGCCGCCGTCAACGGAATAAATCTCGCCGTACTGATCAGACGCCTCGACAATCCCATGCTCGAAGACCTTCTCGATCGGCACCGGAGGGCCACCGGGCAACATTTCGTCTCCCGCCGCAATGGCCTGTTGTCCCTGAAAAACCACCTCGCACGAGGTCGGTCGGTCGCCATCCTGCCGGACCAGAGCACGGTGGGCGGTCTCACGGTGGACTTCTTCGGCAGACCGGCTACGACAACGCCCCTTCCCGCCCTGCTGGCCGTGAGGCATCAGCGACCGATCGTTGTGGTGGCGTGTCTTCGATCGGCACAACACGGCTTCATCGGCCACGTGGGAGAGCCGATCCTGCCGCGAGATACGGACGACGAAAGGCCGGAGATCGAAAGGCTGACCCGCCTGATGACCGCTGACCTCGAACAGCTCATCCGCCGGTATCCCGAGCAGTACCTGTGGATGCATGATCGGTGGAAGACATATTAGGCGCGTATTTTTTGAACTCGGGCGGGCACGGGGCAATGGCATTCGTTTGAACTCTGCCTGAATGGGTTTCCGGCAGTCGTCGGCCATAAGAGCATTGGTTAATGGAGCTTGGCGTGAGAGGTTCGAAGTTCTTCGATCCAG
>Ga0164315_10002549_pt1 | contig 13949 bp, 14 predicted proteins | sample GuaBasSedimGuay6_FD_113737 | JGI IMG/M metagenome (GOLD analysis project Ga0164315, IMG submission 113737) | Subseafloor sediment microbial communities from Guaymas Basin, Gulf of California, Mexico - Guay6, Core 4569-2, 0-3 cm | ecosystem: Environmental > Aquatic > Marine > Hydrothermal vents... | reverse complement strand
TCTCAATAATAAAAAATATGAAACTATTCAATAAAATATTAATAGCCAACCGTGGCGAAATTGCAGTTAGAATAATTAATTCGGCAAAAAAACTGGGCATTAAAACCGTTGCTGTTTATTCTAGGGTTGACGAAAATGCACTTCATGTGGAAATGGCTGACGAAGCCTGGTTTCTTGGTGAGCAGGAGTTGAGTGAAACTTATCTGAACATTGAAAAACTCATAAATGTTGCCAAACAATCAGGAACTGATGCAATCCATCCGGGATATGGATTTTTAGCAGAAAGTCCATTGCTAGTAAAGGCTTGTGAGGAGAACAATATCACGTTTATTGGACCTAACACAAGAGCAATCGAACTAATGGGTAATAAAATTGAGGCCCGTGCTTTCGTTAAAAAACTTAATATTCCAATGACAGAAGCAGTGACAGGCAACACTGAAGAATTACTTAAAACTGCTAGTCAGATTCCATTTCCAATTCTTGTTAAGGCTGCTGCTGGCGGTGGTGGAAAAGGAATACGCATTGTTTATGAAGAAGATAATCTTGCCGAAATACTCGAATCAACAAGTCGTGAGGCAAAGAACTATTTTGGTGATGGCAGCATTTTTATTGAAAAATATGTTGAAGAACCAAGGCACATTGAGTTTCAAATAATGGGTGATAACTTTGGCAATGTTGTACATCTTTTTGAAAGAGAATGTACAATTCAAAGACGTTACCAAAAAATAATTGAGGAGTCACCATCACCAACTTTAACACCTGAAATCAGGAATAAAATGGGCGCTGATGCTGTGAAGATTTCAAAGGAGGTTTCATACAACAGTGCAGGTACCATAGAATTTCTGGTAGATAAAAACCTGAATTATTATTTTCTGGAGATGAATACCCGCATACAGGTTGAGCATCCGGTTACTGAAATGGTAACAGGTGTTGACCTTGTTGAGGAGCAAATAAAAGTTGCTGCAGGCAATAAACTTAGTCTTAAACAGCAAGACTTGGCTCAAAATGGACATGCAATAGAATGCAGAATTTATGCAGAAGATCCAGCGAATAACTTTCTTCCTTCACCAGGAACAATGTCGTTTTACAAGCAGCCTATAGGTGATAACATAAGAGTAGATAGTGGGATTGACAAGGCAGGAGTAGTGCATAGTTTTTTCGATCCAATGATTAGCAAACTCGTGGTTTGGGCTCCCGACAGATCTTTGGCCACAGCCAAAAGCATCAACGCACTCAACGACTACACAATACATGGAATAAAAACAAATATTTCATATCTCACTCAAATGCTCAGGCATAAGGCCTTCGTTGAAAACACAATTTCTACAAAGTTTTGTGATGAACATACAGATGAAATTCTACTGCAAATAGAAAATAGACAAACGGAAGTTGACAAGAATACTTTTTTACTCGCTTTTGCTGTGTACCGCTTAAAAATTTCCAAATTAAAACAACACAAAAATGTTTGGGAAGAAATTGGCTATTGGAGAAATAAAATGACACTTGAATTTGAGGTTGATGATCTTAAAAAAAGTCTAGAACTAATTTCACAAAAGGATAATCTGTTTCTCTTTAGTGATTCGGAGAACAATTACTCTATTCAACTTAACTGGATAAATAACAATGAGATACAACTTCTTTACAATAATGAAATTTTAAACTTTATTATCTCAGAAGATGAAAAGGGAATTTCTTCCGTTAGCACTTCGGGACTAACTTTAAAAATTGAGAGAACTGATATTATCAATAATAAAAGAGTTTATGATTCTGGTAGCGGAGACAATGCTGAAGGAAACCTGATTTCCCCTATGCCTGGAAAAGTAATAAAGGTAAATGTGCAAGAAGGTGATGAGGTTTCACGAGGAAGCATACTGCTGGTAGTAGAAGCAATGAAGATGGAAAACAATATCACTTCTGTAAAAGATGCCATTGTTGAAAAAGTTAATGTTAAAGTTGGCGATATGGTGGATAGCAGCACACAATTAGTAATTTTGAAAACTATTGATTAAAGATAAAGCAATGAATTTTGAATTAAGCGAAGAACATAATCTTATTAGGGAAACAGTAAGGGAATTTGCCGAAAGGGAGATTAAACCTAGAGCCCAGGAATTAGATGAAAAAGGTGAATTTTCTGTGGAACTCACAAAAATGATTGGTGAAATGGGTTTGTTTGGAATGTTCCTTCCTGAAAAATATGGCGGACAAGACCTTGATACTCTTTCCTACATTATTGCTGTTGAAGAAATGGCACGTGTTGATGGCTCACATGCAGCAACACTGGCAGCACACAACTCTTTGGGGATCTACCCACTGTATGCCTTTGGTACTGAGGAGCAAAAGATGAAATATCTTCCTCAACTATGTACTGGTGAAGCACTCTGGAGTTTTGGATTAACAGAGCCAGGGGCTGGCTCCGACTCACGCGGATCGAAAACAACTGCTGTTTTAGATGGTGAGGAATGGATAATAAACGGCTCTAAAATATTTATTACCAACGGTTCTTCTGAAATTTCTAAAGGTTGTACTGTACAAGCAGTTTCAGGTGAAGAAAACGGTAAAAAGATTTTCTCCACAATAATTGTTGAAAATGGAACTCCTGGTTTTAAGGATGTTCAAATGCATGGTAAAATGATGTGGCGTGCCAGCGATACTTCGGAATTATTTTTTGATGATGTGAAGGTGCCAAAGGAAAACCTTTTGGGTAAAGTTGGACAAGGTTCAAAAATTATGCTGCAAACTCTTGATGGAGGAAGGCTTTCAATTGCTGCAATGGGACTAGGCTGTGCACAAGGAGCGTTTGAATTGGCCCTTGCCTATGCCAACGAACGTAAACAATTTGGAAAACCAATTTCAAAATTCCAGATCAATGCCTTCAAACTTGCCGACATGGCGGTGAAGATTGAACTTGCACGTAACCTACTTTACAAAGCCTGCTGGCTGAAAGACAATAATAAACCTTTTGGCAAGGAAGCGGCAATGTCGAAATTGTATTGCTCTGAGATTGCTCGTGAAGTTGCTGATGAGGCTGTTCAAATACATGGCGGCTATGGTCTTATGAAAGATTATGCTGTTGAACGTTTTTATCGTGATCAGCGGTTACTACAAATTGGTGAAGGGACTTCAGAAATACAAAGACTGGTAATTTCCAGATATATTGGATGCTAAATGAGTTAAAGAAAAGTGCCAGATAGCAACTTTCTTTTTAGGAATCCTTAATCTTCTTTTCAATATTTGTGGTGGAATATCCAGGAAGGAATTCAATGGTTTCTATTTTTCCGCCTTTGGCAGTAACCACATCATAACCAACTATTTCTTCAGGTTTGTAGTCGGCACCTTTTACTAAAATATCGGGTTGAATGGTTTTTATTAATTCGTGAGGAGTGTCTTCTGAAAATAGAACTACAGCATCAACAAAGCCAAGTGCCGCAATAATTGTAGAGCGTGAAACTTCATCGGTAATAGGTCGGTTATTTCCCTTACCCAGCCTTTTGGCAGATTCATCGGTATTTACACCAATTATTAAAACACTCCCAAGATCTTTGGCTTTACTCAAATAATCAATATGTCCTAGATGCAGTAAATCGAAAACACCATTTGTAAAGACTATTTTTTTATCCATAAATCTCCACAAGGTAAGTTGTTGTTTTAACTTCCCAGCATTAAGAATTTTAGAATTAACAAACTCCTTTTTATTCATTTTTTGGTTTTTGATGTTTCATTATCACCATCATATAAAAGTAACTCAAAGCCCCAACTAATACATTAAGTATTGTTTGTCCAGCATGAGTAATTGCCGCAAAAGCACCTGCAGCATTTGCTTCAACAGCATAAAGTTCTACCAAAATAGATTTTACAATAAAATGATAAGCTCCAATTCCGCCAGGAACTGGTGCCACTATTCCAAGACTCCCTATTGCCAAAATTGTAAGTCCGTCAACAAATAAAAGATGATTTGTTTCTTTAAGCATCAATACAGGCATGTAAACCATCACGGCGTAAAAACCCCAAATCAATACTGTGTAAACAATAAATAAACCCTTTTGTTTAAGGCTCATTACTGTTTTTATTCCATCAAGCAGGCCATCAACAAAGCCTCTTACCTTATTGTAAAATCGGAATTTCTTAACCCATCTTCTACTATGCCAAATAAACCAAATACTTATTCCAAATAGAAGCAAAATACCACCAATAAATAAAATAATACTAGTGATATTAGAAAAAATAGCGTGTATTATGGGCGTAAAAATATCACCCACAAATGTTCCTACTAAGTCTATTTGAAAAACTATGACCAAAAGAATGATTATGAAAAGCATTATCAGGTCGATCAAGCGCTCTGAAATTACTGTTCCAAATAATGAGTTAAAAGGTATTTTTTCTTTTTTCGAAAGCACTCCACAACGCATAAACTCTCCCATACGGGGAACGGCAGTATTTGCTAAATAGCCAATCATAACTGCAAAGAATGTTGTTGAAAGCCTTGTTTTGTAGCCCATTTCATTAATAAGCATATTCCACCTTAAGGCTCTTATTATGTGTGCGCCGATGGCAAATACCAAAGCAATAAATAACCAATGGTAATCAGCTTCCATTATGTCCTGCCTCATTTCGTTGTAGTCTAGTTTACGAAAACTTAACCAAAGGAGGCCAAAACCTAAGGCCAAAAAGAATGTGTATTCTATTGCCGTTATCAGGCGTTTTTTAAGTTGTGGTGTCAAATTATTCTACGCTGTTATTTTGGTCAGGAAATATAATTGTAGGTTTAAATGTTTTTGCTTCTTCAAAATCCATACTGGCATATGATACTATTATTATGCTGTCGTTTACAGCAACTTTTCTGGCTGCAGCACCATTTAAAGATATGGTAGCACTACCACGTCCGGCTTTAATAACATATGTATCAAACCTTTCGCCATTGGTAATATTGTAAACACTAATCTTTTCATTTTCTATGAGATTAGCAGCATCCATTAAATCTTCATCAATACCAATACTCCCAATATAATCTAAGTTTGCCTCAGTAATTGTAGCTCCGTGTATTTTTGATTTTAGTATTTCAATGTTCATGGACCAAATATTTAATAGCCTTCTTTTGAGAGGGCAAAATTATTAAATAATCTTATATTGTCTATTAATCTTACATTTCCCATGTTTGCCACTACAAACCCCATAGTATTTTTAGCATCATTCCAGTCGCTTACTTGCTGTAAATCAGTATCATCACTAATTTCAAAGTACTCAAGTCGAAATGCTTTATTTGAATTAAATTCATTTTCAACCCAGGTTTTTACTTCGTTTACACTTTTATTTCCAGCTAAATTTCGCGCCTGAAGAAGAGTTTTATGAATAAAAGGAGCAATTTGTCGCTGTTCATTACTAAGCCTTGCATTTCTTGAACTCATTGCAAGACCATCACTTTCCCTAACTATTGGACATGGAATAATTTCAATATCCAGGTTCTCTATCTTAACTAACTTATTAATAATTGCCAGTTGCTGAAAATCTTTTTCTCCAAAATATGACTTTGTAGGTAAACATATTTCGAAGAGTTTTTTTACCACAATGGCTACTCCATTAAAATGGCCTGGTCTGTTTGCTCCTTCCATTACATCCCCAAGTAATCCAAAATCATAATTTTTTATTATTGGTTCAGGATACATTTCTGCTGCTGAAGGTGCAAACAATATATCACAACCTACTTCTTCAAGCATTAAACTGTCGCTCTCAAATGTTATTGGGTATTTTTCAAGGTCGCTTTTATTATTAAATTGAATTGGATTTACAAAAATGCTTGCAACCAACAAGTCGTTTTCAGATTTTGCTTGCCTCATTAGAGAGATATGACCTTCATGTAAAGCACCCATGGTAGGAACAAAACCTATCGTCAAACCAGAATTTTTTTGCTTTTGAATAAAAGCCGTGGTTTCAGTTATTTTTGAGAAAACCTTCATATTGCAAAATTATACCCATTTTAGGGAGAAGTCAAGCTCTATTAATAATTTTAACTACTCCTTCGCTTTCAGAATAGCCAGTAAATCTTTTTCAAGAGTATCATTGGGAGTTTCAATTATTCTACCAATTTCTTCTCCTTTTAAGTAAATAATAAATGTGGGCACCAATTGAATATCATATTCCGACAGATCAATTACCTGTGCATTTTTTGAGCGATCCACAGCGATTAACTTTCTTTTGCCGTTTGCAAAGCCAACTTCATCAAGCACTTTATAAAAATTAGGTAATTGATATTCGCTATCTGAACACCAATCAGCAAAAACAGAAGTAATTTCGTAATCCCCTTTATTTAATATTGATTGAATTTGCTTTATGATTAATGGCTCTGTCTCGTAAATTTTATAATTAGATTTAAATATTTCTCCAAACTCACCTTGTTCAATTCCATTCAAATCACAATATCCAACCAACACTTCTCTGTCAAGTTCTGGGTCATGATACTTCTTATTCATTTCTTGGGCATATGCTGATCCCACAAAAAATAATACGCTTATTATTATTAAAATTCTAGTTTTCATCTTTCAAAATTAATAACACAAAATAGAAATACTTTATTCCGTTGACAAAAATATATTATTCTCTCTCAATTACTTTTACATTTGCCTTAATTTTATTGAAAATTAACAGCCTTGGATACATCAACTATTTTAATTGCATTTGGATTAACACTTTTCGCTGGTTTAGCAACCGGAATTGGTAGTGCAATTGCCTTTTTTGCAAAAAAAACAAACACAGGATTTTTATCAGTGGCTTTGGGCTTTTCGGCCGGAGTAATGATTTATGTTTCTTTCGTTGAAATAATGGTAAAAGCCCGTACCGAACTTGTTATGGAATTGGGTACTGTTAGCGGAAACTGGATTACTGTTGCTTCTTTTTTTGGCGGAATCCTTCTTATTGCTTTAATCGACAGACTAATACCTAGCATAGAAAACCCCCATGAAATGCACAAAGTAGAGGAGATGCATGATGAAGAAGCCATGAAAAATAAGAAATTAATGAGAATGGGCTTATTTACCGCTTTGGCCATTGCAATTCATAATTTTCCTGAAGGACTGGCAACTTTTACGGCTGCAATAACCGACCCTAGTCTGGGTATTGCCATTGCCGTTGCCATTGCAATTCATAATATTCCTGAAGGCATAGCAGTTTCTGTTCCAGTTTATTACGCAACAGGTAGTAAAAAAAAGGCTTTCTGGCTGTCGTTCCTCTCAGGTTTAGCTGAACCAGTAGGAGCGCTGATCGGTTATCTTCTGTTAATGCCTTTTTTAGGACCAATGGTTTTTGGAATACTGTTCGCAGGAGTTGCAGGCATTATGGTTTTTATTTCCCTCGACGAACTTCTTCCAGCAGCAGAAGAATACGGTGAACATCATCTTTCCATTTACGGACTTATTGCCGGAATGGCTGTAATGGCTTTAAGCCTTCTACTTTTTTTATAAAAAAAGGCGCAACCCACATGGGCTACGCCTAGACATTAAGTTTACAAATTTTTTATGCAATTTTAATCTCGCGGTTAAGTTTTGCTTCCGCTTCCTTTTTAGGGATGTTAATACTTAGAACACCATTGATGTAATCTGCATTAATCTTCTCAGCCTTTGCATTTTTAGGCAAAGTAAATGATCTACTGAATGAGCTAAATGAGTACTCTTTCAATGTGTAATTTGTGTTATCCTCTACTTTTTCTTCTTTCTTTTCCGAAGAAACAGTCAACCTGTTATTTTCTAATTTAATTGAAAAATCTTTCTTGTCCATTCCAGGAGCAGCAACTTCAAGAATAAAGTTCTTATCTTCATCTTTGATGTTTACCATAGGAATGTCTTTTCGTGAATTATCAAAATTTTGTGTTAGTGATCTGTCGAAGTTTTCAAAAAAATTCGAGAATGTCGGATGTTGATTAAATCTAATTAAGTTCATAATTTTATCTCCTTTTTTTTTAGTTATTTTTAAATAATTATATCTCCCATCTTTCAATTTTCATTCCCAATGCTAAAATGCGTCATTTTGTCATGTTTAATCAATAATCAATGTCATATTGTCACTTTTGCTAATTTTTGTCTCATAGATAAAAGGGAGTATAAGTAAACCAAATAATGCGATTGTATTTAGTCAATACACAATTCTATTAGAGTTATCATTATCATAATTCAACAAAATAGCTTCTATTAACAATTAACAATAGTCAATAATAAATTGATTAGTATCTTTGCAAAAAAATTCTGTAGTTGGATAAAATTGTAAACAGTTTAAAACCTAAGCGTATTATTTGGCCTATTTTTCTGGGGCTAGGTGTTAGTATTATTCTGATTCACAATTCGTTTAATGAAGATACTTTTTCTTTTATCGATTTTACCTGGCAAACTGTTTTCTACATTTTTCTTGCATTTGTGATGATGGCTGTCCGGGATTTTGCTTACATGGTGAGGATTATCATTCTTAGCGATCACCAACTCTCATGGAAACAGGCGTTTAATATTATTATGCTTTGGGAATTTAGTTCGGCTATTTCCCCCTCTGTTGTTGGAGGTACAGGACCGGCAATATTTTTTCTCTACAAGGAAGGCGTTAGCGGTGGAAAGAGTACGGCTATTGTTTTAACTGCAATTTTACTTGATGAGATTTTCTTTTTGATAGCAGTTCCTCTCATTTACATGATTTATGGTAATAATATTTTCCCGCCTGAATCGGTGAAAATTGATGAGATATTATTTGCATTTTATGGCGGATACATTGCAATTCTTGTTTACACCCTATTTTTAATTTACGCTCTCTTCGTTAATCCTTTTCTTTTCAAGTCATTTATTTCATGGATATTTTTGTTCCCGATTTTAATAAGATGGAGATCCAGAGCACGTAGATCAGCAAATCAATTAATTCGTACTTCACGTACCATTAAAAGCAAACCTTTTTCTTACTGGATTAAAAGTTTTGTTGCAACAATATTTTCATGGACTGCGCGATATTGGGTTATTAATTTCATGTTGATGGCGTTTTTTCATGAGCGATTCAATCTTTACGATCACTTTCTTTTATTTGGCCGACAACTTAGCATGTGGATAATTCTGCTAATAAGCCCTACTCCTGGTGGAAGTGGAATTGCTGAATATATCTTTTCAGATTTTCTTGGTGATTTTATTGCAAATGATGCATGGTCGGCTCCTCTGGCCTTATTTTGGAGAATGATTTCCTACTATCCATACCTAATAATAGGCGTTATTATCCTTCCTTTATGGCTAAAAAGAATCTTTAAAAAAGACAACAATTACAAGGTAGTAAAGTAAGTTGTTGATATCTAAATCAAAAAATAAAATTTTCTTTTATATTTCGTATAGATTAGTACATTTGCAGGCTCAAATTTAAAACGTGAAAAGATGGCCGTAATTGGAAGTATTAGAAAACGTTCAGGACTACTTATTATTATTATTGGTGTAGCGCTCGCAGCATTCGTGCTGGGTGATTTTGTTAAGAGCAACCCAAAAAGATCCGTGAACATAGGAAGTGTAGATGGGGATGAAATTACTATCATGGATTTCAACCGTGAAGTAGACAAAAATATTGAAAATGCCAAGCAACAACAACAAAAAGAAAGGCTAAATTCTCAGGAAACTTATCAGGTAAGAGAACAAACCTGGGAGCAGATGGTTCATACTTTAATAATGAATGAGCAATATGATGAGTTAGGTATTGAGGTAACTACAAATGAACTGTTCGACCTTGTTCAAGGACCAAATCCTCATGATTTGATAAAACAGTATTTTGTAAATCCTGAAACAGGACTTTATGATAGAGCACTTGTTCTTAATTATCTTCAAAATCTTGACAATGTAGCTCCTCAGGCAAAAGCACAGTGGATTCAATTTGAAGGATATATTAAAGAAGACAGATTACTAAATAAGTACAATAACCTTATATCTCTTGCTTATTATGTTCCTGAAGACATAGCCAAAATGGTTTATTCAGAAGATAATGATAAAGCTAAGATCGAGTATGCTGCTGTAAAATATGCTACACTTTCTGATAGTGTTGTAAATGTAAATCCAGATGATTACAAAAAATATTACGATGAAAATAAATTCCGTTACGAACAGAAAGCATCTCGTGACCTTGAGTATGTTGTTTTCGATGTAATTCCTTCGTCAGATGATATGGAAGCAGCCACTGAGGATGCTAACGCAATCTACAATGATTTCAAAAATACAACAAACGTTATCAGTTATGTAAATGCAAACTCTGATAATTCTTATGATAGCACATGGATGTCCGAAGGAACACTTCCCGTTCAAATCGACTCATTAATGTTTAACTCTGAAGTAGGAACTGTAAGCAAACCATATCGTAATGGATTTACATATCACATTGGTAGATTGGTTGAAACTTCAATGCGTCCTGATTCAATGAAGGCAACTCATATTTTAATTGCTTATGCTGGTGCAATGAGGGCTGCTCCTGAAATTACAAGAACTGCTCTTCAGGCTAAACTTTTAGCTGATAGTCTTCTAAAAGTTGTTGAACGTTCATCAAATAAAATTGAAAGTCTTGCAAAAGAATTTTCAAATGATGGATCTGTCGCTCAAAACTCAGGTGATCTTGGCTGGTTTGCCGATGGTTCAATGGTTCCAACTTTTAACAATGCTGTTTATGATACTAAAATTAATGGAATAACTATTGCCGAATCAGCATTTGGATTTCATGTTATTAAGGTTACCGGGAAAAAAGATATTTCTAAAAAGGTAAGAGTAGCTATGATTAACCAGGAGGTTATGCCAAGTTCAGATACTTATCAGAATATTTTTGCTAAAGCAAGTAAGCTTGCATCTGAAAATCATTCACAAGAAGAATTTGACAAAGCAGTTGTGGATTTAAGACTAAACAAACGTACTGCACCGAAAGTTCTTGAAATGACAAACTTTATTGCTGGTGTTGAAAATGCCCGTCAGGTAGTAAGATGGTCATTTAACGAAGATGTAAATACTGGTGATGTTTCTGATGTTTTCGACCTTGACGGGATGTACCTTGTTGCAACAGTTTCAAAAAAGAATGATGCTGGTTATCCTGAACTCGAAGACGTTAAAAGTAAATTAAGGAATTTTGTAGTTAATGAAAAGAAAGGCGAATACCTTACTGAAAAAATGAAGTCATACAATGGTGACTTTGACAAAATGGTGACTGACTTAGGTGGACTAAAAGATGAGGTTTCAGCATTAAGTTTTTCTAGCAGAAACCTAAAAGGTTTCGGAAGTGAAAACGAAGTGATCGGAAGTGTGTTCTCAAGTTCTGCTGGAACAACACTTGAACCAATTGCTGGCTTAGGTGGTGCTTTCGTAGTTAAGGTTGATAATATTACTGTTGCTGCAGAAACAACTGATTATACTTTTAGCAAGAATAAGACTGTTGCTAATTTCCAAAGAAGAGTAGGTCAGGACTTTGTTTACAAAGCAATAAAAGAAGTAACTGATATTGAAGATAACAGATTGGTTTTCTACTAGTCGTTAAAAAAATATTAGAACCCGGTAGCGAAATATTCGTTACCGGGTTTTTTTTATGCAAAAAATCAAACTCATCTATTGTTTATGAGATTATTCTCATTATCTTTGCAGAAAATAATTTTACATGCCAAGAAGGAGAAGAGCAAGAAAAGTAGTGGAACCACCATCATTCAAGGGTTACAAACCTTATGGAACGATCCATGGTAAAAATGGGAAAGTAGAATTACATTATGAGGAATATGAGGCAATTAAACTTGCGGATTATGATTTAATGAATCATCATGAAGCATGTGAGTTAATGGGAGTTTCACGTCCAACCTTTGCCAGGGTTTACGAAACAGCCCGACAAAAAATAGCAAAGGCTTTAGTTGAAGGCAAAGAAATAGTCGCAGTTTATGGAGATGCGCATTTGGAAAAAGATTGGTTTGAGTGTGGAGATTGCAAATCGAAATTTACTATTCCTAACGAATTAATTGATAAGAACTGCCCCTTATGTAGTTCCTCTTCAATAACAAATATTTTACATTAAAACATGAAATAATAGATAAATGAAAACACTAATCACATCACAGGGAGACAGCACTGATTCTTATTTTGATTTAAGATTTGGACGAGGAAAATATTTCTGTATTTACAACAGTGAAACAGGAAAAATAGAGTTTGTTAAAAATACTAATGCTGATGCACAGGGAGGTGCAGGAACAAAAACTTCGGAAATGGTAATTGAACTAGGAGTAAAAAAAGTTATCTCCGGTGATTTTGGTCCAAAAGCAAAAGACCTACTTATGAAGTTTGGAGTTCAAATGATAATTATTACAGATTCCAACAAAACCATTTTAGAAATTATCAGAACACTCTCGTAAATCGACTTTTAAATTAGGACTAGAAAAAACTAAAAATATTTATTTCATGTTTTTTTACCGCAAAGACACGGAGACGCAAATAAAATTTTAATACTTCAATTGTGTAAATATTAATAAGCATGAACATTTAATGTTTTTAGTATCAGTTTTTATTAATAATTAAATATAAATATTATGCCACTATTTGACAGATCCGGACCAACAGGACAAGGTCCTAAATCCGGAAGAGGCATGGGAAAATGCCGCGACAACAATGAGGTAAAAAATGAAAATTCCAACGAAAAGGGATTCTTTGAAAGAGCCCTTGGACTTGGCCTTGGAAGAAGAGGTAAGGGTGCTGGAAGAGGTTTTGGTTTTAGAAACCGTTAATTTTATTTTATGCCGTTTAAAATTGCCATTGCCAGTGGAAAAGGAGGTACAGGAAAAACAACTGTATCGGTAAACCTTTTCAAATGGATAAAACAGCATTGGACCAAAAAGGTGCAACTTGTTGATTGTGATGTTGAAGAACCAAATGATCATATCTTTTTAAATGATTATCTGCTTTCACATCAAAAGGAAATTACTCAGTTAATTCCAAAAATTGACACCAACAATTGCACCTTTTGCAGAAAGTGTGTTGACTGGTGTGAGTTTAATGCTATTGTGGTAATTCCTCCAGTTCAGTTTGCCGAAGTAAATAATTCCTTGTGTCATTCGTGTGGTGCCTGCCTTGTGGCCTGTACCGACAATGCAATGATCGAATATCCACATCCCATTGGAAAGGCAAATTTTTACACTAATGGTGAGGGACCAGGTCTGCTGGAAGGTGAACTTAAAATTGGTTCTTCCATGCAGACAATGCTCATAGGGGAAATTAAAACCCTTGCCGACCCAACTGCTGAAGTAATAATCTTCGATTCTCCTCCAGGTACAAGTTGCCCTGTAGTAGAGTCGGTTTCTGATGCCGATTATGTTATTTTGGTTACTGAACCAACACCCTTCGGACTTCATGATTTAAAACTTACCATTGATCTTATTCGAGAACTTAACATCAGTTTTGGTGTGATTGTAAATAAAGCAGGGTTTGGTACCGATGATGTTTTCCAGTACATGAAAAATGAAAATATTGAACTGTTAGGGACAATTCCTTTCAGCAAAGAATATGCATCAAAATATGCCAGAGGCTCGCTTTCAACAAATGAGAAAATATTTGCTGATCAGTATGATTTGATTGGAAATACTCTGAAATCAAGAAAATGTTAAGTCGCCCACTACAAACTAGAACAAACGTCATTGCGAAGAAGGGACGACTGAAGCAATCTCTCTTTATTGCATTTCAAGATAATGAGATTGCCGCGTCCTCCTTGCTCCTCCGCTAAAGTTTCGGTTCACGCGGACGTCATCCTCGCAAAGACGACTTTTACATTTTCGGAGGAATGTAAAACTATGATGCTTTTTAAAACTTAAACATTGGAAATAAGTAAATTAAAATGAAAGAGATAACAGTTTTAAGTGGAAAAGGGGGTACCGGAAAAACCAGCATTACTGCTGCCCTGGCTGCCGTGGCAAAAGATGTGGTTTTATGCGACAGTGATGTTGATGCCGCCGA
>Ga0164315_10002548_pt1 | contig 13950 bp, 7 predicted proteins | sample GuaBasSedimGuay6_FD_113737 | JGI IMG/M metagenome (GOLD analysis project Ga0164315, IMG submission 113737) | Subseafloor sediment microbial communities from Guaymas Basin, Gulf of California, Mexico - Guay6, Core 4569-2, 0-3 cm | ecosystem: Environmental > Aquatic > Marine > Hydrothermal vents >... | reverse complement strand
GGCTAAGCTATCAATGTTTCAATACAAGTTTCCATATTGAATTTGTTAAACCATCAAAAATTTCATTAACCCTTACTCCAAATCTTCCTGCAGTAATGGCTGGCGAAATGTTAAAAATACAAGTTGCCGCAGCTTTTTACACTGGTGCTCCACTTGTACAAAGAAAGGTGAAAATATCACTACCATCAGGCACATCATTATATCTAACAACTGATGATAAAGGTTTATGCGAATTTAACATTGATACAACTCAATTTTTTCGCTTCACAGAACTAAATATTCAAGCTCTTCTAACAGGAGAAAGTATTGGTGCTGCAATTGAAATTGCAATTCTTGAGGCCGCAGTAAAAGTACAGATTAATATGCCTTCCTCACCAGTATCAGAAGATCAGCAAATCAATATTCCTGTTACAGTGAGCCTCCCCGATTCTACTCCTCTGGCAAACCATAAAGTTACAGGAACTCTATACATTTCTCAAAAGCCAAAATATCCTCAGATCCCATCACATATAGCGCAACAAGCAGGCCTTGACCTTCAAATTTTCAAAAAGACAGAAGATGTAAAAATAGAATCTGTTACGCTGAAAACAAACAAAAATGGGCTCATATCAATGCCTTTCAAAATGACGAAAGCAGGGGAAGCTCGTATCGTCATTACCGTTTTTGATAAACAAAATCATGAACTAACTACATCAAAACCTCTTACAATTCAAGAAAAACAAAGTAATGAACTCACTCTTTTGGCTGACAAAACAATTGTAGAAGAAGGAGATCTCTGTAAGTTTCAAATTCACAACAGGGGCAAAAAAGGTCTTGGACTCATATTGATAAGTGGTAGTAACTTCATTTCCTGGAAAGTACACCATTTTACAAGCAAAACAATGACTTCAAAATTTAGGGCAGGCTACGAACACAGCCCTAATATTACGGTTACCGCTCTTTGTGATGGAGAAAAGAAATTAAATAGAGCTGACCAGCCTTTCACAATTTCAAGAAAACTCATACTCAATCTTGAAGCTACAAAAGAATTAATTCCAGGAAAAACTGTTGAAGCTTCCATTAAAGCCACTGATTCACAAAACAAACCGGTGGAAGGCGAGTTCTCTTTTTCTATGGTAGACAAAGGGCTCCTTGCTATCAAACCTGAACTTACTCCTAATATAGAAAAATTCTTTAATGAAGGTACAGAACGAAAATTATTTTTCAAAGCCTTTTCCAGTATGAACAGTATTAGTAGAGGAAAAAAGAAAGCCATCGCCTCTGAAATTCTAGATGAAGAAAAGAGAATGGAAAAGGAAGCAGAACTGGAAGAAGCAAAAATAGGTAGACAGCAGACAATGAAACCTCATGCTTTTGCAGCTAAACTTGCAATGGCACCACCTCCACGACCATCAAGAAAAAAAGCAAAAAGTATGATGAAGCAGGAAATGGCCGAGGAATGCTTCATTATGGATGGTGACGTCGATGATATTATTTCACAGGATTGTAGCAAAAGAGATATTAAAGGTTTCTTTGGCGGAGCCTCAGGAGGCGGTTCAGCCAATAGCAGAGAAGACAGGCAAGAGCAGAAAACTGATAAAGGAAGAGAAGAATTGACTATTGGTGCGTTCTGGTCTGGAAGTGTTGTCACCAACAAAAAGGGTATGGGAACCTTTATCATTGATACGCCTGAAAGAGCAAGTGACTACAAGGTTCTTGTAAGGGGCATGACCTCTGACTGTCTTTACAATGAAATTAAATCAACTATTGTAGTAAGAAAAGATATTACCGTTGACGTAAAAATACCGGACTGTCTCATGGAAGGAGACAAGGTAAAGCCTATTCTATACCTTCATAACAACACAGACTATACAGGTAAAATCAGGCTCTTTGGATCAATTGGTTCTACAGATATTAAGACTTTCGATATAACTGTAAAAATTGATGGTTCAGGGGTAACAAGTCACCAGTTGTCCGAGTATACAGTTCCTTCTTCAGCCTCTATTACAGTTGAGGCAACCTGTGCAGCAAAAGATAAAAATAAGAACAAAAGCAAAAACACAAAGCCCCCTCGTATCCTCATCTTTGACAGTATAGTCAAGCACTGTAAGGTCAAAGCCTGGGGCCAAACCTGTGAATCAACGGCCTGTGGAACAGTAACAGACAAAAATAAAATTAAACTGCAACTTCCCGACTCAGTAGATCCTTCCTCTGTTAATCTTTCTATAGAATTATTTGAAAATTCTGGAGACGAACTTCTTAAACTCCTTGAGATGGGGCAATTCTTCTTTGATCAACCATCAAAAGCAGCCAATGCTCTGGCGCACCTCATAATTACCGAAAAAATGGTAGAAAGTAATCTCTCTTCCGTGAAAAAGAAATTGCTAAAAAGCAATGGGCGAACATTAATAAACTCATTGAAAATGGCTCAAAACGATGATGGTTCGTGGCCTGTAGTCTGTAGTACAAAGAAGCAGCACATTGAAGGAGATGTTATCTCAACGGCTATTTCCCTTATTGCTATTAAATTTGCCTCCATAGCAGGTTTAACCACTGAAGAGACAAGTATAAGCAAGTCCATTTCATGGTTGAAATCTCAAAATACAAATTATGATAATTTTGAAGGATACATTTCATTGCTCGCTCTTTCTGTATTTGATGAAGCAGATTTCAGTGTATTAAATAGCCTCTATAGAAAGTCAACAAGCCTTTCCACAAAGGGACTTGCACTTTTGGGAATTGCTTTTGTTCAAATGGATAAAAAACCATATGCTATAGAACTTGCGACCAAACTCTCTTCAAAGAGCTCTCTCACAGATACTGAAAAAATCCTTACACTGTGGCTTCTGTCTGAACTGGAGGACTATTCAGACAAGCGACAAAAACTGGCCGTCGATGTAAGAAAAATGCTTTCACAGTATTTCAGGCTATATGGATGGATTCGATGGATTGCCGTTGCTGTAATGGCTTACAACACTGGTAATGACACTCTATATAACGATAAAAATGATGAGCCTCATTTCATCGTGTCCATTGAATCGGAAAACAGGCAAATAGCCCAATGGGATAACAAGAAAGGTAGTTTTAAAGATGTTATTCTAAAGACAAAGAGCAAGGAAATTGAACTAAACTTTAACTACCGCGGAAAAGGCCAATGCACCTACTCTTGCCGCCTGTGGGGAACAACACCTGAAATTTCAAAAAAGAGAACTTTTAACTACTCCATAAAATCAGAAGATTTCTTTCATAGCCCTCAACTATACAAAGGCCGGGCTCTGGTCAAGAGTGAACAAACAGTTACTTCTGTCGCTATTGAAGACTATATTGAAGATTTGCTTACATTTGATTCTCTTGAAACAAAAAAAGAGTCCAAACCTTGTCCCACTCCCATTTCAGATAGAGAATTGTTCAATCCAAAATATGTAATGGTGACCAAACACATTCCTTCAGGATTTACAGTAGATAAATCTACTATTCCGTCTCTTGCTCTTGCTGCATATTTTAATGAAAACACCCTCTATATGGTGTTTAAAAGAGAACCACGAAGTATGAAACTTACACTCTTACCTTCATACCCCGGGACTTACAGAGTTCTTCCTGCAGAATATGGTTCTGTAGACAAAATGGAGGCAGATAACCTCGGTGTAGAAAGAACAATTACCATTGATACAGAGTCTTCTAAAACAAGCTCTGAGAATAATTATCATTGGTCGAGAAGTGAGCATATTGCCTTTGGAGAAGCTCATTTCAACGATAAAGAATATGACAGTGCACTCAAACATCTGGAGGCAATTGAGAGACACTACTATAAAAGACACAGAACCGTAGCCCGCGCACTTTTATGGATTTATTGTGAGAAATCATATTCGCCGGATAAGATAATTGATCTTTTTGAGGTCATAGAACAAAACCACCCGTCAGTAGTAATTCCATATGATAAAATTCTTGTCGTAGGGAAAGCATATCACGATACAGATGAGTTTGAAGCTGCCTGTATGTTGTGGCGTTCAACTCTCAGGTCAATATTTATAGATGAGCTCCCTGTAGCTTCCGAGCTTGAAGAAGCCGGTGAATACATTCGGTCAATTACATTTATAGAGGATTTATACTGGTCATACCCTGATGAGCCATCAATAGTTAGAACCTGGTATGGCCTTTCTCAGGATATTTACTCTCACAAGGATCAGACAGACAACGAAAACCTGTCAGACTTGAGACCGGATGAGCTTGTAGAACTTGCGGCAAAGGTTCTTGAACGATTCTTAAGACTTCATAACAAGTTACCATATGCAGATCAAGCTGTATTTTCTCTGCTCAGTGCCTATCTTGAACTCCAACTAAACAACAACTGCCTTAGCCTTGCGACAAATTCTCTTACCGCCTATCCAAAATCTGACTACAAAGACAGGTTCAAATATTTAAAAGCACTGGCTGCATTTAATCTTGAGAAGTTTGAAATGGCATTGAAGTGCGCAAAGGAAGTTGCAAAATGTGATAGTGAAGAGTCGGAATATGCCTGGTTTATTCTGGGACAAATGTATCAGGCTATGGGCAAAATGGAAAAGGCTCTGAAAGCCTATACAAAAATTAAAGATGAATTTTCAGATGCCTTATTATCAATTGACTATATTGAAAGACAAAACCTGACAATGGATGAGGTTGTATCAGGCGAACCGGGACAAAGTGTAGGCATTGACTTAAAATACATTAACTCTGAAAAAATTGAGGTTCTGGCATATAAAGTCGATCTTATGAGATTGTTTTTAAAAGAGAAAAACCTCGACAGAATATCACAGGTCAAACTTGCAGGAATAACTCCAACCTGTACATTTGAAAGGGTGTTACCTAAAGTCCCTCAAGGCACTACAGGGAAAACAAGGATTGAACTGCCCTTTGAAGAAACAGGGGCATATCTTGTACTTACAAGATCAAAAAATGCCTTTGCAAGCGGTCTCGTCCTTATAACTCCGCTGACTATAGAAATACAACAAACACAGGAAGCTGTAAGAGCTACCATCCTTGAAGGAGAAAAGAAAACACCTGTAAGAAACGTCTATGTAAAAGCTTCCAATGGTTATGATTTTGAAGCAGGTACAACAGATATGAGAGGAACTTCTACAATTGAAATTGACCAGGATGAAGGGTTAACAGTTGTTGCCAGACGGAACAAGAATGAATACGCATTCTTTCGATCAAAACCAACTGACGGCGATATTGAATTACCATGGTTTGATGTATCAGAAGAGGTAAGCTACAACTCAAGTATTCTTGATGAAAATGAGATGGTACAGCAGGAGGTTGCCATGGATCTTCGCAGCAACTTTGTGAGAAAAAGTAAAGCAGACAGGGGATTGCAGGCCGTGGATATTCGACAGGCGCAAATTTAAAGCCTGTGAATTTTAGCCGTTGCGTGTTTGGCTATAGATTGATTTCACCTACAACAAAAAGGTAAATGCCCACCGTTAGCCTAAGGCATTCTGATAACCTGCCACATATCGCCCTCTTTTTGTAATTTCATCTTAAGCGGCAACACCACACCATCAGCACTTTTAAATGTCAAAACACAAGAATTACCATTACTTAAATATTTAAATTCGTGAACTGTGGATTTTTTTAATATCTTATACTTTTGAGGAGTTTTGCCATCATCACAGACTCCCATGGATCGAACGAAAAAAGAAGCTGCATCCTCTGTTTTTACATCAGCCCAACTGGAAAAACCATAACGCTTCATAAACCCGGTTTTAAAGTCTTCTGAAGACTTTGCCAGATTTGCTTTTTCCTCTTCCCATGCAGAGTGAAAACGTTCCTTACCTGTCATAGGTAGTCGATTCCACATACCAGCAAAATCGCCTAACTCCATAATTTCAACCCAATCATGAAAAGCCTTTCTTGGCCCGGCATCAGTATCATAGGAACCGCCGCCACCAATACAGCCAGCTAAAATCATGACCATGGAAATCATCAATATAAAAGATAATCTACTACTCACTCAAATCACCTCTAAATCAGATTGAAATTACACTCTTTAACTGATTATCTGTCAGCCATTACCCCACGGGAACGCATTCGGATAATTGTTCTTTGTTCCCGCTGAGACGTACACCGAAGTCTAAAGGTAGTTGTAGGCCACCCTAATTTCTCACAAACAAAGACATGAACTCTATTACCTTCAAGTCTCTCAAAACAGAAACGACCATTTCTATCACTTAGCTCCAAAATACCTGAATTGGCCAGACGTATAGTAACATGTTTTACAGCTTCTTTTCTGACACCGGACACAACACGACCAGCAAGACGTACATAAAGTTTACGTTTCTTCTTCTTGAGCTTACGTGCTTTAGGTGCTCTCAAGCGTTTTTTACCTGACTGAGAAGCTAATTCATTATCATCTGCTGATTCGTTATCTAACGTAGAATCATCAAAATCATCATCTGAAACAAGTCTGGCCATTGACCTGACAACTTCACTTTTATGCTTAATGCCTAAAGCAACCCACTTTTCCATTTGTTCCTGTGATAAATTGCAGGCAGCCCAAACGACACCGGACTGAGCTACTTCATTACCTGATTGCCACAAATCCTGAAGCACTGAATCAATAATATCCGAAGATTCGTCTCCAAGTAAAAGTGCAGCATTCAAAGAAACCCGATGATTTTCATCTGAGACCATAGCAGCAGCAAGATTCATTGCTGCATCTGAACTACAACCACCAAGAGCTTCAACGGCATTGGCTCGGACTCTTGAATCCTTATGGCATAAATAACTGCCAATAAGTTCCATTTCATCATCAGCTGCAAGCAAACCAATTGTTTTGACTGCAGCTGAGATTACATGTAGATTTTTTTCTGTAAGAAGTAACTCTTTTAATACAGGTACACAATCAGAATTGTCTTCATAGAGCAAATCAAGAACAGCTAAAAGTCTGGTATCTTTATCTTTCGAAGCCAGATTTTTTAATAATTCTTCCATTATTCCCCTATTTTCAAACCTCTATTAACGTGCTAAGCCTCTATCAAAAATGAACCAATTAAAACTTCTCTTTTAAAACTTCTTCAATACGCTCAAGAGCCCAGTCAACTTCATGAAGTGAAATTGTCAAAGGTGGTGCAAAGCGCATTACATTTTCGTGAGTTTCTTTACATAGAAGCCCTTTTTTCATTAAAGCTTCACAATATGGTCGGGCCTTTCTGTCAAGTTCAAGACCTACCAGTAATCCTTTTCCACGGATTTCTTTCACAATAGGAAGATCCATTGCATTAAGCTTATCCATAAAATAATTACCGATATTTGCAGAATTTTCTACTAGTTTTTCTTCCTTCAAAATAGCAAGAGCCTCAATAGCTACAACTGCGCCTAAGGGATTTCCACCAAATGTAGAGCCGTGATCTCCCGGATTAAACACTCCTTGAATTTCTTTATCTGCCGCAACAGCTGACACAGGATAAAATCCACCGGCAAGAGCCTTACCCATAATATACATATCAGGGACAATACCAAAATGATCGCAGGCAAACCATTTTCCAGTTCGACCAAGGCCTGTCTGAATTTCATCAGCTATCATAAGGACATTATTTTTTGTACATAATTCCCTGGCTTTTTCAATGAAACCATCAACAGGAATATTTATGCCAGCTTCACCTTGAATTGGTTCAAAGAGAAATGCACAGGTATTTTCGTTAATAGTTTCTTCAAGAGCCTTAATGTCACCAAAAGGAATAACTTTAAAACCTGGGGTAAATGGACCAAATCCATCTTTATATTGTTCTTCTGTCGAAAATCCTACAATTGTAGTTGTTCTTCCGTGAAAGTTATCAGCAAAAACAATGATTTCAGCCTTATCTTTTTCAATACCTTTTACCTTGTATCCCCATTTACGGGCAGCTTTAATTGCTGATTCAACAGCTTCAGCGCCTGTATTCATAGGTAGTATCATATTCTTTTTTGTAATATCTGCAACCGATTTATAAAAATCGCCTAAAAGATTATTTCGAAATGCTCTTGATGTAAGAGTAAGTTTTTCACACTGTTTCTGCATTACAGAAACAAGACGTTTGTGACAATGACCCTGATTTACAGCAGAATATGCTGAAAGACAATCCATGTACTTGTTGTCCCCAACATCCCATACCCAAATTCCTTCGGCTCGTTCTATGACGATATCAAGTGGGTGATAATTATTCGCGCCTAATTCGTCTTCAAGCTGGATATAGTATTCACTGTTTTTTGCCATCGTTACCTGCCCTTCGCTGCTTGTTTTAGCATGTTTATACAATTATTGAGTATTCGATGATATCATGAATTTGAGATAATCAATATAAATAATCTTAGTAAATAAAGATAAAAAACAAGTTCAAAATTAAATAAAACAACGATGTCGTTAAACATAACTATACACACCTACACTTTGTAGTTAGAAATTTCAAATTTTATGACCAAAAAAAACACAATTGAACATTTGGAAAAGTCACTTATTAATGCTGGTTTAGCGGTACAAAGAAACACTTCCCTCGCTCAACACACAACATTTAAAATTGGTGGTCCTGCCGAGTTATTTATTACAGTTGCCGATGAAAAGATGCTGATAACTGCTCTGAAAATAGCCCACTCTTTTTCGTTACCCCATTTTCTGCTTGGAGGAGGGTCAAATCTTCTGGTTAGAGAAGGAGGTATTTCAGGCTTAACCATTCAGGATAAAACAAAGGGTTATAGTCTTTCAGATAGCATCAAAAGAATAAAGGGGACAAATCACCGGTTGCTTACAGTTGCCTCAGGACATACTCTTGCTGATCTTGTTTATGAAATTTCAAAAGAAGGATATTCAGGAATGGAGTTTCTTGCAGGAATCCCCGGAACCATAGGTGGTGCAGTCTGTGGTAATGCAGGAGCATACGGCTTATCCATTGCAGATATACTGATCAATGCCAAGGTATGGAGAAACAACGAAATCACTACTATTTTGCCAGAGGAACTGGATTATGAGTACCGCAACAGCCGGATAAAGAAAAGTGTTCAAGGAGGTCATTTTCCTGAAATGGTTGTACTCTCTGCAACATTTAAGATTAATGACAAACAAGAACCACAAACACAACATCCCCTTCAGAAAGTTAAAGAATTTATTGAGCACCGTAAAAACCGATTACCAGATAAAAATACAGGGTGTGGAGGAAGCTATTTTAAGAATCTGCCACCTCTCCCCGGTGAAAGCAGGAAAAGAGCAGCAGGTCTCTTACTGGATCAGGCGGGAGCCAAAAAACTGTCTGTAGGCGATGCACGAGTATTTAAAGATCATGCCAACGTAATTATTAATTCAGGCTCAGCCACAGCTTCTGATGTTTTAGCCCTTGCGGAACAAATGAAAGAGCTCCTAAGAAGAAAAGACCATATTGAACTGGAAGCTGAAGTAATGACCGTAGGTAAATTGCGTTAACTGTTTAACCTATGATAATATTTAACTAGAAAGTTAAATATTAAATTCTTATTATTATAATGTATTGATGATTGCTATAAAATGGGGGCGATTATTATATCTGACAACACGTTAAATACTGTTCAGAACAAAACTATTCTCCCTGTTCACAGCAAATTTTCATTTCGTTTCAAGTATGGGATTATAGGGGCTGTCATCGTTTCTGCATTTGGTAGACTTGCCCTTGCCGGAACCGGTCATTCCACAGATTACCATAGATACCTTATCCCACTCTTTGTTGGCTCTCTTGCAGGCTTTCTCATTGGACAAATGAAAGATAAATGGGTTGACAAAACGACAGAGCTTGAGCAGGAAATACATGACAGAAAAGTCATTGAGCTTGAACTTGTTAAATCAAAAGAGAGTCTAATGGTTACCTTACAATCCATTGGTGATGGAGTTATTACTACAGATTTAGATGGAAGAATTATCCTGATTAATAAAGTTACTGAAAAAATGACTGGCTGGAGGCAAGATGAAGTTTCCGGCCTTAAAATTTGTGACATCTTTAATATAAATAATCCTGAAAGAAATGAACCCTGTGAAAACCCGATTCAAAAGATTATTAGTAATGGTAATACGATAAGTTTATCCAATGAAACAATACTTGTATCTAAAAATGGTACAAAATATTTTATTGAAGGTACTGGAGCTCCAATATGTGACAAAAATAATAAAATCAACGGAGCTGTTCTTGCTTTTTCCGACGTTACGGAGATGAAAAAGACTAACAATGAATTAACTCAAATTGAAAAACTTAAAGCTGTAGGTATTCTGGCTGGAGGTATTGCTCATGATTTCAACAATCTGCTCACCACAATACTTGGCAATATTGAAATTGCCCAATCCCATGCCTTTGCTTCAACACATCATGATAAATGCAATGAAGTAAGCCTTGTGTTAAAAAATGCAAAAAAAGCAACAATAAGAGCTAAAGGGCTTACCCAACAACTCCTTACCTTCGCCAAAGGTGGAGATTTGGTAAAAAAAACATCATCGGTTACGGAAATTATCACCGATTCAGCTGATTTTGTAATTCATGGAAAAGAAGTTAACTGCACTTTTGATATTTGTGATGACATATTTTCTATAAACGTTGATCCAGGACAAATAAGTCAGGTTATTCAAAACATTATAATTAATGCCAACAATGCAATGGCTGACGGGGGAACTATTACGATAAAAGCTACAAATATTTCTGACATTAAGAACGAAACCGTAGATTTACTTGAAGATAAATACGTAAAGATAGAAATTTCTGATACAGGCTCTGGAATTGTAGAAGACCACTTGTATAAAATTTTTGACCCTTATTTTTCAACGAGTAAAACAGGAAGTGGCCTTGGCCTATCAATTTGCCATTCTATTATAAAAAAACACGGTGGCAATATCTCCGTAAAATCGATTACAAATGAGGGAACAACCTTTACAATATACTTACCAGTATATAACAAGATTGTATCCATTGCCGACTGTGAAAACAAACCTTCATCTCATATAATTAAAACAAAGGAGAAAGACACGAAAATGAACTCTGAAGATAAGGTTCTTAATATGAATGAAAAATCAAATCCAAATACCGATAATTTGAATTGTAGTGTAAAAGAACCAAATCATAAGCCCCTTATAATGCTTATGGATGATGATGAAATGATTCGAAACATGGTTAAACAAATGTTTAATATTATGAATTATGAAACTGTACTAACTGAAGATGGTGAAGAAGCTATCGCTGCATATAAAGAACATCTTGAAAATAACAATCCTATTGATGTAATCATTATGGATTTAACTATTCCCGGTAAAATGGGAGGTAAACAAACTATAGGCAAAATACTTGAAATTAATCCTGATGCAAAAGTTATTGTCGCCAGTGGATATTCAAATGACCCAATTGTTGCTCATTACGAAGATTATGGCTTCAAGGCTTCTATTGTAAAACCATTTGAAATGGAAGCATTAAACAATACCATCAACTCACTTTTGTAACAGCACTAAATTACTACGGCAATACTCAATAACCGTATAGCTCCTTGAAACCGTCAAGCTTCTTGACCTCTACCGGAGCAATACGTTTCCGTAGTATTGATAAATAACTTCGAACACTTTTTCCTGCAATACTAAAAGCTGCAACAGTATTAGCAAATAACTTCTCTTTACTATCACACCACCCTGTTGCAAGATAATCTTCATCAACAGCATCCAAATCTTCTGATGAATAAAACTTGTCTCCAAAAAATTCTCTGCTTGAAGAAAATGAATCTTTAGCCAGAGAATGAGAAGCACGAGCCGTTTTTTTACACAGCTTTTTCACATTATCTATATTAAAAGTATCAGTTCCATCAATGGCTTCAATCATTTGATGGGAATCAATACCTGCCTGAGCATCTTTTAAATAGAAATCGGCAAAACCTTCATAAGCAAAATGAAAATTTCCGGTAACAGTTGTTGTACCACTCACAATATGTTTAGGACCATCTTTAAGCCAGTAAAATAGTTTACTGGTCTGAGCCGTATGATAAGGCTGACTCATATCCTGCAAATAATGAATACACCAGCCACTGAACCGAAATGCCCAATATAAATCTCCTTTAGCAACAGCCTCTTCAATGAGACCAAAAATTTGTTCAAGACGTTTTGGGGTCATTCCCATAGGCATTGCAATAACAGGCAGAGAAAAACAACCGGCAGGATAATAACAGTGGATGTATCCCTGACTACCGACACCTTCATAACCACCCATAAAAGTCTGTTGCCACGAAAGTTTCTGATTTTGATCCATTCCCCAGTCCGGCTCATCAGAATAAATAGTAAGGATATCAGCAGGGCTTACCATATCGCCTATATTTCCTTCTTTAAAGGTAAACTCATAGGTTTCATTAATCTGTTCAACCTTATATGTCATTGGAGTGATTTTAACCTTATCAAAGCCGTTAACCCAGTCAACAGACTTAATAATAGATGTGGTCAAACGAAAGTGATTGTCCCAGGCTGATACAGCAGGAGGTGACACAAAACAAACTGACAACACTATAAACACAGTAAATGATACGAAATAGCCATTGTTACAACGGTACATATAAACCCCTTAAATATTTCCAAGTACGACAGGCTCCTAAATATACTAAATTAGCGAACATTCATAAATGAGTTTAATGAACCTGCAAAATTCGTCAACCCCAACAGATTGTATTTCAACTAATTTACTGAACCTGTACATTTAACATTCCACCCTCTTTGATTCAACCACAATTGACAAGACTTACAAAGTAAGCCTGAACCATTATCAACAGTAGAAATTTTGCCCTTAGCGGCTTCCATTAAGCACCCCTTCGTGGAACAATGAACCAGCCCCAATGTATGCCCTACTTCATGATTTACGACCTTAACCAGGCGTTCTGCAAGAAGCTCTTTTGTAGCTTTGCCTTTTAGGCGGAAAGTTGACACAACACAAGGTTGCCCACCAATTGACCCAAGACCAAAGATTCCCCAATCTGGATATTTACCTTTGGTGGTCGATATATCAACAAATGTAAGCCTAATAATTTTACCATTATTTCCTGCTTTCCGGGAACGAAGATATCCCAAAAGCTTTTCAGCCCTATATCGCTTTCTTGGTGGATAGTAAGCTTCTTCTGGCAACTTCTCCCCAGATAAAACAGTAACAGGAATTTCACCATACAGTTTTATCAACCCTGTTTTTACTTCACTAACAAGTTGTTCTTCAAACTTACCAAAGGGCAAAATTGTAATAGCTAAATCTTTTGAGTAAAATGGTGTCTTGCCTTGAAGACTATTTGTTGAAATGCACTGAGAAAAATTTTTCTGTCCGTAAATCACAAAAAGAATTAAAACGGCGAAAAGAAGAAGCAACAAATATTTAGCTAACTTTTTCATATGTTTGCCCCATCATCAAAACAAAAAACCAATTAAAACAATTTCTATTTAACCTGTAAACGTCCAAAATATTAAATGTCAGTCTTAACCCACTATGGATTCAGGCGGTTTAGCCGTACCCTCTCATCATCAGCTTCCTGTTTTTGCCCGAGTTCTTCCCACCGCGCATACATTGCAGCGAGTTTATCTTCCTGATTCTCAACCTTTGCAGACAATTCCTGCAAAAGCTCAACTTGAGTTGAAATCCCTGGGTTTAATAACTCCTCCTTCAAACCTTCAAGAACATCCTCTTCCTTTTCAATCTTCTTCTCAATTGCTGCAAGCTCTTTTCTTTCATCTCTTGAAATCAGTGGCTTTTTCTTTATATTCCCACTATTTTCACCACTTTGACTACCTTGAGATACACCATTTAGAGTACTATGATCCTGTTTCATTAAGTCAGATGATCCACCTTTTTTCAAAGATGAGGTAGATGAATTCGCAAGATTATTATACTCTTTCTCATGATTAGCCCACTGAGATACAGAAGCATACATTTGACTATCCCCATTTTCATGAAGACCAATTACAGTGTCACAAAGATTGTCAATCATATGCCTGTCGTG
>Ga0164315_10002547_pt1 | contig 13951 bp, 12 predicted proteins | sample GuaBasSedimGuay6_FD_113737 | JGI IMG/M metagenome (GOLD analysis project Ga0164315, IMG submission 113737) | Subseafloor sediment microbial communities from Guaymas Basin, Gulf of California, Mexico - Guay6, Core 4569-2, 0-3 cm | ecosystem: Environmental > Aquatic > Marine > Hydrothermal vents... | reverse complement strand
TTAGGTCTAGCATTAGATATTGGTACTCCTGCTATTGGATCAGTTACACCAACACATTTATCAACCCCATTAAATAATACTATTGACGCTGCTCATATCAATAAGGAAATTACATATTTAAATAGTTCAGCATATAATTCAGCTTTCATGTTAATTGATGGTAAATTATATACAGCTTCTGGTAATAGTGCTACTAATGATAATAGAACAACTGGTCGCGGAGGAGACAATAAAACTTCAGTTATTGGTTGTGATAATTTTAAAGAAGTTTCAATGCCTTCTTCATCACCTATTGATAAAGTTGGATGTAATAATGGTTATGGTGTAGCTTGGGCATTATTAGAAAATGGTGAACTATATACTTGGGGTCAAAATTCAAATGGAGAGTGTGGTTTAGGTCATACAACTGCTGTAACTATTCCAACATTAGCCGCTACTGGTGTAACAGATGTTTATGATCATCCATCTAATTCTTCATATAGTATTATAAATCCTAGATTATATATCAAAAAATCTGATGGATATATATATGGTGCTGGTTATAATGGATTTGGTGCGTTAGGTGTTGGAAATACTACAAATCAAACATCGTTTACTCAAATAACATCGTTGGGAACTAATGTTATAGGTTTTTGGAATATGGGTTGCACATATGGATCGGCTGTTGCACAAAAATCTGATCATACTATATGGGCTGCTGGTTATGGTGGTCGTGGAGTATTAGGTAATGGTTCTACTACTACTGTTAATTCTACATTTATTGATATTACTTCAGCATGGGGCGGTTCAAGTGGATATGTATTAAAACAGGTCATTGGATTATATGGATATTATACAACAGCTGGTAATTCTGATGCTAGTATGGGTATGTTATTAGACAATGGAACTACTACAATATTTAGAATGTCAGGTGATGGAACTGCTGGTCAATTAGGAAATGGAGCAAATACTGATAGTTCTACTCCTGTTGTTCCTAATGTAGGAAATGGCAGAATATCTAAAATGGCAATAGTTGGATCTATTGGTCCAGTTCAAGTTCTTAAAGAAGATGGAAATTTATATACATTTGGTAGAGCCACTGAAGGTTCATTAGGTAATGGAACAACTACACCCACTATTAATATACCATTTATAACTCAAACTGACGTTACTGATATATTCTGTGATGGTTGGTCTAGTCATACATATGGATACAGAACAGTAGTTTTCATTAAAAAGAATGATGGTCAAATATATACAGTTGGATATAATGCGGGTTCAGCATGTGGAATAGGAAGTACTGCTACAACAATTACATCTTGGACTAGAGTATTATTACCCTGGGATGCCGATATAGTTGGAATGGGTAGCTTCTGTACATCAACAAGTGGCAGAACTGTTTTAGCATATGGAACAGATAATAAAGTTTATGTATGGGGTCATAATGGACAACGTGGAGTTTCTAATAATACTACAGTTCATGCATTAGTTCCACATCAAATATCTATTACAGAGGATAATAAATAATGATTTATATACAAGTAAATGGTACTGAAGTATCCTTAGCGGGAACAGTTGCCAATCAACAAATGTTGGATGAGGGATACATTGAATACAATGGAGTAATCCCAGTATTAGCAGAATATCAACATTATGAACATAATGGAACAGAATTAATAGTAATTGATGATGATATCGAATATTCTACTGCAGTTTCTGAAGAAATTCAAAAAATGTTAGATGAAAAAGCTCAAGAATTTAGATATGATAATATGATATCAGCTAGAGCGTTAGCTGGTATTCCATTAACTGGATCTGATACTGCAACAGAAATTGCTATGCATGATGAAGCTATTTCATTAGCTCAATGGTATTTAGTATGTTGGGGAAAAGCAAGTGATATTGAACAAGATGTTATTAATTCAGTTATTCCTAGACCTACGGTCCAAGAAGTAATTGATCAAATGCCAGCATACGTATAAGGAGATAAAGTATGGCTTTAACAAAAGTAAGTGGTAACATGTTTTTAGGTGGAGTTGCTGCGGCGACTCCAGAAACTGGAAGTGTTACAGCAATAACAGGTGGAAGTATTCCTACTGGATATTTAGAATGTGATGGCTCAGCTATATCAAGAGTTTCTTATTCTGCTCTATTTTCATTGATAAGTACATTATATGGAGTTGGAGATGGTTCAACAACATTTAATATTCCAGATTTAAGAGGTGAATTTATTCGTGGTTGGGATAATGGTAGAGGTATTGATATTGGAAGATCATTGGCCGATGTTCAATTAGATGAATATAAATCTCATAATCATTTACATGCTGGTTATGGCAATTATGGTGCTTATTTAGGTGGTTCTATTGTATTAGCACAAATAGGAAACAGTGCTGGCACTAGTTCTTCTGGTGGTACAGAAACAAGACCTAGAAATTTATCAATGATGTACATTATAAGATATTAAGGAAAAAGATAAATGAATATATATAATTATAGTCAAATAACAAATGAATATTTGTCAACTAAAGAAGCTAGATTAGATCCTATAGATCAACAACCAATGTTACCAGCATATTCAACTGCTGTAACAATTCCAACTATACCAACTGGCTTTGCTGTCGTATTTAATGGAACAACTTGGGATTTATTGGAAGATCATAGAGGTGATACAGTTTATGATACTGATACTAAAGAACAATTAGCATATGGAGAAATTGGAATTATTGATTCTCAATATACAACAATTGCTCCATTAGAATTTTCAACTTGGAATGGTAATGCTTGGATTGTAGATTTATCATTAGCAAAATCGGAAAACATAAAAGAAATTGATGTTACTGCTGAAGCAAGAAGATTGCTTTATATTACAAATGGCGTAGGTCAATCCTTAGTATATCAAAAGAAAGCTGCTGAAGCTGCTAAATATATTGATGCTGGTTCTCCTGGAGATTTAATACCATATCCGTTTATTGAAGCTGAATCTATTGCATTAGGAGATACTCCTACAAATGCTGCAAATATTATTTTATCGGCTGAAAATTTAATGGTTGTTAAAGGTGCAGCAATTGAAAAATTAAGAATTAAAGTTAAAATTGATATTAATGCTGCTTTAAATGTTAGTTCTATTGATAGTATTGTTGATACATATACAACAGCAATAAATCTAATTTAAAAGGAAATTTAAATGAGTACTATAAGAATAAAAAGAGGCTTAGCTGCTAATAGATTAAGCCAAACTCCATTAGTTGGAGAATTAATGTATACCACTGATGATAAAAGAGTATTCATTGGTGATGGATCAACTGCTGGCGGCGTTGCTGTTGGTGATACAGCTGCTGATATTTTGGCTAAATTATTAACTGTTGATGGACCAGGTTCTGGTCTAGATGCTGATAAATTGGATGGATTAGTTCCAGCTGAAGCATCTACTGGTAATAGTATTGGACTTAGAACTGGTGAGGGTGATCTTAATGTTAGAATGATTAGATCTGAATATGATACACCCAATTCTACAATCAATTATGTAATGACCCAGGTTGATACGGCTACAAATAACTATGTTAGACCGTCTACAATAGCTCAATTGAGAACCAGTTTAAATGTTGAAGATGGATCTACTGGAGATTTAACAGGTTCAGAAATTTTAGCATTATTATTACCTGTTGATGGTTCTGGTTCTGGTTTAGATGCAGATACATTAGATGGCGGTAATAGTTCACAGTTTGTTCAACAAGCTTTAAGTTCTAATTTAACAGTTGGTTATACTACAGATGTTGAAGTATTAAATAATGATACAATTGCTCCTGACATGCAAACTGAATCTCTTAAAACTAGAGCTACAGCTGGTAATGTTACAATTAATTTTCCTTTAAATGGAAATGGTATTTGTCATATTATATTTACAACAGACGGTACTGATAGAGCTGTTACATTAGGAGCAAACGTTAAATTTGTTACTGGAACTATTTCAACTTTAACCGCTGGAACTGTATATTTAATGACAGTAATTCGTGATACTGCAACACATGCAATCGTATCAATTTCAGCGGTGGACGCGTAATGAGTATTTTAAAACAAGCATTAATAGGAAACCCTAGTACTTCATTAAGTGTTGGAAATTCTGCAGCATTTAAATCTGAAGCGTTCGATGGATTAACTAGAACAATGGTATTATCATCTGCTGATAAGCGTACATTTACTATTTCAGCTTTTATAAAAAGATCTAATATTGATATATTTCCTGTTTTAATTGGTACTGGATCTTCACATTCAGTTTCTCCATATGAAACTAAATTAGTATTTAATGGTGATGGTACAATGTCTTTTGTATGGAATGGCAATGGAGCAAGTGGAGATGTTTGGATAACAACTGAAGTATTACGAGATGTTTCTGAATGGTATCATATTGTTGTACAGGGCGATATTGGTAATGCTATTAGAGCTGATAGGGTAAAAATATTTATAAATAATAAAGAATTTACAATGACTCCAACTGGTGCTGCAGGTAATAGTGGTACAACTAGGTGGTTATCAGCAGCTGAACCTATGGTAATAGGTAAGTCAGCATGGATTGCGAATAATAATCCATATGATGGTTATATATCTGAATTCTATCTAATTGATGGTCAAGCTTTAGATCCTGATGAATTTGGAGTATTAGATTCTGCTACAAATCAATGGGTAGCTAAAGAATATACTGGAACTTATGGAACAAATGGTTTTTATTTAGATTTTTCAAATGTGAATGAAGGAAATATTGTACCTATCGGAACAATAACAGCACCATTTGGGGGTATAGCTTCAAATGCTTTAAATGGAGATAGTATTTATCTTACATCAAATTTATCGTCAGGAAGTTCATTTACTGGAGTACAAGTAGATTTTGGTGAAATAAAACATATTCGTGCATTTGATACTACTGGAATTCGTTTTACAAATAATGTTACATCTTCTGCTACTGTAGATATATCTAATGATGGGTTTTTCTGGACAACTGTTGCTAATTATACATTATTACCAACATATCAAAATGTTATAGATTATGTTATTAATAAAAGTTGTAGATATATTAGAGTTAGAATGACAGCTTTTGGAACTAATGGTATTTTTGAAATAGATCGTATTTCCGCATATGAAATGGGAATAGGTTCAGATGTTTCTGGTAATGGCAATCATTTTACTAATAGTGGAGTAACTCAAAGTGTAGATAGTCCTACTAATAATTATCCATTATTGAATGATTTAGATAATTTAAATACAACATATGCCGCTGTTCAAAAAACAGGAACAAGAGCAAATCTTGGTACAGGTTTAATAACTGCTTTTACATCAACAATGAGTTCGAAAACTCTTAAATATTATTTCGAAGTTTTAGGAGTATATATAGATGGAACAGTTAATAATGGTTTTGGAATTGGTGTAACTACAGGTCATACAACTGCTACAGATATTAAAAACAATGCGATTTTTTATCAATCACGATTAGGTGAAAAAAGAATATATAATGTTGGTACTGCATATGGTAGTTCATATGCGACTGGCGATATTATTGGTGTTGCTGTTGATTGTGCCTCTGGTACAATAGAATTTTTTAAAAATGGAGTATCTCAGGGAGTTATAGCAGAACCTACATTATCTGATGGTGATTTTACCCCATTAATAATTAATAATTCATCTACTGCAAATAGTTTATCTGATATATTCTTTACTGAAGATTCTTGGACATATTCTGCTCCATCTGGATTTAGTTCATTATCAACTGCTAATTTACCAAATCCAGATATAGCTAAACCTATAAATTATTTTAATACTTATTTGTATGAAGGTAATGGTGCAGGTTTACAAGTTGGAGATCATGTTAAAGATATTGATTTGTATCCACTTTCTAATTCTGGAGCATTTGCTTTAGAAGATACTGATTATTTAAATAGAACACCTAATGTAGATGGTAATAAGCAAACTTGGACATTCAGTACTTGGGTTAAATGTTCCAATTTTGGAAGTAGAAAAGATTTATTTGCTTCTGGATATTATATAGCTAATTCAAATCAGTATGATGAACAAATAGTTTATAATGCTGACAATACTATTTCATATTTTTTCAAAATAAACAGTGTTACCCAAGGTTATGTATATTCTAATATTAAAGTTGCTGATTCAGGTAAATATCAACATGTATTGGTCAATAGGAATGGAACATCAGTAGATATTTACATAAATGGAATTTTAGATATTAGTGTTATAACACCAGTAACATTAGCTGATAGCCAATTTAATAATAGTCCGCAACCACATTTTTTGGGTAAACATATCCCAGGAATTTCTGGCGGATATTATAATGGTTACATGTCTGAAACTATATTTATCGATGGTCAAGCTTTAACACCTTCTGATTTCGGTCAAACTGATGGTAATAGTTTTTGGGTTCCTAAACAATATGTTGGAACTTATGGAACAAATGGTTTTCATTTAGATTTTACAAATAATTCAGATCTTGGAGAAGATTCTTCTGGTAATAATAATGATTTTACTAATAATGGAGTAACTCAAAGTGTAGATACACCAACAAAAAATATCGCAATTTGCGATGCTAGTGATGGTTCAACTACTGTAGCAATATCTGAAAGTGGTAAACGGGTTAAAGGAGTTGGTGCTAATTTTGGTATATCACCTAGTAGTTTAGCTATGACTTCTGGTAAATATTATATGGAAGTATTAGTTAATGCTTTAGGTAATAATGCTAGTATTGTTGGAACTGGTACACATGAACCTATTATTGATGGTAGCAATCAGAATGGTTTAGAACTTGGTACAGTATCACTTAATTTAGATAGTTTAAGTGGATTTCGTGGTATATTCGTAGATGGAACATTTGTTGCTAGTATGACAGCAACAAATGTTAACGATATTATTGGTATAGCATTAGATGTTGATAATTCTGAAGTTACATTTTATCGTAATAATATTATAATTGGATCAGGTTCATACCCAATTAGTCATGCTACTTCAAATTATTACTTTTATGTATATGGTAGAATTAACGTCGGAACTTCTGATATGACCACACGATATTCATCAACTAATTGGACATATTCTGCTCCAACAGATTTTATTGAACTTAATTCTAATAATTTAGAAGATGTTGACGGTTTAGGTAAACCTGATTTAGTTTGGATTAAAAATAGAGATGCTACACAAGATCATTATTTATATGATACTACTAGAGGAATTGGTAATAGTATATCATCTAACACTTTTGATCATGAACAAACAGATGTAAATTCATTATTACAGTTTAATAAAGCAGGTTTTTATTTAGGTTCTTCTTCTAAAGTTAATACTGTTAATAATTCTTATGTTGCGTGGTGTTGGGAAAAAGGAGTTACTCCTGGATTTGATATTATTCAATATTCTGGCACAGGTTCTGTACAAAATATTAATCATAATTTGGGTACAATACCCGATATGATAATATATAAAAAGATTAACACTGCAACTGCTACCAATTGGGCAGTATATCACAAAGATACATTTACTGGATCTGCTAGTTACTATTTAAATTTAAACACACCTAATGCTAGAACATTATTAGTAAATATGTGGAACGGAACCCCACCATCATCAACACAATTTACAGTTGGAACAGATAGTACTGGTAATACAATTGGAACAAATAATCATATAGCTTATGCTTTCACTAGTGTTGAAGGATTTTCTAAATTTGATTCTTATACTGGTAATGGTAGTACAGATGGTCCATTTATAAATTTAGGCTTTAAACCTGCATTTGTAATGATTAAAAATTTATCAGTATTAAATGATTGGGTTATACTTGATAATATAAAAGAATCAAATAATCCACAGGCATTATCAAATGAACCAAATACTAATGTAATAGATCAAGTTTATGGTGGTGGCGGTTATGATTTATTGAGTAATGGATTTAAATTAAGAGAACCAGGTACTACAATAAATACATTATCAAATAATTATATATACGCAGCTTTTGCTGAAAATCCATTTAAAACAACTAGAGCAAGATAAAAAATAAGGAAATAAAATGAGTTATATAGATATAAATGGTAAAACTGGTTACCAAAAAATGCAGGGTAATACTAAAGTATACGGTAATCTTAAATTATTAACCGTACCTGAATTATCTGCTGCTAAAGTAGATGGAATAGCTGATTGGGTTAAACCTGTTCAGACAGCACCATCTGAATCTGAACAGTTATTAGCAAATAAAGGTTATAAAAAATCTGGAATTAGATCAGATTTTAGTATAGCTATAGATGAAGATGTTATTCATAATTCAATTACATGGAACGGTGGTTATGATTCTGTATTGAAATTAGATGCTGCTAAACGTTTAGCGTCATTGAATAGTTTAACAACTGTTGATTTCTTCGATATTAATAATGTTGCAAATACTTTAACTATTATAGAAGCTGAAGAAGTTATTAAAGTTTTAGGTGCTGATTATCAAGGTAAATTTGTTATTAAACAATCTTTATTTGTTGATATTGATAATGCTGTCGATCAAGATGAGTTAGATTTAATAGTTAGTCCTTGGCCTCAAATTTAATATACATTGTAATACAATGGGTTTATAATATAATTAATGCAATTATCGATAAATCCAACTTATTTTTGTAATTTTAGCTGTTCCCATTGTTATTTAGGAACAGCTAATTTACAAGATAAATTAAAACTAGATCTTTCAAAATTAAAACTAATTCTTGAAGACATATCAAATCATACTGAAATTACTCATGTTGATTTATATGGAGGCGAAATTGGTTTACTTCCTCAAGAATACCTCAAAGAATTAGAATCAACAATTGAACCATTTTATCAAGGTGTGATTAATATCATTACCAATTTTTCAAATATTCATCCATTTTTTAGTCAAGATAATGTAGAAATAACTGTGAGTTATGACTATATCTATCGAGAACATCACCAAAAAGTATTATCAAACATTGTAAAATTTGAATATCCTATTCATATCATCGTGTTAGCGATTGATGATATTATCAATAATGCTGATAAAGATATTCCGATAATGCATGAGATGTTTTCAACATTAGGAAATGTTAGAACTGTTGAAATTAAACCATATTCTGGTAACCAATATAATCAACAATCATCAACATATTTAGATTATGAAGAATATATAGAAAAATGGTTAAGACTAAAAGGTGATTATGAATTAGTTAATCGTAATAAGATAGAAGACTGTTTAGAAGGTATATCAAGTTCATATTCTGATGACCATATTTATATTACTCCAAAAGGAAATATTTCAATTTTAGATTTTGACGACGACAATAATAATGAATTATTTTTAGAAGTTGATAATTTCCAAGATTATCTATCATGGTGCAAAAAAGAAAAAGAAAAAGTTATAAATAATAATATATGCAATAGTTGTGAATTTTTAGGACATTGTTTAAGTGAACATTTAAAAAATGTTAAAAGTTTAGAAAATAGTTGTAACGGATTTATAAATTTATTAAGTAATTATAAAGGGAATTTTAATGAGTACGATAAGAGTCAAAAGAGGTTTAGAAGCCAATAGAAGTATAGTTACACCAGCAGAAGGTGAATTAATTTATACTACAGATAATAAAGAATTATTTGTAGGAGATGGATCTACTGCTGGTGGTATTGCTATTGGTAAATCTCCAGCATCATTATTAACAGATATAAAATCTGTTGATGGTTCAGGTTCTGGATTAGATGCTGATTTACTTGATGGACTTCAACGAGATAATCTATCAACTATTAATACCGTGGCAAGTAGAGATGGTTCCGGAGATATTCAAGCTAGATTATTTAGATCTGAATATGATTCTACTAATCCAACTATCAATTATGTAATGACTCAGATTGATACGGCTACTAATAACTATATTAGACCGTCTACAATAGCTCAATTAAGAACTAGTTTAAATGTAGAAAATGGATCTACTGGAGATCAAAGTGCTGCTGAAATATTGGCACTATTATTAACGGTTGATGGTGCTGGTTCTGGATTAGATGCTGACACATTAGATGGTATAGCTTCTTCATCATTTATAAGAAGTAATGCTGCAGATACTGCAACAGGATCAATAACATTTACAAGCGATTCAAAATTTAATGCTGCTATAAATGCTAGATTAGGAATGAATGGTTCATACGGCGTTGATAGTGGTTCTGGTACAAACTGGGGTTCTACAATTTGGGGCTTAGGTCCATCATATGATGGAAATAATTCTGGTACATCATATGTACCGACAAGCGTATATGGTTGTTCTTGGTTAAGAAGCGCTCATGCTAATGCTAATGGTAGTATTGGTGAAGGATTATATGTTTATCAAAATGGATCATTACAAGGTGGTATAGGTACTACTGGGATATATGCGTCAGGCATTATTAGAGCAACCGGTGATATTACTGCATTTTATTCTGATGCTAGATTAAAAGATATTGAAAAGCCTGTTACAGGAGCAATTGATTCTATAATGAATTGGAATGCTGTTCATTATACTGCTAATCAAACTGCTGGAGATCTTGGTTATGATATGGAAATTAAACAGGTTGGGTTATTAACTCAAGATGTTGAAATAGATTATCCTGAATTTGTTAAAGATGCTCCTATTAATGATGAAAATGGTACAGATTTTAAAACTTTAGATTATGCTAGAATTGTAGCAGTATTAACTGCTGGAATGCAAGAGCAACAAGAAATGATTAAATCTTTACAGGATAGATTAACAACTTTAGAATCTTAAATTGGAATTATTATGATTAAAAATGAAACAAAAAAGGTAATTATTGGAGATCAAACTAGAAGTGGTTCACGATATACTACTGCTAATATGATTGATACTTCAGTTGATTGGATTAATTTATCAAAATATAGTTCAGTAAATAATAATTTTATACAAGATTTACCTACTAAGAGTATACCAGAAATTATTTCTGCATGCTCAGAATTACATCCAACTTTTGCTGAAATTGTTGTAGATTTAGATTCTTCTTTATCAGAGTATGAATGTATTATGGTTATTAGAAATCCAATTAGTAGATATGTATCAGGTTGGAAAAAATTACAAGAACGTAAAGAAACAGCTGGAATATCTTTTGATCAGATATTGATTACTGAATTTAATAATAAGGTTTTAACAAATATTGAAATGCCTTGGCACTTTGATAAAAAATTATCTAGTTGGTTTTTAGATGAAAATTCTAATCCATTAAGTGTCACTATATTAGATTTTGAAGATTTAGTAAATGAAATTACTGGATTAATAACTAGATTAACATATTCTATTCCTAGTACTATTAATGATATCGTGAATAATTCACCGGATTTTCCATCAACATCTACTGGATACGAAAATTGGATGACTCAAAGTACTTATGATTTATTAACAACATATTTGGCGGATGATATAACATATTATGAATCTTTAGGATTTACTATGCCAACTTTATTAAACCCATAAATGATAATATCACATAAACATAAACTAATATTTGTAAGACCCTCTAAAACAGGGTCTTCATCAGCCCAAGCTACTATAGTTAATTCTGGAATATTAGGACCTGATGATTTATATACAGGTTGGAGAAATGGAGTTAATGAGACTCCTACTCAAGCCAAAGGATTTAAAGATATTACATGTGCTGATATTAGAAAAATATCTCCATATAATATTCCAAAAAATCTTTATGTTGATGAATCAGGTCCATATCCATTACTTGGACATTTAACTCCAGCTGAAGCAGTGAGATTAGGAGTATTAACAGAGCAGCAATTATTAGATTATAAGGTAATTTCAATATTACGGCATCCATTTGAAAGATTTTTATCAGCCTGGTTTTTTGGAAGAAAATTGCAAGATTTGCCAAATGATATTTATAGTTTAGAAAGAGAGATACAATATAACATTTCAGAAATTATAAACCCATATTTAGGTAAATGGCAAATTGATTATATAACATATGAAAATCAATTACTTCCTAACGCTGAAATTATACCATATAAACATTTAAATGAGAGTTTGAAAAGAATTATTGAATCTTTTGGTGGTTCTGTGCCTGAAGTTGAATATAAATTAAAAAAACAATATAGACCTGATTGGTCTAGAAATCCATATATGAATTGGATGAATATAAATTATGTTAAGTATGTTGATGATTTTATATTTGATGATTGGTTATTATATACAAGACTATCGCAATGATAATATCCCATAAACATAAATACATTTATTTAGAGCCTACTCTAGTAGAATCTTCTAGAGGATATCAAAGATTTTTTGAAAATGGCTTAATTGATAAAGATGATATTGCTACTGGAATATATATTCTTGATAATTATTATATAGTTCCACAAAATTGTGAAAAATTCCCAACTACCTTAGAAGAATATAGTGAAAAATGTGACAATGATTCATTAAAAGCTTCTTCATTTCTGTCATTAGATGCTGAATTTCTATCAATATTACATTCTGCTTTAACATTAAAAGAAGCTGAAATGTTAGGCATTCTAACTAAATCTCAAATATATGAATATAAAATATTTCAAATTATTAGGAATCCAGTTGATAGGTTAATATCTGGTTTTATAGATTCAATAGAACGAAAAGGAATAGAAACTTCAGTCTTAGATCATTTTTTAGGTAGAATTGATCCTAATCCTATTCATCATACATGGAAAACGCAATCGGAATTATCTGATGGATATAATATAAATATTAATTATATATTATTTGAAGATTTTTCCAAAAGTATAGCAGATACCCTTAAATTAAAATTTGATATTGGGTTAAATAATCCAAATGCAGTTCAAAGAGTATCTAACAAGCGAAGAATAATATATGGCCAGTTAGGATATCCCTTATTATATCGTGGATATCCTAACAATAAACGAGATAAATTTTTAGAATATTATAAGAATGATATTGATATATGGTCAGAAATTTACAAATTATATACAGGTGAAAAGCCTGTATTATTTGATGAAAAATTTGATGGAATATATTGAAATAATTAAAGGAATAATTTAACATGACATTACAAAGTAGTGGAGCATTATCATTTTCACAAATGCAAACAGAATTTGGCGGCAGTAGTCCTATATCAATGACAGAATATTATGGTGAAGGAACAATACCATCTTCAGGAACAATAAAAGTATCAGATTTTTACGGACAAAGCTCCGGATTTGTATTACAAGGAAATGTTACGTTTTTTACAGGAACAATAGGTTCAATAACTCATACTAAACCTAGTGCGTTTTCAGCAAGTTCTTATTATGGGTCTGTTGGATATTTTCCAAATAACTGGTATGCATCTAATGGTACACAACTAAGAGGATTGGTGGGCGATGTTTCAACAGGTGGAATAATGGGTCTTGAAGTTAGTGCTACTTTACCAAATTTTAGACTTACGAATGTTTCTAACGGTCAATCAAAGGTTAGATCTCAATTTGTATACATAAATGGATCCCCAAAACAATATAATGCTCAAAACTTTAGTCTTGGTTTCAGTGTTGGAAACCGAACAATAAAATATGAAGAAATTTAATATTTAAATATGGAAGATTGGAAACATAAACAACAATTATACCATTTAACTCAACCGATAAATGACGATATATCTGATAAAGAATATATTATTAGACATGATAAGTCACAATTGGTTGAGGATATTGTTCTTTATTTTAAAGAAGATTCTGATATTCTTATCTATCCATCTAAATCGTATGCTGTTGCTATCATATATGCAAAATTATTAGAACGATATTTTAATAAAAATTTCTATAAAGTTTTAGATGATCCAAAATTACTATATGATAATGATATGTATTTTGTTCCATATTCTAAAGATAAAGAAACCTATGATGATGCAATATCTCAAATAGATTTATCTTTCACTAACCCAATTGACCAAGTCTCTATAACCATAGAATTTTTTA
>Ga0164315_10002546_pt1 | contig 13957 bp, 9 predicted proteins | sample GuaBasSedimGuay6_FD_113737 | JGI IMG/M metagenome (GOLD analysis project Ga0164315, IMG submission 113737) | Subseafloor sediment microbial communities from Guaymas Basin, Gulf of California, Mexico - Guay6, Core 4569-2, 0-3 cm | ecosystem: Environmental > Aquatic > Marine > Hydrothermal vents >... | reverse complement strand
CGTCAGGGTAACGATTCTTTTACCTGTCTCCGCCACCTGTGTTTCAACGCGTGCCCGGACTTTTTTTCTGACGAAAAAAGGCACTTTTTTCACTGCGTTTTCAGCATCTTTTGTCCACTCCATGGTCATGCCCCCTCCCGAGAACAACCTGACGGTTTTTTAGTTATTGGCTCTTAGCTCTTGGCTGTTATAGGGGTTGTCGTAAATATATTCCGAATAAGTCCCTCAGCTCCAGGGGATTCCATATTTTTTTCAAAAGGACATATCAAACAAAACCTTGTCTTGTGCCCACCGGATTGATGATGAAATACGACCGGTTGTTAGTAAGATAAGGCCGCAGAAACATCATCAATCCGGCAGGGCACTACGCTAGTGATGCAGATTGATCATGATATGTCCTTTTGAAAAAAATATGGAATCCCCTTTTCGGTGTAACCGGATCGTTATTTTGACAAATGCTATAACTGACCAAGAAACTAACAGCCATGAGCCATATTTATTATCACAAAGTGGTATACAGCCATTGATTTAAGTCAAAAATGTGATATAGGTGCTGCAATATCATCATATGAGATGGAAAGGCGATTTAATTTTGACATTGTTTTAAGCGATACCTATTTTATCGGGAATATTTTTCAAAATCCACTAAAAAGGTGATTCAGGCAATCCATGGCAGCTAAGAACCCCATCTGGAAATTTTTTGTGTCGATTAGGCTAACCGTTGTGTTGCTGCTGTCCTTGGCGGCGACATCCATCATTGGTACCCTCGTGCCTCAAAATGCGAGCCCCGAGGCCTATTTCCATGAATACGGCGCCTTTCTTTATCGCCTGTTCGACATCCTGCATATTTTTGATATGTATCACTCGTGGTGGTTTCAGCTGCTGCTTCTGCTACTTACCGTCAACATCATTACCTGCTCCATCGATAGACTTATCCGTACATGGGAACTGATATTTCCGAAAGAAACATCATTCAAGCTCTCGGCGTTTCAAAATCTGAAACAAAAAGAGAGTTTCACGGACCCCAGGCTGCCGAAAGAACTGGAAAACGAATTTACCGCTATTGTTACCAAAGCGTTTGGCCCCCCCAGAGTTGAAAAAACAGACCAGGGCTTTTCTCTGTTTGCGGAAAAATGGCGCTGGACCCGACTGGGTGTCTATATCGTACATTCGAGTATTTTATTTCTTATCGCCGGCGCCATGATCGGCTCGATGTTTGGATTCGAAGGGTATGTGAATATCCCGGAAGGTGAGCGTATCGACCACGTGCAACTCAGGAATTCCGACCGGGTTCAGCATCTTGGCTTTGACATCCAGTGCAACGATTTTAATTTGACCACTTATAAGAACGGTGCACCCAAAGAATACCGGTCCAGCCTGACGATTTTGGAAAACGAGAAAACCATCCTTACGAAAGATATTATTGTTAATGACCCGCTGCGGTATAAGGGGATTAGCATATTCCAGTCGAGCTACGGAGAAATACCAGCTGAACAGGCGGAAACGCCATCTTTTTCTGCTGATGATATCCAGCTTGCCTTTTTTGTGAATGCTTCGGGAATGGTTTACAAGCAAAAAGCCGAGGTCGGAAAGCCCCTGGAAATTCCGGAAGGAATGGGAAAGTTCGTTGTCATGGAGGTCAAGGAATCGGCTTCGTTTATGGGGCAGAATATCGGAGAAGCCTTGATCGGGATCCTAACCCCTGTGGCCGGCGAACCTGTAGAGGTTATCCTGCCGATTCATTTCCACAATTTCGACAAAATGAGAAGAGGAAAAGTGGTTATTTCGGTCGTCCATCAGAACGAAAAACAGTCCCTTGAAAAGAAACCCGGAAAAAAGCGATATTATACCGGCCTACAGGTGGTCAAAGACCCCGGTGTCTGGGTTGTTTATACGGGATTTATTGTCATGATAGTCGGAATCATCATTACGTTTTTTATGTCTCACCAGCGCCTTTGCGTCGACGTCAGCCGAAAAGGAAGCAAAAGTCGGATCATGGTTGCGGGGACAGCCAACAAGAATAAATTGGGAATGGGAATAAGAGCAGAAAAGATCGCACGACGGCTGGGTAAACCTAAAAATTGAACCGCATAAAGCGACAATGTCGCGTTCGATAAAATCGTCACACGATTTTATTCTGAGGATGGATATGAACAGTTCTGAATTATTGTCTGTCGTAACGTTTGGTTATGGAATTGCAGCGACGCTGTACTTGGTTTCGTGGATATTTCAAAAACCGTTTTCCAGCCAACTTGCCAAATGGGCTTCCATATTGACGGTTATCGGGAATCTGGCGGGTTTTTTCATGCGTTGGGCGGAATCGTATGATCTTGGCATCGGCCATGCTCCCTTGTCCAACATGTATGAATCCCTGGTTTTTTTCGCTTTGACCATCGGGGTTATCTATCTGTTCGTGGAATACCGTTATCGGAACCCGATGATAGGGACTTTTTCGGCACCCATTGCTTTTCTGGCAATGGCCTATGCTTCGATGTCACCCAATATCAGTGATCGCATCCAGCCATTGGTTCCAGCCTTGAAGAGCAACTGGCTCATTGCGCACGTGTTTACCTGCTTTTTGGGATATGCCGCATTTGCTATCGCGTTTGGCATCAGTATCATGTACCTGCTAAAGCAACGGGAGCACCCGGGCGGCGAGGGACTATTGGCATACCTCCCTGAATTGAATGTATTGGATGACCTGACACACCGTATGGTTCTGTTCGGATTTCTGTTTCTTTCTGTCGGTATTATCACGGGGGCTGTATGGGCCAACTCGGCCTGGGGGAGCTATTGGTCCTGGGATCCAAAGGAAACCTGGTCTCTCATTACCTGGTTTATTTATGCAACCCTTCTGCATGCCCGGCTGATACGGGGGTGGTATGGTAAAAAGATCGCCTACCTTTCGGTTATCGGGTTCGTGGCCACGCTGTTTACCTATTTTGGTGTGAACTATCTGCCGGGGCTGCATAGCTATGGCTCATTCTAACCTAAGTTGAGCGATTGCCGATCTCACCGCATCTACTGCGTCAGATGCCATACCGCATAGTTCACTATAGCGGAACAGCATCTTCCTTGTAGCTACGGCAACCTCGACAATCGCTCATCTTAGGTCTATGTAAAATCGTAACACGATTTTATTTTTGGAGGGGAAATGATCGAAATTCATCTGTATGGCAAACTGCGTAAGACCTTGCGTGACAATATATATAGGGAAGGCAATGTTCTGCGGTTTTCTCCAGAACCCGGTGAAACCATGGCATCTGTATTGGAGCGTGCAGGTATATCAACGGAAGATATCTACAGTCTCTTTCTGAACGCCAGAATACTCGCTGCCCGTAGCAATATGGTGCGATGGCTTGGATATCAGCAGGTTGGGGCCGATCCTTTGTCCTGGGATCTGAATGTTCCGGTTTCGCCAGGTGATCGAATCGGTGTATTCGGGCGCGACATGGCTGCGCTGGTGGTATGACAATTTACGTTGGTGGCACCAGAAAATTATCAAGCGCCAGCTGGAGTTCCGCCATGGCGGTGGGGTTGGCGGAGAGGCTGCCGGAGAAGGCTTTCAATGCTTTTTCAGCCCGGGCATGATAATCGACATTTGATGTGAATGCTCCCAGTCGAAGCAGGTTCATTGTGGCGATGGCATTGCCGGAAGGCAGGGCACCGTCATGCTTCGGTTTCTCTCTGGCGATCAGGCCTTCGTGGTCGATGCTTGTCATGAAAAATCCACCGTTTTCTCTATCTTCAAAATACCGGGCAAGTATTTTTTCTATTTCAATGGCTTGCCCCAGCCAGTGAATCTCATGGGTCGCTTCATACAGGTCGAGCATACCTGCAATCAGGAAGGCATAGTCATCCAGATAGCCGTTATGTCTTGCGAGGCCATCCATGTAACTCCGTCGCAGCCTCCCATCGGTATAGAGATGATCCAGAATGAACGTTGCGGACCGGACCGCACTTGCCAGATAGACCGGCTCGTTTAGAACGAAGCCGGCTCTTGCAAATGCCGTTATCATCAAGCCATTCCAGGCGGTGAGGATCTTTTCGTCTCTCAGAGGGGGTGCGCGATGTTCGCGTTCGCTTCGCAACATCTTGAGTGCCTTTTCAATTTGAGAACGCAGGTGATTTTTTTCCAGACCCAAGCGCTTGACCAAATCCTGTATGGATTCAGGGGTGTTGAGGATATATCGACCCTCGAAGTTGGGAAACGAACCGACAGCATGGGTTTCTCTAATCAGGCCGGCAAGATCCGGACCTAACCGTTTCTCGATTTCTTGAGGCGTCCAGGTAAAAAAATATCCTTCTTCCCGGTGTCCTTCGGGTGTCAGACTGTCCGCATCCGTTGCTGAAAAAAAAGCGCCGCCTGGCGATGTCATATCCCGCCGCACATAATGGAGAACTTCCTCGACGATACGCCTGTATTCCGGGTTTCCCGTCACCTGATACCCTTCCAGATAATCCATGACCAGCAAGGCATTGTCGTAGAGCATCTTTTCAAAGTGGGGTACCAGCCATTTTTCATCGGTTGCATAACGATGAAACCCGCCTCCCACGTGGTCATAGAGTCCGCCTGCGGCCATCTTGTCCAATGTCTGTGTGGCCATATTCAGTGCATCGGAATTCTTAAAGCGCCAGAAGTAACGAAAGAGAAAACGGACAGGGAGAGAACTTGGAAATTTCGGCGCACCGCTGAGGCCCCCGTTAACCCGATCAAAGCGGTCATGGTAGGATTGAAACGACTGTTGCATGATAGCTTCACCCGGGATCTGCGCACCGGCATCCGGTGCCAGCATCTGTTTGACCACATCCGTCAGTTGCTGACTGGTCTGGTTTACCAGGTCCTTACGGTCCTGGTAACTTTCCCTTATTTTTTTCAACAGCGTCAGAAAGCCAATACTCCCTCCGCGGTCACCATCCCGGGCAGGATAATACGTTCCGCCGTAAAAGGGCTTCCTGTCCGGGGTCAACCAAACCGTCATGGGCCAGCCACCCCTGCCTGTGAGTGCCTGAACAGCCGCCATGTATATGGCATCCACATCGGGTCTTTCTTCCCGGTCTACCTTGATAGCGATGTAGTTTTCATTGATGTAGCGGGCGATCTCTTCGTCCTCAAATGATTCTTCTTCCATGACATGGCACCAATGGCAGGTCGAGTAACCCACGGACAGCAGAACCGGGCGATTGAGGGATGCTGCAGTCTGAAACGCCTCGTCGCCCCATGGATACCAGTCGACTGGATTGTGTGCGTGCTGTAGAAGATAGGGACTGGATTCCAGGAACAGGCGATTGGTATATATTGCCCAGCCATCAGGACCCAGATGTTTTGTGCGGGGGGTATAAAAGGGACCCCTTTTCAGTTTCATCTCTGAATATTGCTCAACAAGATTCATTTTTAATCCTTCTGCTCCCGGTAAGACTATGAACGCCGATCGATTCTCGTGCAAGAGCCCTTGCGTATTTTTATCCGGGTTTTCAGGGGAACATGTCGCCATCGGTGCGAAGATGAGTAATCCGGCGATCTGGACGGACAACATGGCAAAATAGCCGCCATTCTTTGCCATGTTGTTTATGCAACTATAGGATTATTTGGCACCGTGTCTGGGCATGTGTGAGAACTCGAATAACTGGATTTCCTTTTCGAGAATAATGCTGTTGCGCTTGATCTGCAGGGGATAGGTGTTCCCTGGATCCGTGCTGAAAAGTCCCCGTTTCAAATCAGCCAGAGACTGTATGGCAAAGTGGTTGAAGCGTGTGATAATATCACCTTTTTCCAGGCCGGACTTTTGAGCGGGGCTTTTATCCACAACACTTTTAACCAGGAGCCCGGTATCATTCTCCTCTACGGAAACGCCCAGTTTCGGTGATCGGATCCCTTCAATCCTGGTGGTTTGCAGCACATAATCTGCGATCCCGCTTTCTATGGTTTCGTCCTGCAGTATGACGGCGGAAGATACCATTTCGCGTCGGTGGAGGCGTTCCGGAATTCCATATCGATACCGCAGGTGGCCATTGCCTGCCAGAACAATCAGTTTTCGGTCGGGGGCTTTCTGGAGGAACTGATAAGCTGTCTCGGCCATTGTCTCATCCCACAATACCTGTGCCTGATAGAAATAATTGAAATCTTTGAGCGCTTCCTGGCCGTTGTGCAAGGCAAAAACCTCTCTCAGGTCATGGGCATAGCGGTTGTCGGAGAAATCAAGACTATCAGGGATGAGGTCTTTGTCTGCAGGGTCAAGCATGTCGATCCCGGATCGAGACACCTGCCGGGTGATTTTCGCAGGTAAATTGAGGGCGATGAGGGGGATGTGATTCTTTTTGATGAAATCGACGATGGGTTTGTAAAGGTGGTAATCGTACCCCCATTCTTCAAAATAGCGGGTCTGTTTGAGGAATACCTGTTCATCGATTTTATCAGAGAGATAGGAATCGATTACGCCCTGAAAGGGTTTTTTGAACATTTCCATGCCGACACCGAAATCAGATCCAGCTTTGTGAAACTGCTGGATAATGTGAAGCTGGTTGATGTGGTGCTCGAACCGATTGTGTTGCTCTCCGACAAAGATGACACGCTTTTCCAGCAAATCCGGAATGATCCTGTCAAGGGTAGGCATTTGATCCGGCATGACGGCCATGGAGGGTGTTCGTTCGAATATGAGGATGCCGTTTTCAGTATCGGCAATCTCTTTGCGGATGTTGCGGCCCTGGTTGAATGCCAGGTCCGAATATGAACCGTAATGGCGCAGCTTTTGTTGTATGGCTTTTGCTTCAGCCTTGTTTGCAACATCAGCCAACAGAATCCGTTGCGCTGTATGGAACGGATTTTTGAATATTCTCAGGTGGACTCCTCCTACCGGCATATCCATCTCCCCGAACAGCATTTTCGAGAGATTACTGTTGGTGCCGGCGATCAGCAGATTGTCTTCATGGAGGTCGGTAATATTTACGTTGTCAGGCGTCATGTAGGTGATATCCGGGATGCCGAGTGCATCAATGAGCGGCTGGAAGTTATCCCTTTCTTCAGGTGAAATAACTGCAATTATATGGGAGCTTCCCAATATGGCAGCCAGTACCGGTGGCGTTTCAGCTTCGGTAAGGTGTCGCATGACATGATACTGTTCATCCAGAACCACTCTGGACGGGAGTGCTGCCAAGGGAAGGTCAATGGATTTTTCAGAAGCTGCCACATGGATTAATTCCACTGATGGGATATTGTCGGTGTAAATGGATATTGGTATCGTCAATGGGAGGGGGTCTGGTTCACGGCTCAGATCGAATGTCAGATGCAGTTTTCCTTTGTTCACGGAAAGGCGGGCGTTCTCGATATCGAGCACGGGAATGTCGGTTCGGGTCAGCCAGGCAGCAAAGGTTTCTTTTAGGGGTATGCCTGCCGCCTCTTCAAATGATGCCTGTATATCCTGCCACGAAGCCCTGCGAAAAAGATGTTGATGGACAAAATTCCGGAGGGCTTTTTGAAATTGATCTCTGCCGAAACGATTTTGGAGCTCATGGAAAAACATGGCCGCCTTGCCGTAGCCGATCACGCTGTCAGATCGGTTTCTGCGGTATTTGAAAGCACCCAGGGGCATGACGGTCTCCGGCCGGATATAGGCTTCATAATCTACCATGATCTGTTTTCGATAGGCAGTGTCCCGACCATCCTCCACGGCAGTGCCATGGTCTGCCAGATAGGTGGTGAGTCCCTCTGCCCAGTTGCCGTGCGTATTGTCGATATAAACAGCATTGCCAAACCATTGGTGAAGTATCTCATGTCCCAGTGAGGTTTTGACGATGAAGGGCAGGCGGACGACATCTTTTCCAAGGAGTGTGAAAGTAGGCAGGGAGATTCCCGTGGGGAGAATATTTTCTACGATGGCAAAGCGACGGTAGGGATAGAATGTCAGCAGTTCCTGGTACTGCTGCAGGTATGCGATGGCATGGCGGATGTAGGTTTCAGCCAGGCCGGCATCCTCTTTAAAAAAGCAGGCTTCAATTTCGATGCCCTGGTAATAGTCTCTCCGAACCGTGAATCGGCTCGAAGCCGCTATATGAACCGCATCTACGGGGTGCTGAAAACGAAACGTATAGGTGGCAATGCTGCCCGATTGTTCTCGATGGATGGTGTCGGCTTCCGACACGGCAACGAATTCGTGTGGGATACTCAGGGTCAGTTGATACTCGGCCAAAGACGATGGCAAGGGGTACCAGTGACCGGTCAAGAAAACATGTTCCGCATCCATGAAGGATCCTGTCATGTCCGTCGAGAAGACCTGGAACGAGATGCGTGTTTCAATACCTTTGGCCACTTTCATAACCATGGTTTTTTCCGATTGCGTTATGATCCTGCCGGAGTGAACGGTGAGATTGCGAAGGTTCGCTATGCCAAGGGTTACTTCTCTGTCACGCTGCGATGATATGCGTGCGGTGCCGGAAATGACCTGCCGGACAGGATCGATATGGACATCCAGCGCATAGCGCAAATCTGCGCACAGACCATTTGCAGGTATTGTGAGAAGACAAGCGAGTATCAGTTTTTGTATCGTCGGCATGGGTTTGTTTTTACGATTTTATTTCTTGAAGAATTTCAATGTGCCGGTATTCTTCGTCTATGATCTGGTCGAGGTTTTCGAGAACATCTTGATCTTTGATAAAGGTTCGTAGCAATTCATAGAACAGGATGCCGTCTTTTTCGAATTCGATAAAAATATCGATGAGTTTCTGCATGTCATCCACGCCGGGGAAATCGATGTCTTGCAGCGTAAAGCTCTGTCCGCCGATGAGATCGTGCAATACATCACTGTTCATCTCGTCCACGGCAATCCTATTGTTATGCGTGGGAAGATCTGCTTGCAGTTGCATGAACCACTTGGCGTGACGGGCTTCCTCATCCGCCATCCAGATCAATTGTTTGGTCAGGTCCGGGTTCGCCAACCCATGGGCAGCCTGGCGATAGACGGCTTCGCCATTTTGTTCTATCTTCAGTGCAATGTCCAGTATTTCCTTGGATGTAAACATAGATTTTTACTCCTATACGTAACCAAAAAAGCCGGAAAAGAAAATGATTCTTTATCACGAAATCACGAAATCAAGAAAAAGGCCATGAAAATTTCTTTGTCTTTCAGTAAACAGTTTCTGCCATGCTTGCCGGCCTTGCGGGCAGGTGCCTATCGTTAAAAACTGCTTGATATTATAGATTCAGGAATTAGAGTTATAAAATCGTTGCACAATTTTATAATGCGGTTATCTATAAAACTCAAGCGATACCGCAGACCGTCAAGACAACCTATCTTGAGGTTTGCGGATAACCGATTTTTCTAAATATACTTGATTACGGGCAGAATGGCAAAAAGAACTTTATGATGGACAGAGGAATGATTGGATGAGAAAACTCATCTTTGGCATATTACTTCTGGCGGTTGTTGGAATAGGACTGCTGCACATATTTACACCCGGCGACCTCGTTTTCTACCATGATACTTACCGGCGCCTGAGCTATTTCCCCATAGCGGTAGGAGCGATTCTATTTGGTATCACGGGTGGCTTGACGCTGGCCATCTTGACGTCCCTGGCATTTATTCCCCATATTATTCTTTTTATGGGTGAAGGGACTGAAGCCTATCTCAGTGAATTGACCGAGATTCTGCTTTACATTGCCGTAGCCGTCATTATCGGATTTATCGCATCCAAGGAGCGGCGGTTGAGGGAAAAATACGAGCTGTTGTCAGCAAAATTGAAACGTTCTTACGCCAGACTTCACAGCGAGACCGAACTTTTGATAGAAGTGGAAGAACAGCTGAAAGCCAGTCGGAAGCTGTCGATACTGGGGCAGCTTTCAGCGTCGCTTGCTCACGAGATAAAGAATCCCCTGGGTTCCATAAAGGGGACCGCCGAGATTCTCCTGGATGAATTTCCGGAGAATCACCCCAAACATGAATTTGTAAAAATCCTGGTACAAGAAGTGGATAGACTCAATACGTCTGTGGATGAAGTTCTCTTGTTTTCCAGACATCCCCAGAATCTTGAGCAGGAAAAAGGCAGGGAATCCCTGTCAAAAGTTATCACACGTGTTTACAAACTAACGCAGAACAGAACTGAGAAAAAAAAGATTGCATTCAGACTGACAGAAGTCGACGCTTGCCGGGATTGCCTGGTGGATGGTCATCGTTATTCACAGGTATTGTTAAATATGCTGTTAAATGCCATCGATGCCGTGGATCACAACGGTCGGATAGAGATCGCATGTCAACGGGAGGCGTCGTGGGCTGTGGTATCTGTTTCAGACGACGGCCCGGGTGTTTTCGACACTGAACTGGAAAAGGTGTTTGAGCCATTTTATTCCAGGAAAGAGAACGGAACAGGTCTTGGCCTGTCCATCAGCAAGAAGATCGTCGAGGGCTATGGCGGCAAACTAGAAATTGAAAAATCCAGATGGGGGGGGGCTTGTTTCCGGATATGGGTACCCACGTCTCTCCCAAACGCCTATTCCCCTGATCAGGTGTCCAGCGTTTAAGACGTACAGATCGTGTAAAGAGAGGTATTACAATGCCTGCAAAAATTCTAATCATCGATGACGATAAAAACCTCCTGCGAGTGACGGAATACAATTTAAGTGATGTCGGGTTCATGGTGGACACAGCAGCCAAAGGTTCCATCGGCTTGCAAAAGTTCAGAGAGATATTGCCGGATCTCGTCATTACGGATGTCAAACTGGGTGACATGTCCGGTTTGGATGTTCTGGAAACGATCAAACGTGAATCTCCGGACACACCCGTGATTGTCTTCACCGCCTTTGGGTCCATCGATTTGGCTGTAAGCGCCATGCAAAAAGGGGCCTTCCATTTTATCACCAAACCCTTTGATCGAGAGATGTTGAGGCAATCCTGCTGGAAGGCGCTCGAACTGAAGACACTGAAAGAACAGAATAGGTTCCTTTCGGCGGAGGTTAACCGTTTGACCGGCACTGCAGGGATCAAAACCGCCAGTGCCACCATGCGGGAACTTTTGGATACGGCCATCAAGGTGGCCCACAGCGAAGCGACCGTGCTGATCACCGGGGAGTCCGGTACCGGGAAAGAGGTTTTGGCCCGGTTGATCCACATGAGCAGTCATCGCAGTGATAAACCCATGGTCGCGGTCAACTGTGCCGCCATTCCAGAAAGTCTGATTGAAAGCGAGTTGTTTGGTCATGTCAAGGGAGCCTTTACAGGGGCCATTGCCGATCGAAAAGGTCGATTTCAGGCAGCTTCTTCTGGAACACTTTTTCTGGACGAAATCGCAGAGCTGAAACTCGACATGCAGGCAAAGCTGCTGCGGGCGATTCAGGAACGGGAGGTGGAGCCCGTCGGATCTGAAAAGCGCCAAAAAGTTGATATCAGGATTGTTGCCGCCACAAACACGGACCTGGGGCATCTGGTCCGGAAAGGGATGTTTCGTGAAGATTTATTCTATCGCCTCAGTGTGATTCCCCTCCACATTCCGCCGCTGAGGGAGCGTACGGAAGATATCGAACAACTGGTATCCCATTTCCTGAAACAGTTTCATGCGCCCCTCGGTGTGCATTTTAACTCAGAGGCCCTAACAGAGATGAAAGGGTATGACTGGCCTGGAAATATCCGCGAGTTGCAGAATATGGTGGAGCGCTGTGTCATCCTGAGGCAAGGCGTCGCTATCGGGGCATCTGATCTGAAACTCAAGCCCATGGATACTTGCAGTGAAACAGAAATCCCGGAGATTCCCGATGGCGGAATTTCTCTCGAATCCATAGAAAAAGGGCTTGTTCAGAAAGCACTTCAAAAGAGTGGCGGAAACCGGTCGGAAGCCGCCAGACTCCTGCACATCCCCAGGCATGTTCTGATTTACCGTATCGAAAAATATGGGATATAATCAAAAACCTGCCAGACTTAAAGCGAATCTGTCGCAATCTCAACTTGCCGAGAAGCTTGGCATCCGTCAGAATATGGTTAGTGACTATGAAAGAGGCAATCGTCGGCTCTCCCTATCAATGGCCAAACGCATTGCCAAAATACTTAATATAAAAGTTGATAGAATTTCATATTGATACCACAATATGACACATTATCATCTTGACATACCATCATGGCCTTTCTATATCATAACATATTGAAATAAAATTCAGCCACTGGGGCATATGCGCAGAAGCGTTCCCGGTCTACCGGGCAGCGTGCCAAAGGAGGTAGCTTATGGAAGGCAAGGGTGTACCTGAGCACGGTTTGTTGCTCAAGGTGGCTGTGGTCGCCAGGGGGTACCGCGCGCTGTCTGTGATGCGGATGCTGAGCGATATCAAACCAGGAAGGCTTAGACTGCAGCTTGTTGCTATCGCGACGATCAGTAAATCCATTGCCTGCTCCAAATTTGCCGGTGAAGTGGATGTTGCGGTTTATGACGATCCCATGGATCTGCTGACAGTGAAGCACCTGGATTTGATTCTCGAGATGACCGGGGATGCACAGACGCTGGTCCATCTGGCCAGAAACAAGCCGCCTTCCATCGGCGTATTGGACCGTCAGGCATCCATGCTCATCTTCGATATCGCCGGCCTGTACCAACAGGTATCAGCGCGTGATTCTGAAATCAGCCTGGCCTCCTCCTTTGCTTCTGCGCTGTTGGAGGCTTCGCCGGACGGGGTCATGGTCGTTGACAGAGATTTCCGGATTGTCAATTGCAATGAATCGCCCATCATCACCGGCGGAAGAGGGCGAGAATTTTCCCTTGGAAGACCTTGTTTCGACGTGATTCATAATTCCAGAGACTCATGCAGCGACCGCGAACTGAGATGCCCAATGGAGGAAGTGCTCAAGACCGGTCGAACGGCTCGTACCGTTCACGAGACCCAACCGGGCAGCCCGGATACCCGGGTCCATCAATCCACCGCCTACCCACTGACCAACTCCCTTGGAGAGATCGTCCAGGTTGTTGTCTCTATCCGGGACATTACCCAGGAATTGACGGATCGGGTCGAACAACGCACCCAGGCCATCAAAAACGACCTGGAAAGATTTGTACGTGAAGACCGTCTTGCCTCTCTCGGTCGGCTCGTGGCTTCCGTTTGCCACGAAATTAACAATCCCCTTTCCAGCATCCTGACATTCAACAAACTTATTTTAAGATGCATTCAGGAAGATGACTTGCCTGAAGGGGGAATGGAGGCCTTTAGCCACTATCTGGACATTTGTGTCAAGGAGGCCTTACGCTGCGGTCAAATTGTAAAAAATCTGCTTACCTTCGCCAGGCAAAAAAACATAGAACTCATTCAGATCGATCTCAAAGAAATGATCGACACCATCATGGTCCTCACGGGTCATCAGCTGGAAATGAACGGTATCACGTGTGATCTGAATCTGCCGGAGTCATCATTCACTGCCAAAGGAGATTATACACAAATTCAGCAATGCCTGATGAATCTCATTTTCAATGCCATCGAGTCTATGATGGACGGCGGAACATTGACCTTGTCGGGCGGACAAGACCGGGAATTGAAAACTGTCTGGATGACCGTGACCGACACCGGCTACGGGATTGATCCGGAAGACCTTCCCCGTATTTTCGAGCCTTTCTATACCACCAAAAAAGAAGGTAAAGGTGTAGGACTTGGGTTGTCCATGGTGTACGGGATCATCCGTGAACATGAAGGGTCCGTTGAAGTTGAAAGCGAACCGGGCAAGGGAACCCTGTTCAAACTTACCTTGCCTGCCGGTGTTGAACCGCAATAGCGAGCGTATTTCCCGTGGCTTGTTGGGGATTCCGGTTTATCGGGGCCGCGGGGTTAGGGAGCTAATTAAAACGGTAGAATTCCTTACGGTCGAAGATTCCCCGCTGCTTGCAGTCGGGAATTTTCAACCGGTTCAGAAAACAGAGGGAGAAGACACATGATTCAATCGATGCGGATACTAATAGTGGATGACGAGGAGCCGATTCGCGAGGCTTTGGGTGCATGGCT
>Ga0164315_10002545_pt1 | contig 13959 bp, 9 predicted proteins | sample GuaBasSedimGuay6_FD_113737 | JGI IMG/M metagenome (GOLD analysis project Ga0164315, IMG submission 113737) | Subseafloor sediment microbial communities from Guaymas Basin, Gulf of California, Mexico - Guay6, Core 4569-2, 0-3 cm | ecosystem: Environmental > Aquatic > Marine > Hydrothermal vents >... | reverse complement strand
GAAAAGAAGTATCTAAAACTCTCAAAAGAAAATAGGCTGGCTTTTTACAATCAAAGAGTTGGGGAACTTGAAAAGGCCAAAAATGAGTCAATTAAAAAAGAAAAAGATACAGCAAATAACCGCTTTTCATCTTTAGATTCTACCTTTAAGTTTTTCCAAATAGGTCGAGGCTATAACTATCCTCAGCAAAGTGATCAAACAGGTAGTTCTTCTGTAAAATGTGTTTTTTTAGGTTATCAGATTGACAAAAACAAATCAAATCCTTATGCTCCAAGTGCGGTTGCACTTCGTTTTGGGGTTGCTAATTCGCTTAAATACATAGTGCTGACTTCTAGTGGTGAACAAGGAGAGAAAATTCAATCTATAAAAGGATTATCATATTCCCTTCAAGATTGGGAAAGTAAAGAGATCTTGGATAACTGGGATACTGTTATCTCATCTTTTTCCACTGACAAAGTAATCCGTTACATTGTTACTGGGAATCTGCTGCAGGCTTTTGCAACTTACAAAGGGAAACTAGTAAGTTATACTACAAGTGATGGTTCTACCAGTAAAGGTATACTTATGCCAGATAGTTACAACCCAGCCACAAAAAGAGGTGGAGACATGGTTAGCGTTCCCATTGGAAAAGCAAAAAAAGTAATTAAAGGACTGTCACAGGGACAAAGTGTTTATGATGCAGACAAGAAACTTGGTATATCCCGTTCATGGGCCGGCTACATAATTACTGTTCCTGCCAATAGAATTTATAAACGGGTTTATAGCGATAGTGACCTGGTAGCACTTACCAACAATACCCGAGATGGCTTTGAAAGGCAAAGTGGAATGATGAAAGCAAGTGTTGATACCAATAATATTGAAAAGGTAATTGATTTGCTTCAAAGCAAACACAATCTATCCGTTACACTTTCTCGGAGTATGTTTGATCAGTATGTAGAAAAAACTGCTAAGCGATCTGTTAAAAGTGATGTTGTTTCAAAAGCAGAAAAACAATTGGTAACAGATAGAAAAATACATACTAAAAAACTGGCTTTAAAAGAGCGAAAAGTTGCTTCTATGAAAAAGTCCGGAAATGATGTTGATCAGAAAAAGAGTAAGCGTATCCGAATTGCACGTGCAAAAGCCAAAGCAAAACTGATGCTACTTCAATTAATCAAGTAAATAATAATCGAAACAAAACATAAAAAAATGAAAATCACAGTAGAAAATTTCAATAACAGTTTGAAGGCGTCTGATGTAACAAAACTTCCATCTGTATTAAAAGAATCATATCAGGATGTAAAACAAATGCTTGATCTTTATGATGATGATGTGGATATTAAAAAGTTTATTGATGTTTACGTAAGTAAACTTAATCAGGCTCTCTCAAAAAGTGACACTAAGATCGTTAAACCTAAAAGCACAATGGTAAAGCCAAAACAAAACTCTAAAGCCACAAAGGGAAAAGTAAATCCTTCGAGCAGCAATTCCATTACTGACAAATCTGTTCAACAGGTAGCAGAGATTGCCCTTGAAGTTAGATTTATAAAGCGATATGTTTTAATGGACGGTAAGAAAAAGACCCGAAAGCAATTGCTTGCCTTTATCAACACTCTGCAACGTGCTCTTACCAAAAAGCAGATTAATAAGTCCTCAAAATATGCTAAACAGATCGAGCATATCGAGAAGGAACTTGTTAAAATTTATAATGATGATAAGGTTGGTAACACTTTTACCTTTCGCCTTGACGATAGTGATAAGATGGTGGTGGACAAGTTTACTAAGATTGCTCATTCACAGCAACTAAGAACCAGTGTTAGGCTGATCAGTCGATTTATTGGGATCCATGGTCGTTCCTCTGTAAAAGAAAAAGCAGAAAGACTTCTTCAGTCAGTTAAAAAGGCACTCAAAAACAAAAAGATTATTTCTTCAGATCCCTATTACAAAAAAGTAAAGTTAATTGAAAAGAACTTACAGAATTATATTTCTGCAAAGGAAGAAAAACTTGTTATTTCTGACGCTAAGTTGCGTGGGTTGCAAGGAGTGGTTTTAACTGGTAGGAGTGATCGTATTCCTTTACGCTATTCTATTATTGAAAATCTTAATGCATTAAAAGCAAATCGTTCAGGAATTATAAGCAGTCTTGAGATGTCTATAATGGAACACCATACTTGCGGCTTTACAGGAAAATGGTTGAGCCTTATTGGAGATCCATCTTCACCTTTTTCTATGATGTTATGGAGCAAACCGGGAAAAGGAAAGAGTAGTCTTGCAATTGAGTTTGCACATTATACTGCTTCAAAGTTCAATAAAAAAGTGCTGTTTGTGGCAGTTGAAGAAGGATTTAATTATACCATCCAAGAGAAGTTTGAAAGACTCAATGCAGTGCATCATAATATTGACATTGCCTCTACTATGCCCGATTCTTTATCAGATTATGACATTGTATTTATTGATAGTGTTAATAGAGCAAAAATGGTGGTAGATGATTTTGTAACACTAAAAAAGGAATATCCAAATAAATCTTTCGTTTTGATCTTTCAGGCTACTGTGGACGGAAACTATCGAGGCGGCAAAGAATGGGAGCATGAAGTAGATGTAAGCATTAACATTAACGAAAACGGCTATGCCAAGACCCAGAAAAGCCGTTTTGGTGGTAATGGCTCAATAAAAGTGTTCCAGGGCAATACTGATCACATTTACAAGTTCAGCAATTTACAGGATGCTGAGAAGTTTGTTTCTAACCGTAGGGACGAAAAACTAAGGATTATTGGTGGCGATGATGGGCGTAAATGGGTTACTAATTCTGATAAGGCTCTGGAGTTAAAAAAGCAAGGATACGAATTGTATTAGTTTTGAATTTGTTATTGGATGTGATAAACCCTGCTGAAGACATTTGGCAAGGTTTTTTGTGTTATTAAATTTTCATATTGATCATGTCATTAACAATAAAAGTCTAGTTTCAAAAGAAAACACCCCCATTGATTTATTTATATCTAAAGTCTGTTCTTTATTTTTTGTTGAACTAAATCCCTACGGGATAGCCTTCTAATAATTAGTAAAGATAAGATTTTCATAAACACGTATAATGATGAATTATTCACTTTTAATTTATTGTTATGCGAAAAAAGAAATCATTTACAATTGTAGAAAGAGCAACTATTTCAGTTCCTGAATTTCAAGGTGTTTTTAACCGACTTTCAGATCAGGTTACTCTACGAGGACAAAGTCCGAGCACATTAAACAATTACATTAGGCGAATTGCCTTATTTGTGATTCATTTTGAACGTCTGCCCGAGCAGGTGAGTGAAGATGAGGCCAATGAATATTTGGTGGCTTTGGCTCGTGATCCAAAATCTCCATCACGGAGTAGTTTTAAACATATGGTTTATGGTTTGCGTTATTATTACCGCTTACTAGGGATGAACAAAAAAGCCATTGCTCTACCGTCTTTAAAAGGCAATACCAAACTTCCTGTAATTTTGAACAGATCAGAACTCAAAGAGTTATTTGCAGTTCCAAAACTTCTCAAACAACGCATTGTACTAAGTCTTATTTATTCTGCTGGTTTGCGTGGTCAGGAAGTGATTAATTTGAGAATTTCCGATATAGACTTTGAGAGAAAAACCATTCACATCCGTCAAACCAAGTATAAGAAGGATCGTATTTTGCCTTTGTCACCTACCATGGCCATTGGTTTAAAGAAATACTTAAAAGCGGAGAATCCACACATTTGGCTATTCAATGGAAAACAAGCAGAAAGTAAATACAGTACCCGTGGATTATCATGGATAATGCGAGAGAATTTAAAGAAAACATCTATCGCCAAAAAAGTAAACCTTCACTCACTGCGTCATTCTTATGCCACTCATTTGCTTGAAGAAGGTGTAAATATTGTAAGTCTCAAAGAACTTTTAGGTCATTCCAATATCACCACTACCATGATTTATCTTCATGTGGCACAGTTTGAACAGACAAAACCTCACAGCCCTTTGGATACGCTATATGGCAGATTTACGAAGTAAACACGAACTATCAGATGTGGCTCTACGTTTTGGCAAACAATTGGTGGAGAAAGAGAAACTATCTCCTGAACAAACCAAAGCACTTTTTAATATTATTCAATGCAGAACTTCAAAATTAGGAGGCCATAAAGAAAAGTGTAATGATTGTGGAGAACAGCGCTATAGTTATAACAGTTGTGGCGATAGACATTGCCCTAAATGTCAAAGCAATAAACAAGCTATTTGGGTTGAACAAGTTACTCGGACAACTCTTGCAGTTAAGCACTATCACATTATTTTTACTGTACCCCATTGTTTAAACAATATCTGCTTATGGAACCCTCGGGAGTATTATAAGATACTCTTTAGTGCTGTTTGGCGAACCTTACATAGCTTTGGCTATACCCATTATGGATCAGAAACAGGAGCTGTTGCAGCATTACATTCATGGGGACAAAACCTGAGTCTTCATCCACATGTTCATTGTATAGTTCCTGCGGCAGGATATTCTTTAAAAGGAGAATGGAAGAATATTGGGAAGTATGAAAACTATCTTTATCCAGTACATCAGCTTAGTGATACATTTAAGGGCAAGTTCTTGAACAGTATGAAATTAAGACTTAAAAAGTTAGATTCTGCTGATTACTTCACACCGCAAATAGAAAAAGCATATAAGTCCAGTTGGGTGGTCTATAGTGAATATTCTATGGCCAGTGCCAAGAATGTAATCCATTATCTGGGGCAGTATACTCACAGAGTAGCCATTAGTAATCCCAGAATACTTGATATTACTGACACTCAAGTGAAGTTTATAGCTAAAGATTACCGTGATGGAGCCAAGCAAAAGGTGGTTCACCTAGATGGTGTTGAGTTCCTACGTCGCTTTTGTATGCATATTATGCCAAAGCGCTTTGTCCGCATTCGTAAATATGGAATCTATAATCCTATCACAAAACGGAATATGGATTTACAATTTGAACCAGAACAAAAACCTGACATAGAAGAACATAACAAAGCCAAAAAAAAGGAAACCAAAGCCGAAATGATAATCAGGCTCACTGGTTTTGATTCTAAGCAATGTCCAAAATGCAAAAAGGGAAAGATGTACGTTATTGAAGAATTGCCCCGAATTAGGTCACCTACTGGTCATTTACCTTCGATTCTTTTATCTCTTTTCAAGTAAAAACACCAGTCAAAACCTCTCAAAATAGAGGGACTGGGAGAGAACTATCCAAACCAAAAAGAAATACAGAGAAACAGCTCTATTTGTCAGGCATTACTACGATTAAATTAGATCAAAACAGAAAATATTTCAAGTATAACACAAGAGAAACCATCCAATAAAACAAGCAAACCCTTTCTTAAGTGCATATAAAACCAGGATGTAGTTCAACATGGACTCCACGCTAGGTTTTGCAAACCGCTTAGAGTCCTATTTATTACCCAAAGTAATTTATTTCTTTTATTCAAGTATTATTTTGTCTTCAAATTCTCCTTGTTCAGTAATTACTTTTATTAAATAAACTCCTTTTGGAAGGTCACTTATATCAATCTGAGATTCAGGTTTATATTTATCTAAGATTTTCCTGTCTAATTAATTAGTAATATGGTTATACCAGACTTATAACAAATATTCACTTTTCCGGATATTGGATAAGGAAACTGTTTTCTCTTTAGAAAATCTATTTTTTCTGTACCTGACATTGGTACTATAGAAAATAAGGAATCATTATAATTCGATTCATCATTTGAGGAATTATAAACAGTTGTCACTCGCATCCAAAAACCGTCTTCACTTCCGTAAAAAAGAAAATATACAGGGCAGTTTTCTCTATTTTCTGTCTGGAAAAGTCTGGATAATGTTTGAAATCGATATATTTCATTGTCTTAATATATATTGTATCCAACTAAAATGTCGAGAGTAGAATCTGGAGATTCCAAGTTAAGTCAAAATAATATGTGAAGTCTGATACTTTAGTATCCCTTACGTCCTCCCTTTATCCGACACAGGCTAATATAGAGAAATCAAGCTTTTTTTTCATATTTTCATGCATCTGATTTGTTGGAAATTTTAGAACAAAAATGTATGTCATGTTTTTGGGCAGCAAAAACTGAATACACCTGAAAGGCAAAAGCCTGATTACATTTCTATAATCAGGCTTTTGTTTTTAGTGATAAATATTTTCTGAACATTTCTTTGTCGCGAATTTTGAGGGGGGGACTAATAATTTAAACTATCCCACATATCTTAATGCTATTTCCTTCCTTCTACGATATTTTTTCTGGATTTTCATAGATGGAGGTAAAATAGAATTTTTACTATGTAGCAATAATTCACTACCCACCTTGCGTTTTTCAACCCTATAATTAAGGTCAAACGAATACTGTGAAAAATTTGAATATAACTTTTTTATGAAATCATCATTATCATAGGATAATATCCACTTAAAATGAGTGTCTTTATTTAAATAATTCGCAAGATTAATATGATCATTGGAAGTATAATAATCCAAATACAACCCACTTCCTTTACAAAAATAAGGAGGATCCATATAGACTAGTATTCTTGACTGATATTTACTAGTTTTTGTTTTAACTACATATTTCAGAAAATAAAGAGCATCATAATTAAAAACTTCTATATATTTTCTTTTCTCAATAATTCGCAAAAGTTTATTACGCAACAACTCCTTTTTAAATCTTGCATCAATTTTGTAAGTAGCTAAAGCTTGGCTTTGTGAAGAATTACCACCAATGGCACCTGCCTTCAGTATCCCGGATCTGTTTGAACGATTTAAGAAAAATGTTGCAAACCCTAATGGTAATAAATCCTGTTCTTCACTCGAATTAACAAAATTAGAAAAAATGCTTTTTTGTGAATGCCACTCATTTAGGGTAATTGGTGTTTGTTCAAACAATTCAAGAAATCTGTCAGGGTGGTTTATTAGGCTATGCCAAAAGGCATACACAGCAATATTCGCATCATTAATAAATAATCTTTTTATTTTATTATCTAGCAGTAAATTGATGCCGGCACCAACACCACCAGCATAAGGTTCAGCATATATAACAGATTTCATATCATTCTCATTAATGAATGAATTTAAGAAATCTGTCATTATTGATTTCCCTCCAGGATATCTAAGTGGTGAATTAACCATCGTGCAAATTTAATTATATTTCTTTTCTGTTATCTCTACTAATTCGACAATAAGTGGAAATAGGAAATCCCAGAATCCGAACTGAAATCTTTTTGAAAGGTAATGAGAATCATTACTATGCGTATAACCATTAAGCACATCTAGACTATATTCATTTGAAGGATTTAATAGTTTAACAATTATCTTATGTGGTTTTGTACCTGATTGAAATTGATTATCCTTCAAATAAGCTAACCTCTGACTTAAAGTAATATGTCTCAACGCTCTTTGGTGTGTAGTTGCCATATCTGTTTCAATGGATTCCACATCAATATAGTTTTGTACAGCTAAATCTAAAAATATTCTAAGTGATCCAGCCATACAACTTTTGTATGTTATAGGAAGTTTTTTAAGTTCATTAAACAGTTTCGATAGTTTATAACTCCCATTCTTTAAATTATAGATTTCTACGATCAATTTAGGTCTATCTGGATTATTCTTCTGCCTATTATAATATGCGTTATAATCAAATTTCGGCTTTGGTGTATCTGTTGAAGAGGTATCATCTGTTGTTTCATCATTATCTTCATCTACAGTCTCTCCTTCATCGCTTTCTTCTTTTTCATAATTCACTTTTGGCAGACTACTCAATATATTATCCAAATGCGTTGTAATAGTTCTAGTGTTTATTTGGGGATCTCTTTTAGAGTCAAATACCCCATTTAAAATTGCAGCATAAGCAATATAAAAACTTTGCTCATCACCCTTTATATTAAAACCAGTTCCATTGTTTTCAATGTGCCATTGATCCTTTACAGCAACTAAACTGAAGAATCTTTCAAGAATAGTAATGGGAAATCCTTGTGAATATACTTTGTCTTCATATTCTGGTAGAATTAGAGATTTCACTTCATCTTTATCAGCCAATTTCCTCATTTTATAAGTTCGGATTATTAACTCTAAATCACTTTGACTCATGCTTAATTTAGTCTTCAAAACTGATATATTACCATCATATTTATCATATAATTTTACAATCCATGATTGTTGTTGGATCCTTGACCACTTCCTTTGTAGTGTAGAACTGCTATTCCGTTGATTAATATACCATTCTGCAGCATCAAAATTAGGGGCTACATTGACCATGATTTTTTCAAGTGAAGATTTATCTTCAACTTGTTGAGATTGGGCAAGAATAAATGCCCTAATACTTTTTGGTGCTTTTGTAGGTTCAAGCAAAAGTTTTAAGACTAATACCCTTCTGTTTCCCTCAGCTACATAATACTTATGATTTTTAGTGTTCTTCCATACTACTATAGGGTCATATGGTATGAATCCATCAGAAGCGATTGATTTAACAAGATCAAAAAAACTATCTTTTTCAGGAGCACTAGAAGTGAAGTCATCAGCAAAATCACTAACAAATAAGGGTTTGTCGACTTGACCTAACCTTGGATTCTCTTGCCACAGACGCAATTGCTTAACATTTCTAGGAGCCTTTTTATTCAACCATGTAAAACTTTTCATAAAATATAGTTTTGATTAATTAGTCTAATGTTTAAAGAATAGTTGTATTCTGATTACTTTGTATTAATATCCTTGCTTAGCATCTAAATGGTAAAGGTTGATTTTATGCTAAAAATATATATATTTTCATTTCTAGCATTTTAAATTAGTATTTTTACTTTAATTGTAGCCTTCTGAATTTCAATTCATTAGCGTTTGTAACATAGAATATCTCATTATCCGAATTTAAGTAGACTTTTGATTTTAATTCAGAGTAATTAGGTATATTTAACACTTCAGATTTTGATTCAATGATTTCATTTTTCAGATTGAATCTTATAAGATAATAATTTGATTCTTCTTTAATTAGAACTTTTACAATATTGTCATTCCGTAATAAATCAATTAATCTAAATGAACTTTCAAACTCAGATCCACCATTCTGGTAATCGGAATTAATTTTAACTTTATTAAGTGGCAGTTTTAATAGTTTATGTAATTCTAAATCATATAGATTAAGAGAAAACTCGAAAAACACTAAATCATCTACAATTCTTGGGTACAATAATTGATATCGCAATCCAGAATTTATATATTCATCCGGTATCGTAATATCAACAAAATTTAAGAATTCATATTTTCCATTCTTAAGCAAAAACCTTCCCAACAACCTTTCCTCCGTTAAATTACCCTTATTAGTTGGTTTTAAATATAAAAATGAGTGTTCATCTTTAGTATAAAATACACCATCACTATAGAAGAAACCATCGGGAACTGAACTATAGTCTATTTGAATAATTTCAAATTCTTCTGGTGATCGAAACTGTATTGGTACTGACTTAGAATAGATGTCCAAGTCTTTACCTTCCAATGTTATTGTTGGAACTGTCACTAAGGCAGTTATCGGTGAAGTATTACCATAACTCATAGAAACTCTAGGCTTATCAAAGTTAACTTGCTTCAATACATTTCTAAACTTCATATAATCATCAAAACAATTTTTGCATCCAATCCCCAATTCGTACAGAATATTCATATTTAAACTATCAATATTAAATACAGTAAAATTTTCACTTTTTTTATCATAGAAAACTATTTTCTTGAATAAATGATCTATCACCGAAATATAATTAGAATTATTTTGACATGAAACAACATTTGAATAACTAAGTTCACTTAGATCATAATTTGGAATATCGTATCTAGTTTCGCAGATTCCTAACTCAGTCAACTCTACACTAGCTTCTTTCAACAGAAACCTTTGAAGCATCGTTTCTTTTTCATACATTATAACTTCTGATGAATTACTCTTTGAAATATTATCGTATTGATGGTCAGAGATAACAATTTTGAAAGAATCTTTATTTTTCAATTTAAAAACTTGATTTATATAACCTTCAAGTTCATCTGGACTGATTTCACTAAACAGCAGAGTTTTATTGATTTCAGTCGGTAAGTTTTCAATATACCTCATTCCAAGGTAACAATTTATACAATCAGATGTACTTACTTTTACTACACAACTATCTTGGGCGAGTAATAAGATTGAATGAAAAACTACAATTGTTATAACGAAATACTTCATAAAAAAGATATTACAGGACTGCATTTAAATATGCAGCCCTGTCGATTTTTTAATTAAAAAAATTATTTTAAAGTAACATGAATAACTGTACTAGATCCACTTGATGATTGTGTATATGTATCTTCAATTGAATATGTCGTTGGATTACCGTCATATATCACTACCATTGAATCAGTACCACCATTCATTGGAAATAATAATGTAACACAATCATTTGCAGGATTAGTATTACAATAAATATCTACTCCTCCTTCATTTGGTTCAACTTTATCATAATCACCCTTAATCGTTACGTGATAGTACTCAGGTGGTTCTGGTTTAGGATTTTCAATATTACTAAATGCTGCTATTGTAATTAGCATCATTAATACTGTAAAAAAAGATTTAATTTTCATTTTAAATTCGTTTTAATATGGTCCTTACTCTTAAGTTTTTCAGGATTCACTTCAATAGATTTTTTTTGGCTTTGAATACCATAGGTTAGATTTCGTTCTAATCGCACGTATATTTACATAATTTTTTCATGTAAATAATTTCTTAAAAAGTTTACTTTTGCATGCCTCCTTTCATTTTAGAATTTATGGTTATCGCAATTCATTTTTCTATTATTTAAGGAGGTATTTATTCTCCAATACCAAACTACAAAATAATAATACACAATTCAACTACTAGAAACGGTAGGTTTTTCCCTACACTAAAGGGTAGTATTTTTTCTATATAAATTTCGTTATTGCCTTACTTTCAGTATTCTAGCAAAACCTAAGATTGCAATAAAAATAGAAATGAAAATTATCCAAGATTCTGAAAAACGTTAGCTCTTCTTAAAATATCACGTTTATCAAGTTTTTGTAAACTTATAAATTACTTCAATTGTGAGTAACAATCGTGCGTGGGTTTGGTTCTTTCTCAAAGAACAGCCTTGCGGCTAAAACATTTGAATTATCAAAACTTTCCAAAAGTGTTGATCGCGCAGGCAAGAAAATGTGTAAAATCATCAACTTTCAACTATAAACAACCAACATTTACCCCTTTAACCAAATGCTATTTTTGTTAACTGTCAATATTACAGCACTTAAGCCCTTTGCCTCATTTTCGGGAAAATGAGATTGTGATAAAGTAGGCCGACCCGCTCTGCCTTAGATGTGCAATTGCATATTGATTTTTGCTTTTGGATATATGATAAGCCATGCCCCTTAGTACGTTGCACACTTTTTCCAATCAGTGTGTGTGTTCGTAGAACTTACATACTGTATCAATAAGTTTATAGACAATCTGTTCATGTTTTGCATTTCAGCAAGGCATGAACTGTTTGTCTATTCCTATTACTACCCACGTACTTTGGGATCTCCAAGCAGGATTGCCTGGCGTGCTTTGGCTATGTCCATATACTTCTTACGACACATAAGGTATTTGAATGCATCACTGTAGTTGGTTGACTCCATTGGTAGCCGCTTAACTGAATACTTCTTTGACTTCTTTACTTTGCGGACGTTACCCTTAGGATCCTTCTCGGTGGGAGCCAGTTCAAGACTGCTTTTGAGTTCCTTGCATTCGAACTGATCAATCAGTAACTGAGGTAGTCCTGGTGTGTTGCCGCCCATCAGATCACTCATCAGGTCGAACTCCTCAGCATGTGTTATGTTGGCCTGGCCTTTGGACATTAGGTTTACTTTCCATCCGGTGGATATCCTTCTTCCTGAAGAGTCTTCCTGTTTCTCTATTTTATTTTCTTGATTATCAAGAAGTCTTGCTATAAAATTCCAAATGAAGTGAAAAGATACTACGGACCAAATTGAGTCAGTAATTGTATAAATATAAGCAATTATGTAACCGATAAATACGATACCAAAATGCTACAGCTATTTTATTTTTCAATTTTTTTAGCTGCTGGTGTTCCTTGTAGGCTTAGTTTTACCAATTCCGAGATGAAAAAGGTAAAAGGTTCAATGTTGCCATTTACACTCGCTTCTTCAAGAGCCCTCATATAATCAGTTCTTCGTTCAACTGGGATTACCGTCCAAGGGTAATTGCCAGATGCCAACATGGTGTTCATCATAAATCTCGCTATCCTGCCATTTCCATCGATATAGGGATGTATATAAACAAAGAAAAAATGTCCAAGTACTATTCTGACTCCAGCATGTTCTTCCTTTGTCAATAATTCAAAAAAAGCTGGTATTACATCTCTAACAGCCTCTGCATTCATTGGGACATGTCTTGAATTAGATATAAATACCGGTCTGTTCCTATAACCAGCTAAATCTGAAGGTTTACATATCCCTGCCGTCACACTTGGTGCGAATAGTGCACGATACCAAGTTGAATGATCTTGGTCCACAACAGCCCCTGCATTGGTACCATTCATTATTTTTTGAATTGATTGTTTTACTGCTTGGGTAGTCTCATAATACCCTCGGGCAGCCATGGCATTTCTAAGTTCTTTATGATCTTCATTACCTTCTATATCCCAGTTACCGGTACTCACCAGTTCAATTAACTCTGCCGACACTTTATATCTTTCGATAGAAAGTGAGTGATAAGCATCAGTAGTATATATCTGGTCCACCGATTCCAAATAATCTTTGACATTAATTGGTTGGTCTGGAACTTTTGGAAAGTGTTTTATAACAGTTTCTCGATATTCGGTCCACATTAGATTGACACGATTGACGAAAGGGGATTTAATCAGGTGTAACAATTTTGTTGATATTTCATCTTCAAAGGGATTTGTTTCACGAACATCATGATCTAAAGATCGCATTGTATTTATTATTTCATCTGCGATTTTGCTTTGTCCAATATTTCGAAAGGCTCCAGCTAATCTGCCGGCTGGTCTGGTATGCGCCCCATCCAGTAATGGCGCAAGTATTTGGGAAGCATCTTTTATCAAGCATAAGGCAGATTTTACATCTATGACATTCGTTTTGAACATAACAGGCTGTATATTAACCAATGAATGTTCTAAGTTAAATACCCTTACTCCATTTATTATATCTAGTTTACTATTATTTGGCAGTTCAGCTTTTAATTCTAATAAACTTGTGTCATGCAATAATGGAATTACCTTGTTTGGGCCTTTAGGTGATTTAGTAATTAATTGTTCTGGCACGACAGTATTACCTACATGAAGTGATAAGGATTGTTCTGGTGAAATACAATACTCACTTTTGTATTTGTCTTCTAAATATCTTGAACAAAAGTTCCAATATGAAGTATACCAAGATGTTGAATCTCCTTGCCTGTCTCCAGGGTTGGTGACAATATACCATCCCTTTGAAACTTTTTTAAGAAATCCATTTTTGGATAGTCGTTCTCTATGTGTGCGACTTATTTCAGAAGATTTAATTGCAACAATATTTTCATCATCTTGTAGTTGACGTAATTCTTTTAATGAATCTGCTAGTTTTTCTCCTGGTGTTGCCATTGTTTCTTCTATTTATTATCTATTAAGTAGATTTCTATATGTCTTTTATGTTGTACATTTATTAGCATACTATGCTGGACGTTTATTAGCATGCCATGTTGTGCATTTATTAGCACACTATGCTGGACATTTATTAGCCTACTTTGCAAATATATTAAAATAAGTGTGATTAGAAACATCTTAATTAGTCAATCCTTAACAACAAGATAAATAACTGGATATCAACAGTAAAATGTGAATAACCTATCATATTTTAGCACCTTAAATTGCAAGGTTTTACGTAATTTAGTGAAAAAGCTTGCAGAATATGAAAGGGAAATT
>Ga0164315_10002544_pt1 | contig 13961 bp, 14 predicted proteins | sample GuaBasSedimGuay6_FD_113737 | JGI IMG/M metagenome (GOLD analysis project Ga0164315, IMG submission 113737) | Subseafloor sediment microbial communities from Guaymas Basin, Gulf of California, Mexico - Guay6, Core 4569-2, 0-3 cm | ecosystem: Environmental > Aquatic > Marine > Hydrothermal vents... | reverse complement strand
ATTATTCATTATTCATTATTCATTATTCATTATTCATTGTCCTTACTGTCTGGGTTTCTCTGTTCCGGGAGAATCTTGTTAGCGAAATAATGATCTGCGTCTATAAGATCAACCGGTTTCTCTTCGATATCCACCATTGGCAACTCATAGTCACTCCAGCCACGTAAACCGGTCTTCAGAGATATGACATTTTCATAGCCCATCTGCTGTAATGTATAGGCCGCCAGTGTTGTGCGACTCCCCGACCGGCAAACCAGCACAACCGGCTTTTCCCTGGCTGTTACCAGTTCCGGTTCAGTTTCCTCGAAGTCCCATTCACAGGCATTTTCCAGAATGCCCCGGGGTATATTCGTCGAATTAGGAACGTGCATGGTGTCATACTCATGCGTTTCCCGAATATCAATAATCAGTGTTTCCGGATGTGATTCGAGATATACCTCTACGTCCCATGGCATCATTTCGGTAATTTGTGGGGCGATTTCAGCTGCAATTTGTGCAAATGTTTTCATGATTAATGTTTATCTTTTGTAAATAAAAAAACAATTTAGTCCACAGATGAACGCAAATGAACGCAAATGTAAAAACAAAAACTATTATATGTTTGTCATCCTGAACGACAGTGAAAAAATAAAGTTTTTATTTGCGTTCATTTGCGTTCATCTGTGGACTAAACGTTTTTAATCTTTTTCTTTGTTCTTCTGGCGTAAGCCATGTTCGACGGCCATTACTGCGGCTTCTACGCGTGAATGGATGCTCAGCTTTCTAAGAATGGCTTTTACGTGTAATTTTACGGTGCCATCTGAGATGCCCAGGTTTCTGGCAATAAGTTTATTGCTCTGACCTTCGGCAAGCAGGCAAAGAATTTCTGTCTCACGCGGGGTGAGTTCTGAGAAGGGGCCTTCGTCATCGTCGATGCTGGTTTCACCCTGTACCATCCTGGCGAGTGCATCGGTCAGGTCTGCGGCCACCACATTTTTGCCTTTTTCAATATCGCGTAAGGCGCCGACCAGTTCTTCGGGTTCCATGTCTTTAAGCAGGTAACCCTGTGCGCCTGTGCGCAAGGCTTTGATTAAATCACTTTCATCATTGCTGGTGGTGAGCATAACTACGGGTATTGTTGGCAGCTCTTTGCGTAATATTGGCAGCGTCTCCAGACCTCCCATGTTTGGCATACGCAGGTCCAGCAGAATAATGTCGGGCTGAATTTTTTTAGCCAGCTCAATACCTTCTTTGCCGTCAGCGGCAACACCGGCAACATCAATACTACGTAGCTCTAACAGTCCTTTGAGGCCGTCTCGAAATAGTGCATGGTCATCTATAATTATTACGCGCATATTATTTCCATTAGAAAGTGAATTGTCAGCCTACCTGTATGGATGCAGGAAGTGTGGAAAATGCAAGGAACACAATCAGCCAAATTATCATTGCTGTCCCGTTAACTCGTAGAGACATGGATTGGGAACACCAGCGCCTGAGACCGCCTCCCGCATGGCAGATTTTTGCTCCTGCAAAATCTGCACTTCCACCATCCATGGTGGTCGGTGCGGGTGTCGAGCCCCCATGGATGGGTTCACGGCGTGTCTCAGGCTGGTGTTACCGATTCATGTCTCGGATCACATCGTAACACGCCAACCCTTGTCATATAGCCAGTTGGCAACAATATGTCATCCCGTTAACGGGACAGCAGTGCCAAATTATATACTAATCAAGCTTTAAACCTAAATAAATCAGTAACAATGGGGAATTTATCACGAATCACTGGAGCTGTCCTTATATCTGAAGCGAAGTTCAACACGGGTACCTTCATCGGGCTCGCTCTCAATTTTTAATTCACCGCCAAGATGTTTTGCTCTTTCTTTCATTATGGTTAAACCCAGGTGCTCACCTTCAGAGCTGTGTATCTTGCTCTGATCAAAGCCTTTTCCGTCATTTTCTATCAAGATACGTATATTGCCATCGGCATCATAGCTTAATAGCACACGTACGATATAGGCATTAGCATGTTTTTTTATATTGGTGAGCGCTTCCTGAACAATGCGATAGGCATTCAGTTCCATATTAGAGGGCAAAGGCAAAATATGTTCGTCACTTTGCAGTAAAATATGTATACCGGTATCTTTGCGGAATTTTTCTACGGCGCGTTTGATTGCAGGAACCAGGCCCTGTTGTTCGATAGGGACACGACAATGGGCGATGAGCTCACGCAGGTCTGTGGTGGCTTCATCAAGTGCATGTTCTACTGAATCGATGGTTTTGAATGCCATGAAATCACCGACAGGTTGTAGCGCCTGGTCAAGGATGCGCACCTGGAAGCGAAGTGATGCTAATGTTTGCGCTAATGAATCGTGTAATTCATTGGCAATAATGTTGCGTTCATCCTTTATAAGCTGGCGACGGTTTTTTTGCTCAATGTTAGAGCGTTCAAGGAATTCACCAAGATGGGCACCGATTGAAAGCAATAAATAGGCAAGTTCTTCGGTTATGCAAATGTCGTTTTCAACAAAAAGATTTATCACTCCAAGCGTTTGAACTTTATATCGTATGGGAATACAAAGCTGTTTAGGTGGCAGTGTATCGATACCCAGTTTATTCTCATGGACCTGTATGTCATCAATTACATCTGTTTCGAAACTGAATAGATGACCGTCGATGGGTGCGTGTTGAATGTTATAGGCCTGTTCTTTAGTAAAACCAAAATAGGATAGTAGATCCATTTGGCCATCATCAGTAATTAACTGGATTGAGCCTGCAGTTACAGAAAAATGCTGTTTTAATAAAATGAGGAAATCTTGAAGACTCTGGTTTTTTTCATTGACCGAGTTTAAGGAGCTTGTTACCCGATAGAGCAGGACAAGCGATGAATGACTACATACAAATGATGATTTGTCAGCCATGGTGTTAGATACAGGTTACTCGGTTATATTCTTTTAAGAATTATTCTACGGGTGCTTTATAAGCAGGATCATTTGGATTCATAAAGATAAACTGAAATTTATCGGGTTCCAGTTCAACAAAATCAATGGTGGTATTTTTCAGCAGTTCAGCACTGGATGTTGAGACGATAATCTCTATGTCTTCGGTAGTGACTGTTATATCATCTTCTTTACTGTCATCAAAACCCATGCCATAGTGAATACTGTTATCGTCGTTGCGTGAAGCAGCGATGCGCAACGACATGCCTTCAGTTTTTCCCTGATCAGCAGAAAGTTTAATTTGTGCAGCCGCAGCTGGAGTTACTGTAATCATAGTATTAAGTTGTCAGTTATTGGTTGGTTTTATGGCTTCTGGCAAAGTCTATAAACCGCTGAGCCCATGGGTTATTCCAGGTGTTGCGTTGATGGGTGTAGTTTGCCAGCAGGTTTTTATAAATATAACCATCAGATTCACCATTGATTCCTGTGCCACGTTTTACATGAAAGGCAAATTGTACATTTTTATCAACAATTTTGAAACGTGAATAATGAAACTCGTGGGCGTTGATGAGACGGTGACTGGTTTTATTTTCGTTTTCCCGGGGTTTCGCTTTGGGCCATGGGCTGTTTTTTGTCTCTTCTAACTGTACATAACCACGACCCTGTGGGCGTTTTTCCATAATAATGTCGGCTTCAATGCAGCCAACCATCTGACATATTTCTTTGTTCCACTGGATAGAGCGGGCCAGGTACATTAAACCACCGCATTCGGCGTAGGTGGGCAGGCCATTATCGATTGCTGATTTTATCGCTGTTCGTAAGCCTTTGTTGGCTTCCAGTTCATTCATATGCGTTTCTGGAAAGCCGCCGCCAATGAATAATGCATCAAGCTCAGGCAGGTCAGTTTGATGGCAGGGATCAACCTCAATTAGCTCAGCACCTGCATCCTGCAGTGCCTGCAGGTCGTCAGGGTAATAAAAACCAAAGGCAGAACATCGAACCAGTCCGAGTTTTATATCCCGCAGTTTTATACCTTTGGCAGTGCTGTTGGATTGGTTCCTGCTGGCGATGTTATCAGTCGCCGGGGAGACAGCAGGCAGTTCTGCTGTCTGGCCGGCAATGGCAAGCACTGCGTCAAGATTAACCTGGTCGTTAATGGCATCAGCCAGAAGATTGATTTTCTGTGTGCAAAATGGATCTTCGTGACCGGGCACCAGGCCCAGGTGACGTTCATCGATATCAAAGCGCTCGTCATTATGTATCGCACCAACGACTTCGACATCAGTGTAATGTTCGATGACATTACGTAATTTACTCTCATGACGTGAACCGCCAAGCCGATTGAGAATAACGCCTTTGATAGCAACATTTTTATCGAAGGCCTGGTAACCTAATATCAATGGTGCGATGCCGCGAGTCATACCCCTGGCGTTTAAAACAAGTATTACCGGTGTAGAAGTTAATGTTGCCAGCGCCGCATTGCTGTTACTGCCATCAAGATCAAGGCCGTCATACAGACCCTTGTTGCCTTCTATCAGGGTAACGTCAGCATCCTGCGATTTGTTTTGCATCAGCGAAAGTATTTCTTCACGTTCCATGGTGTAGAAATCCAGGTTATAACAATCGCGACCGGTTGCCTGTGTTAACCAGTAGGGGTCGATGTAATCCGGGCCTTTTTTAAAACTTTGTACGACAAGGCCACGTTTTTTTAACGCGGCACACAGGCCGATGCTGACGGTGGTTTTGCCTGAGGACTTGAGCGCGGCGGAAATGAAGATTCTTTGCATGATGAGCAGAGTAGCCGCTCAAATGAAAAATGAAAAGTGAAAAGTGAAAAATGAAGGGAATAAAAGCAAAAAACTAGAAGCTATAAAAGAGCCTTCTAGTTTCAGTGTGTGGTTTTGTTTCTCATTATTCACTATTCACTATTCATTATTCATTATTCATTTGACGTGGTGAGGATCTGCTACGCTATCAGCCAAGCTAACAGGTAGGAATCGCAACACTTTCAGCGCAAAAGCCACAATAAACAACGTCATAGCTATGCCGCCTAAACCTAACAGGATCTCAGGCAGTGAAGGCGTGTAGCTGTTGATAAAACCATCATAGAATGAGCTGCTGACTTCATATCCCGGGAATATTTCCAGTGGGTAAGCCTGGCCGGCAATTAAGATAGTGTAGATTTTAGCGAAGCCGCCAATGATGATCATGCTGCAGATTAAACCTAAAGTGATACGGCAGTTTTTAACGCCTGGAGCGTAGATCAATGCCAGGGGAATTAAGCCACCAATGATAATTTCGCCAACCCAGAATATGCTGGTGTAAATACCGCCATCTAATAACAGGAATTTTTCTACGTCATGGTGTTGTGTGGCATACAGGTTGGTCAGATGATATACCGTTGTGAAATAAAGTACCGAGGCAACGAAGATGCCTAGCAGGTTTCTTAAACGCTTAACAACAACATCACCTAATTCCATGCCGGTCCATTTGTACGATGCCATTAATACCAGGAGGAAAATAGCCAGGCCAAAAGAGAAGGACATGATGATGAACATGGGTGCCATCAGTGCTGCGTCATAGGCTGAACGGGCTACCAGGAAACCAAAGATAGAACCGGTACCAGTGGTTAATATTAAGCGCCAGATAAAGGCAGAGAAACCGGCATAGGGTTTAAACTTATATACATTGTGATCCATCATGGTCCACAGGTAAACGCCAACAAAACCAAAGAAGCCGGTATATAAAATAATGTTCCAGGCAAAGATTGATTTGAAGTTGTAATAGGTCATGGCAATGATCAGGCGATCAGGACGGCCTAAATCGAGCAATAATACAACCAGGCCACCGGTCAATAGTGCGAGAGCCAGCAGGGCCGATAAACGCGCCATCGGCTCGTAGATTTTTTTTCTGAAGACCGAGGCAATCGAAGCAACGTTTAACGCGCCAGAGGCGGCGACGATAAGAAAAATAGCAAATACATGGGGCATGCCCCAGACTATCTGGTTGGTCATGCCGGTTACATGGTGGCCTTCATGTTCCATGTAAAATACTGAAGCTATCGCCAGCAGCATGATAAAAGCTAAACTGCCAAGTAAAGCGAAATAAGCTAAGCTTTTGCCTTCTACAGAAGTGTATTCTATTTTACTCATTGTTATCTCTTATAAACACTTAGTGTTTTATTTAACTAATAGAAATAGTAAATTATTTTTTCCGCTAATGAACGCAAATGAACGCAAATAGAAGAAGTATTTCTTATTTCTACGCTACGCGTAGTACCAAATTGTTTATTCGCTTTTATTCGCGTTTATTTGCGTTTATTAGCGGATAATATTGTTTTTTCTCTCGCCTGTTACAAGCCTTGGTAACGAACGCCGGTATTTAGTTTAAGGTCAGGGCGTAGTTGATCGCCACCGTGACTTTTCAGTGAGATGGAAATATCACTGTTCGGGTTGTTGAGATCACCAAATATCATCGCGTTGTGGTTTTCAGCAGTACAGGCTTCAACACAGGCTGGAATACCACCATTGTCTACACGTGTAACACACATGGTGCAGGACTCAACCGTGCCTTTACCACGTGGAGCCGTTAATTTCTGACCTTCGACATCTTCATGTACGAAAGAGCGTGCTTTGTATGGACAGGCCATCATGCAATAGCGGCAGCCGATACAGATGTGCTTGTCGACAAGTGCGATGCCATCAGCGCGGACAAATGATGCACCTGTAGGGCATACATCTACACAAGGTGCAGTTTCACAGTGTTGGCACATCAAAGGCAATGATAATTCATGGCCGGTAGATTTTTCTTTCAGAGTTACTTTTCGAATATATTGAGTATCGGTTTCTGGTCTGCCGTGTCCAACTAAACCATTTTCTTCATTACAGGCATCAACACAGTCAGTACAGCCAGTCGCGCACCTGGCAGTATCGATTAACATGCCCCAGCGATTTTTGATGCTTACTTCTTCATTATCAGCTTTAGTCGATGTATTGCCTGATGCTGCTGCTGAAGTAGAGTGTAATAAAACTCCTGGTGCGATAGTAATCGTACCGGCAACGGTCGCTTTCGATAAAAAGTCGCGTCTTGAGCTGTTCATTTCTTCTGTAATCTTAATTTTTGAAGCCGTGGAATTTTTCATTACTGATTAACTCCTTCGCTTGATGCATCATGTGCAGCTAGTGTCTGTTGCAACTGGTTTCTTAAAGAAGAGGTGTGTGAGCTGCGTTTGATAAATTTCTGCGGACGATCAGCATGGCATTGAAAACAGTCAATCTGTACAGAGGCATATTGATGACAGCCGTTGCAGAAGTGTTCTTTGCTGTCAATGCCGGCTATCTCACCTTGTTCATTTGGCTCAACGTGACAGTCAATACAGTTTGCCAGGCTTTCCGGTTCACCACGAATACCTTCATGCATGGTTTCATCACGTTCATGCAGGATGTAGTTCATGTGATTTCTACGCATTTCATGCTCATCATGAATGCATTGTTTGCTTTCATCCGAAGGCTCATGAATCGTAGGGAAGGGTGTTTCCGCCAGTGCTGATGTAGACAGCAGCGTAAAGCCTATCAATGCATAAACCAAAACTGCAAATTGTCGTAAAAATCTTGTCATCAGATTACCTGTTTTTCTTAACCCGTAATACTCAGTTATTGTTTTGTCTGTAGGAGCGGATTTTTTTCATTCCGCGGTTGCCAATATATACAGGCATAATCGCGGAATGCTGCTTTATATATTAAAGCAACACCGCTCCTACAAAAGCGATCCTTTAAGCGACACCCAGTGCCATATCAATGTAGCCGGTAGGGCATACATCAGAGCAGATGTGACAACCGATACATTTAGTGTAATCAGTGTCTACATAGCGTCCTAAGGTTTTGCTGTCTTTCTTAACACGGAAAACAGCATCCTGAGGACAGTAAATAACACAGTTATCACACTCGAAACACATACCACAGCTCATGCAACGGCCCGCTTCTGCAACGGCTTTTTCTTCTTCAAGGCTGATCTGGCGTTCTGCCATGTGGCCTAATACTTCATCAGAAGAGGGTACGTCAGTATCTCGCAGGTTACGTTCTTCATAGCCAAAGTGGCCCAGCCATAATTCATCGGATGTGATGATTTCCTGCTCTGAACGATCTTCGTAGTTGTGAATTGCGTAGTTGTCTGAATCAGTACCACGCTGTCCGTCATCTTTGTGTTGGTTTACATCGTAAGCCTCAACACTTAATCCGGACTCAACTAATTTATCAGTAAGGTCGAAGTGATGAACGTCAACTTTAGGACGTTTTTTAACTTCTATGTCATTAAAGTGGTTTTCAATGGTGTCAGAAACGATATAAGCCTGACCAATTGCTGTGGTTAACAGGTGTGGACGAACAATATCACCACATACGAAGTGATTTTCTTTACCCGGTACACGGTAGACATTGTCTGCATCAACCAGGTTGCGGCCATTGTTTAAATCTTCCAGGCCTTCCAGGTTGCCGCCCTGACCAATCGCTGCAACGATGATGTCAGCTTCAACGGTGTATTCTTTACCGCCTTCAATAGCAACTGGCGCATTGTTTTCCCATTTACTGTCAACGAATTTCATGCCGGTAGCACGACCGTCGGCATCACGAATGAGTTCAACCGGCATTATTTCATTCATGATGTTAACGCCTTCGATAGTGGCGTCTTCAACTTCGTGTTGCGCTGCAGTCATTTCTTCTTTCTTGAACAGTGCAGTCAGTGTTACCAGCTCGCAAGGAACGTTTTTAGATGAATCATGATCAGCGTGTGAAGATTCACCATTTACAACCGTTTCAGGGTTTTCATTGTAGTCAGCCAATGTACCAATACGGCGTGATACTGAAACAACATCGATAGAGGTATCACCACCACCGATACACAGTACTTTTTTACCGGTGTATTTCATTTCGCCCTTGTTAAACTGCTCAAGGAATTTAACCGCAGATACACAGTTAGGCGTATCATCCCAGCCTTCAACTGGAACACCACGGCCAGTCCAGCAGCCTAGTGCCCATAAAACAGCATCATGTTCTTTTTCAACGTCTGCAAGTTCAACGTCACGACCAACACGTGTTTCCATACGTGTTTCGATATTGCCCATGTCCAGGATACGCTGACATTCGTTGTCGAGGAAATCGCGAGGAGTACGGTAGCCGGGGATACCGTAACGCATCATACCGCCAAGTTCTTTATGATCATCAAAGATGGTAGAAGCGATGCCTTTGCGACGCAGCTGGTAAGCCGCAGCCATACCCGCAGGACCACCACCGATGATGGCAACTTTTTTGCCTGTCATCTCAGCACTGTTATCAAATTTGAAACCTTCTTTAAACGCAGTGTCACCGATGTACTGCTCAACCGAGTTAATACCAACAAAGTCTTCGACGCTGTTGCGGTTACAGCCAGTCTCACAAGGCGCAGGACAGACACGACCCATCATCGATGGGAACGGGTTAGCATCGGTAGAGCGACGGAAAGCATATTCCTGCATTGACACACCTTCAGGAGGCAGCTCGATACCACGAATGATGTCTAAATAACCACGGATATCTTCGCCTGATGGGCAGCTACCCTGACAAGGTGGCGTACGGTGTACATAAGTAGGACACTTGTATGTCTTGTCTTCATTAAAAATTTGTTTACCGAAGTTTTTAGTGACATGATCACCATCTTCATACATTCTGAAGGTTAACTTATTGTCTTGCATATCTTGTTTCGAAGTGGCCATGCCAGCTCTCCTGTTGCTTTACCTAAGGACATTGTCCCGGCGTATGTCAATAATGTGTTATTAAAATTCGTTTTTTTACTTCTTTGTCATTGCGAGGTACGAAGCAATCTCATGCAGACATCTGTATCGTTTAACAGAGATTGCCGCGCTACGCTCGCAATGACGTATTTTATTTAAGCCGCTTCATCAGCGTCGTCACTATCACTAGTTTCTTCACCTTGCCCTTCAAGAATAATCGCATTGCTCACTAACTGGTGAACACTGACAATCTGATCCATGGTCATGCCGTAATAAGGCAGGACTTTTGTAAACTGAGATTTACAGATGGCACCAATAGCTGCCATGTGTGTCACGCCATGATCAGCGACCACATTTTTCAGTGATTCCATACGTGGCTGTGCGCCTTTAAGACGTAATTCCATGAGGTCGTCTGTCAACAGACCACCACCACCGCCGCAGCAGAAGGTTGCATCATGGATAGTTTCAGCAGCCATGTCGTGGAAGTTATTACATACAGCTTTAATAACCTGACGTGGCGTGGTGAACTGACTTCCAACTGTATCGCCGATACGTGATGCGCGTGCGATGTTACATGAGTCGTGGAAGGTCAAAGTCATGTGATCGTTTTCTGATTTATCAATATTTAAAAGATTACGATCCAGCGCATCCTTGGTGAATTCGAGGATATGCTGTGGAATAGGGTAGTTTTGATCGAGGAAGTCCCATGGACCAGCCAGTGTGTTCAGGTGGTTGTAGGCAACGCGCCATGCGTGTCCGCATTCACCGAAGATAATACGTCTGACACCCAGTTCTTTTGCTGCGTCACGAATACGCAGTGATATCTGTCGCATCTGCTCATAGTTACCGATAAACAGACCGAAGTTAGCTGCTTCCGATGCTTTAGAACTCATCGTCCAGGTAACGCCGGTCGCGTGGAATACTTTTGCGTAACCAATCAGGCCATCGATGTGCGGTTCAGCAAAGAAATCTGCAGAAGGGGTAACCAGTAAGATTTCTGCACCTTTTTCATCCAGCGGGAAGCGTACTTTTATTTCTATGTCTTCTTCGACTTCTTCTTCCAGACCTTCCAGCGTATCAATCAGGGCGGGCTCAGGTAATCCTAAATTGTTGCCGATCTTGTGCACTTTAGGAATAATCTGGTTAGAGTATTTTTGACCCATACCGATCATTGCCAGCATGTCACGTGCAGCCATGGTCACTTCAGCTGTATCGATACCGAATGGGCAGAATACTGCGCAGCGGCGACACTCAGAACACTGGTGAAAATAGCTGTACATGTCTCTGATAACTTCTTCAGTTAAGTCGATAGCACCAACCAGTTTGGGGAAATATTTACCGGCGAAGGTGAAGTAACGACGATAGACTTTGCGTAATAAATCCTGGCGTGCAACAGGCATGTTTTTTGGGTCAGCGGTACCGATGAAGTAATGACATTTATCAGTACAGGCGCCACACTTAACACAGATGTCCATAAATACCTGTAGAGAACGGTATTTACTGAGCTTGTCTTCCATTAACTCGAGAAACTTTTCCTTCCAGCCTTCTATTAACTGGCCCTTTTCCTCAGGACTGGGAAAACCCATATCAGACTGGAATTCTTCAGCGGCAACAAAAGGTGAGCTGTGCGCCATCGCACCTTCCATTATGGATGGAATGATGGGGAATTCGTGTGTTTCTGGTATTTCGTAATCAACCTTAGCCATTATTAGTTTTCCAGTACCCTATATTATTTATACAGTGCTTAATTATCAAATTAAGAGTTACGACCATCTTTGGCTTCAATCTCAGCACCCCATGGAGACAGGTGACGCTTTTCTCGTGGGTTATCTACCTGGTAACGCGTAGGTGCCATAAACATGCCCGGCGCGTGTAACAGTTTACTGATTGGGAAAATCAATGCTAAAAATAGCACCATGGTCAGGTGTGCTAATAAAATGGTATCCGTTGGTAAATTCTGCCAGTCAAACAGGAACAGACCCATGATGAAGCCTTTAAGCTGAACAATGTCAGTATGTGCGACATAATGTATGGCTAAACCAGTGCCAGCGATACCCATGATTAAAATTAGCATTAAATAATCAGACGGTGATGAAATATAACGTACGCGGTCAACAAAGATTCGGCGGCCTAATAAACCAAGCAGACCTACAACCATGGCAAAACCGGCATAGTGCCCAAAACTTTGCACAACCATGTTGTTCACCAATGGCCAGATGAATGAATCAGGTGAAATCACGTAACGTAAGTGGCGGAAAAAAGCGAGCAACAACGAAGCATGGAACATGAAACCAAATAACCAGGTCCATTTGGTTGCACGGAAAAGGCTGTTGAAAAGAACGACCTCGGTAAAGAACCGGTAGACAACGCCGGTTTTAGTCAGAGGTGCAGGGGTTACGGCGATTTTTAACGGCGCGGGGACACGTTTATATTGCAATATCTTGTTGGTGATGCCAGCTACTAATGTGATCATTGCCACATAAAAAAGTATGACGTACAAAATACTAAGTGCGCTCATTTATAAAATCTCATTAAGTAAATCTTTATAACTGTAGGTTGGGTTAGGCGTTTTATGCCGTAACCCAACAAACGTAGCCTGTTGTTACAAAAAACATGTTGGGTTACGGCAAAAAACGCCTAACCCAACCTACATCTGCATCAACCTTAAATAAAGCACATCAATGTAAAATAATAAATGTGCCTTATTTAAAGTTGCGGGGCGATACGACTGCCCCGAACTTATAACTTACAACTTAATACTTATAAGTTATACACAACCAGTTGGCTTAGGCAGACCGGCATATTTACATGCCTGTTTACCTGGACCGTATGGGAACAACTCATAAAGGTACTTGCTGTTGCCTTTCTCTTTACCAAGACGTTTACCAACAGCTTTAGTCAGTACGCGTACTGCTGGAGCAATTTGGTATTCTTCGTAGTATTCACGCAGGAAGTTAATGATATCCCAGTGTTCCGGAGTTAATGGTTGGTCTTCAGCAGCTGCCATAGCTTCACCTATAGCTGGCTCCCATTCACTTAAATTCGCTAAGTAACCTTCTTCGTCGACTTCAAATTGCTTGCCGTTTACTTCGATTGTTGACATGTTGATATCCTCGTAGTGAGCGTAATATTAAAAATGTATCTATGATTTCTTAAAGCCAAGATTGAACAGAGTCGTGCTCAGCTACTAAATTGACAAAGCCTTCATAATCGACGACTTTGATACCATCAGCCAGTTTACCTTCCAGGCCGCGAGCCTGAAGATCAGGGCCGAGTACAGCAAATGAAACACCACTGGCGCCTTGCATGATATTCTGGATTTTTTCTGCAGCACTGGTGCCAGTAGTTGCAGCATAAACACCGTCTTCGATCAGCAGAACGGTAGAACCGTCTAATGCGTAACCAAGGCAGGTGTCGAATGTATTAGATTCGAATGGAGATTTGTTTACTGTGTGTAATAGTGTCATTTTAATCTCCTAGAAACTTAAAATTATTTCTTGTTCAGCCATAACATCAGCTAACTCGGCGCGACTTACCAGGCGGATAGAATCTCTTTCAGCCCAGTCGTCATCTTCATCTTCCCAGACCAGGTGTTGCAGATCGTCCAATGTCAGGCCGCGTTCTTCCAGTGATTCTTTTTCGACATATATTTTTGTTACATCGTAATCACCTAAAGCAGAGTAGGTTGGTGAGAAGTTTTTCTGACCAATCGCATCTGTGTTTTGACCTTTAGTCAGCTCATAAACACCGTCACCGATGAATGCAAGGCTAACGTCCTGATCAAAAGCTGCTCCAATTAAAACAACCTCTAACGATTCCAGGGCATAAACTGTGCCGTAAGGAGGCTTGCGGTTGACGTACATGAATTTTTTAATTGCCATTTCTTTTTCCTCGAGCTATGCGCCCGGCTTTAAGCACCAAAGACGACTAAACGATCAGATTCGACGCCAGCTTCGATCAATTGACCCAGGCCAGAAATACGGAAGCCTTCGATCAGGTTGTTGTCTTCAAAACCCTGACGTTTTGCTTCATCGGCATCCATCATGCCACGACGCTGAGCTGCTGCAATACAAACAACCATATCCAGGTTGTTTTCTTTTGACAGTTCAGACCATAACTTTGGAATGTGACGATCATCCTGTGGTGGAACCGCAAGTTTGGTCGTATTGTTAACACCGTCGTGATAGAAGAAAACACGAAATATTTCATGTCCGGCAGCCAGAGCAGCTTTAGTAAACTGATACGCAGTATCAGATGCCTGGCGCTGGTAAGGGCCTTCGTTAACT
>Ga0164315_10002543_pt1 | contig 13965 bp, 12 predicted proteins | sample GuaBasSedimGuay6_FD_113737 | JGI IMG/M metagenome (GOLD analysis project Ga0164315, IMG submission 113737) | Subseafloor sediment microbial communities from Guaymas Basin, Gulf of California, Mexico - Guay6, Core 4569-2, 0-3 cm | ecosystem: Environmental > Aquatic > Marine > Hydrothermal vents... | reverse complement strand
CACCACTGGCACAGCTCAGCCCAGGCTGCTTTCCTGGCATCGGCGATGTCGGGACTAACACTGTCTTTTTTGGTGGGGAAGCCCGCTTTTTTATTTATGGTTTTGCGCCAGTGTCCGCTTTTGATCAACAATAGTTCAGCCAGCCCCAGCCACAGTGGCACCTGTTCATGCCTTGCTTCCGGCAGCTCATTCAGGCCCAGGCATTCGGTAATAACCGATACTTCTGAGCTTTCCAGCAAATTTTGTGCGGCGTAATCTGCGAGCAGGGCGATATCGCTAGCGCGGCCGATGAGTAGTTCAGTCACTTCGCACAGGGTTTCTTCTATCAGGTTTTTTGCGGCCGCTTCAAGGTCTTCGCGCGCACTGTGGTTGCGGGAGGCCTGGCTGGCCAGAATATGCGGCAGCCATTGTTCCCGTTTGGCCAGCATGCGTAGCAGTAAAGATTCCAGCCGCGCCATGTCGTTATCTAAATGAATTAACAGCTCGCCGAGTGCATCGCCTAATGGTGCATTTGATTCCACATTGGATAGTAAATCGTGAATAGCCATGCGGTAATATACATCTGGATGCTCAACTGGCTCAGGCAATTCACCAAACCCCGACTCAATCACCAGCTGGCTGGCCAGCTTGCGACAGAAACTGTCTATGGTAAGTATGCGCAGGCGATTAGGGGCTGCAATGAGTTGCCAGTTTTGTGCTTTGTCGCGGGCCAGTACCTGGCGGGCCATCTTCCAGTTTGTTTTTTCATATTCATCTTCGGGCTCATCGTCGTGTTGAGCCCTGACCAAAGCATCGATCAGTCGATGGCGCATTTCGGCGGCCGCCTTACGCGTAAAGGTCATGCACAGAATTTGTTCCGGCTCATCAACCTGAGCGAGCAGGCAGAGGATTCGTTGAGTCAGCAGGCCGGTTTTACCGGAACCGGCGGGCGCCGCTACCGCAAAAGACTGCCGGGTATCCAGTGCCCTGGCGCGAGTTTGATGATCGGCGGGCTTATTCACTGCTGATGCTCATCTGTTGTTGATTCTCGATCAGTATTAATTTCAAACCAGCGGTTTAGTGGCAGCAGGTAGTTTTGATAGTTTGCAGCAGCGTTGGAGTAGAAGACGACTTCTGCATCGCCCGCACAAAATTCAGCCGCCAGGCCACTCAGACGTTCCTGCCACAAATCCAGAGTCTCTGCCCAGGTATCCGCCAGTCCGGCTGTTTCCAGATCACTTAAGCTGGGTAGCAGATCGGGTCGGTTAGTAACACCTTTTAATGTAATACCCTTAGTAGCAGATATTTGCCCGAAACACAGGGCGGCCAATGGTTGATCCGTGGCCAGGGCATAAAGTAGAAGTTGCGGCTCCTCTGGACGTTCATCGGCAAAGCCTTTAATACTGGCACCGCCGGTTTTGTAATCAATCAGCATGATGCTGCCGTCTTCAAGCTGATCGATCCGGTCGATTCGTAAGGACAGATTCAACTGACTTAACTGCAGGTTTATCTTTTCTTCCCGCGCTGCCACGCTGAAGGCGCTGCGCTCCTGTTCAATGTCCAGCCAGGCTGAAAGCAGGCTGAATAAGCGATCGTTTTCAATGGCGCTAAAACGTGGACCAAACAAATCGGGCCGATCTGTTTTCGCCTGAGTTAAAGCCGTGGCTATACTTTGCTCAAGTAGTGTGTCCCGCGCTGTTAAATCCATAGCCTTTAATGTGCTGGAGTCTTTGCAGGTGGCCCAGAACAGCTCTAATGCATAATGCACTACAACACCGCGCTCCATATTGGTAAAGCCAAAAGCCGGTTCGGGCAGGGCCTCTGCGCCCAGGCGCCAGATGACAAACGCATTAAAGGGGCAGCCGGCCTGATCCCGTAAAATAGCGCTGCCACCGCGAACAGGTTTGTCTTCTGGAACCAATGGCGGGGCCTGATCGATAGCGATTTTCTGGAGTTCTGGCTTATCCATCCTGGCGATCAGTGGATGCACAAATGGCCCGGGAGTCTGTTGTAGATGCGGTAGATCACTATCGAGTAAACGACTTATCTGACGCTCACTGTCGCCATCGCGCAGACCAAAGCTAAAGACAATGTGCTGGCAATGATTTTCAAAATCCACCAGCATTTGTCGGGCAATTTTGAGCTCTTCCTCGGCACTACTTCTCGGCATCTGATGAAGCCGCTGCAGTGATACTGGCAGCAGGGGGTTGTAATCCGGAGACTGGGGCCACTGGCCATCGTGCATTTCTGCTACCCACAGATGATCAAAGTGCAAGCCAGTAGCTTCCAGCAAACCCAGAACCTGTACCGGTGAGTCGCCGCCTTCGGCCTGAAAAATTCGTCCTCGACAGACACGTATTAACTGGGTCAGAGCAGTGGCCGCATCCACCGGATCAATGGAATTATCCAGCCTGGTAAATTCTTCCAGTACATCGAGCCACAGTTGTTGCTGCTGGTATTCAATGCTGTCCAGGGCACGGGTACCGGGCCAGCCGAGGATTTTTAACCGGGCTGAAAATTCTAGTGTCCAGAACGCAAAACTGTTGCGTGAAGACAACTTCTCGCCACCATTCTGTTCACTGGAGTGCTTGTGTTGATTTGATTTAATGGCCTGCTGGCGACAGCGGTCTTCAAATTGCTGAAGGCATTGCGACAAGCTAGTGCCTGAGTTGTCGGCGCTATTTATGCCACTTGTATCACCGTCCATATTGCCGTTGGTAGCGAGTGAAGCGTCTTCAGCTCGCTTTATGCAATAGCGCAGATCAGCACTAGCCGGTTGTAACTTATAACCCTTGCGCAGCAGCAGCTGGCACTGGGCTCTGACAATTTGCTCGTTTGCCGAGTCGCCCCAGAACGGGTTGTTGAGTAGATTGCAATAGAAAGCCAGGGGCTGGGGCGAACGCTGCAGCTTAAGCAGATCTAATGCGCTGGCGACCAGCGGCGAGTCACTCAGGGGCAGGCCGGCAGAGATATTGTAGGGTGGCACCGCGTGGGGGGCATCGGGCAAACCATATTCTGGAGTAAATACTTCCCGAAAAATTCTGTCGATACAGTGCCGCTGGCTGGCCAGATTTGTAAAAACCAGGCCCACACGCTGATCTGGCTGACTATCTATTGTTTGTTTTGCCCACTGGGCAGCACGGCTGATTTCATCGGTATCATTTGCCGCAACGCAAATCTGTTTGGCGACAGGCTTTTCAGCTTCATGCCAGTAAATGCTTTCAAAAAAGGCAGCATCGATAATCCGTCGATAAAGCGGTGCGGGTTCGGTGTTAAAGCCAAGTAGTACGATTCGTGCCTGTTTAGCCAGAAAGCTCTGCTCAAAAGCTTGTGCGACAAAGGTTTGGGCCTGCGCTGGAGTGAGCAGATGCCTGTCAGCAAGTACATTGGCAAATTCCCGGTGCCAGCGGAGCAAATGCTGGCTTGCTTCGTGACCACTTTGAGCGACCTCAGCGAAGGGTACCTGCCAACGTTGCAGATTTTGCAATGCGGCCTGAGCCATACGGGCGAAAGCTGAACCATCGATACCAGCGGGTTTGTCAGCGTCATTATCAATCACCTGCTCCCAGATTAGACGCTCGGCATGGGGGTTGATAATGCTGTGACTAAAACAATCCTGGTAGCCGCGATCCTGAAGCAAGTGCCAGCATTCGAGCAGCCAGGCATCCTGGGTTTGCACCCATGGCTGACGCCAGGCCCGCAGGCCTTGCTGGTAACAATGATGCCCCCAGGCGCTATTGATATGGCGGGCCAGGCGGCGGTTAGGCACCAGTATCTGGCTGTCTATCTCCAGCTCCTGACGTAGTCCTTTAATATCAAACAGAGGGTTTGGCATAGGGGTCTTATTTACAGGTTCCTTTACATTTCCAGAAAGGAAATACTATGGCAGTCAAAGTTAAGCAAAGCAGCCTGTAGTTTGTCCACCTCATTACTCGCTTTAGTGAAAATTGCCTGACAATTCGTAGTGCATGAATCAGTTTGACCGCGCGGATTTGTTCCCAGCAACGACTCGACCCGCCGGGCGATCGCGGCTCCGGAATCAATCCAGTTGACCAGGCGTGGCGATGCTGCTTTTAAGTCTTCTATGATCAGTGGGAAGTGGGTGCAGGCCAGCACAATGGTATCCAGTCTGTCGTCAGCAAATAGCGGGGCCAAAATTTTGCCCAGCTCGGTGCTGTCTGGTGTAATACCGCGTAAGGCCAGCTCCGCAATGTCCACCAGTCGTGAAGAGCCGACTTTGACTACGGTATTGCTTCCGGCAAATTCGTTAATCAGTTGCTGAGTGTATTCTCGAGCAACCGTGCCTGGGGTGCCCAATAATCCGATCACGCCGCTACGGGTTTGCTCAGCCGCTGGCTTTATGGCCGGAACCACGCCGACCACTGGCGACTTGAAATGATCGCGAATGCTGGGTAACACCAGAGTGCTGGCGGTATTGCAGGCGACCACGATGATGTCGGGCTGCACCTGTTTGATCAGCGCTTTGAGCACAGCATCGACCCGTTCAATAAGGAAGGCCTGACTTTTCACGCCGTAGGGAAAGGCCGCGTTATCGGAGGCGTAGACAAACTCACGGCCACTGAGTCGTTGCTTGATGGCGTCGAGGATGCTGAGTCCGCCAACACCTGAGTCAAAAACAAGAATGCGATTTGCCTGTGTCATCGCCGTTATTTTACCTTATGCCACGCTCGGGAACTGCTAAAATCCCTGCGACAAAAATATTTACTGGCTAATCGACAACATCTACATAAACACCAAAGAGAGCGTCTATGGCAGTACTCGTGGTATTGGAATCAGATTCACTGAAATCAGGTTCATTGAAATCAGATTCATTGAAACCACATTCCTTGAAACCACATTCCTTGAAACCAGAGGCGCTGAAATAAGTGGTACTGGAATCAGAGGGAATGCAATCGGTAGTGTTTGATTTTGTGCTCGCGACGCTACTGCCAATTTATCTGATCACGGCGCTGGGCTATACGTTGCGCAGCAGAGGCGTACTGAGCACGGACTTCCTGAGGGACAGCTCGCGGCTGGTATTTAACTTTGCGGCACCGGCAACCCTGTTTTTTGCTCTGGCTGGATCTGCAAAGAGCATCGTTATCGCACCCTATTTTCTGCTGGTCAGTATGAGTCTGTTAATAGGGCTCACTTTATTGTGTTGGCTATTGGCACCGCTGGTGGTCAAACAAAGGGCTATTCGGGGGGTATTTGTCCAGGGTGCCTCACGGGGCAATTTGCTGGTTTCCGGTCTCGCTTTCACCCATGGCATCTATGGTATGGAAGGCATTGCTCTGGCCTCTCTGCCGTTAGGTATGTACATTATTTTTAACAATATTTACTCGGTGGCCATCCTCAAATATTATGAAAGCGATAACGATGACTCTATGAGCAAGTATTGGGGTGATGTGTTTAAAAACCCGGTTATTGTCGCTGTGCTGGCTGGAGCCCTGTGCGGGTGGCTACAGGTCGATATTCCTGAAAGCGCCAGAAATACCGGCAATTTGCTGGGTCAGTTAACGGTGCCGCTGATTTTATTTAACGTCGGAGCGTCCTTTGATTTTAAGCTCCTGCGCAGCCCCAATATAATCGGCTGGGCGGCGACGCTGTACAAGTGCATCATCATGCCCGTCATCGGTGTCTCCATCGCCTGGGCACTGGGTATTCATGGTATGGAGCTGGGTATTATCTTTTTGTTGCTATCTTCACCAACCTCATCGATCAGTGTGGTGTTTGCCCAGATGTTCGGCGGTCATCAGGGCCAGGCGGCAAATATGGTGCTCACCAGTGGGTTATTATCGGTGATAACGGTAGTGGTCGGTCTAGCATATCTACAGACAACGGGAATGATTTGATGGATCTTTTTGCAGATATTTTTCAGAATAGTTCAGGTTTTTTGATTATTTTAATAAGTGTCGGCGTTGCTATCCTCGTCGTATTGATTGCCTATGCCTGGAACCTGCAGGGCCGGCTGAAGGCCCTCGAAGAAAAACAAAAAAATGTAGCTCGAGAGGCGGAAACTTTCCGGCAGCAGCATATACACGATGCAACTCAGGGTATTCGGATTTTAGCTGGTGCAATGATCCGTGAAGAAGTAACCCTGACCGAAGGCAGTATGCGCATTGCTTACCTGCTCACCCAGGCTGATGAAACAGCAGCACAAAAGCAGCAATACAGCGTGTTTTTCCAGCTTGCGGAGGCTACCGCACATATCCCGGTGCTCGATGCCTGGCAGCAACTATCAAAACAGCAACAACGGGCTTATACAGATGAGCGTACTAACATTGAACAGGCCTTTCAGGAGTTTGTTGTTGATGCAACCCAGCAACTATTAGACGATCCCATTTTGCACGACCCCACATTAAGCAAACAGCAGCAAACCGCCAGCTAAAAAGCATCTAAAAAGTGCCAGGTGAGGGCTCGGAAGTCCATAATATAGTGACCTCTCTCCCACCCTCGGCCTGTTATGAAGGAAATTAACTTTGATGAAATTTATAGTCTCACTATTAATCGCTTCTCTGCTCCTTGTTATTTCGTGTTCTTCAGATGAGCCTGTAATTACAAACTGCGTTGCTAAAGATGGCATCACCCCCGTTTGTAAATTTAAAAACCCCGAAGATGCGGTAGTTCTACCGAATGGAAAATTAATTGTTAGTCAGATGGGTGATCTGCAGGAAAAGAGTCCTGGCAGCCTGACATTATTTAACATAGAAGATGTTTCAGTTACGCCACTGTTTGGTCATGGTTATTCTCCTGATGGCGTAGGTGACAACAGCTGGGGTAATACGGACTGTAAGGGCAATCCGCGGAAATTTCTTTCTCCTCATGGCATCAGTTTGATAGAGCGTGCTGATAAACGTTTGCAACTCATGGTGGTAAACCACGGAGGCCGTGAATCGATAGAATTTTTTGAAGTAGTGCTCGGTGAGCCGCGCGTGTCAATTATTTGGCGAGGGTGTGTTCTCGCGCCAAATAAAGAGTTTTTCAATGATGTTGTAGGCCTGGCTGATGGTGGCTTCATTGTTAGCAGCATGTATTCCACCAGAGGACCGACAATCTTTGGCTTACATCTGGGTGGATACAAAGCACTGCTTGGCATGGATTCCGGATATTTGAGTGAATGGCATCCGTGGCAGGAAATGACAGTTGTGGCGGGTAGTCATGGCGCTTTTCCAAACGGCCTGGCATTATCTAAAGATGGCCGTTATATTTATCAAAATCTCTACGGCGCAAATGAAGTTAGAAAACTTGATAGACGAAGTGGTGAAGTGCTTGCCACTGCTTCGGTTGTAAAGCCCGATAATACTACGGTAGATGCCAGGGGCAGGCTACTTGTTGCGTCCCAAAAAAATTCCCTGCTTGAATTGAAATCATGTCTTGATAGACCTGACGAGTCTTGCCTGTTGCCCTTTGAAATTGTTCAAATCGATCCGGAAACGATGGAAAGTAAAGTCGTATTCCAGCAGGAAGGGCCACCAATGGGGACAGGGACGGTAGCGGTTCAGCATAATAATAATCTAGTTATCGGCTCGTTTATAGGTGATCGAATGATTCTTACCGATTACGTAGCGGAGTAGGGCGATGAGCAACAACTCCCAGTCATGGGGACCTGTCATGGGGATCTGTTATGGAGAGTAGTGCACCGCTAACCAAACTGTCTCGTTCTCAGGATCTGTCCAGCTGACCCGGTGTTTCTTATGGGCGGGAATACTAATATAGCTGCCCGCGGTAAGTCTTAGTTCAACCTCATCCTGGAAGGTAATCACCGCCTCGCCTTTGAGCACGATAACCCATTCATTTTCGGGCTCGTCGTACCAACCGGTAGCTGGGCTGACGTGGCCTTTAGAAATTATCCGCTCTATACAGATGCCTTTGTTTTCAACAAGCTTTTCGACCTGCTCATGGTCGAGCTTGCCGGGTATTGCCGCAAATATATTATTTACTTTCATTAAGGCCCTGAGACTTCACAGCTAGCGTTATTGTTGGCTATTCGCGAAAACACCGCAAACAGGTTCAAGGAAAAAATGGTTAAAAAATGCGAAGGGTCAAATAACATGGTTTCGAAGTACGCAACAGGAAATGCCTGAACATTGAGTTGGTTGATTCCTTGATTCCCGAGTGGAGTAAACCTGCCGGTAAATAAGCGTTATTGCCTGAAATCAATCAATAGATGACCAGCACTTACCAATCGCCTCCATAAAGAGTGAATTGGTGCTGGCAGTGGGAATAGCTCTCGCTGTTGTACGGTATCCCGATCCTGACTTATAGCCTTTCGAGAACCACTACCGGAATTTCCCTATCCCCTGCGTTTTTCTGGTAATCCGCATAAGGGGGGTAGAGTTTTTCCTGTTGTGCCCACAAAGTGGCGCGTTCTGTGCCACTGACGGTGCGGGCTCGGGCCGAGAATTTATCAGCACCAACCTGTACGTCGACTTCTGCTTGCGTTAGTAAATTCAAGTACCAGGCCGGGTGTTTTGGTGCGCCGCCTTTGGACGCGATCACCACATAGGCACCGGTGCCGATTTCGCCGTAGATCAGTGGCATAATTCTCGGTTCACCACTTTTACGGCCCCTGGTGGTGAGCAGGAGTGTTGGTAACAGGCCAGGACCACCTAGTGGGGCTGAGTCCCACATATGGCCTTCGGCTCCATTAGTGGCAAGGTACTTTTCTCGGTGTTCGGCTATCCAGCCTGAATTGCTGGCGGCGACAACGGGGTCAGTCATGACGTGCTCCTTTTCATCTGTTAATGGTTTATGGCTCATGTAACAGGATTAGCTTATTGAAAGCAATGAGTCAGCAGAGCAAACGAAACCAGGGAGGGTTTGGCCCTCTTGATGTCGAAACAAGCAACAGGAAATGCCTGGATATTAAGGAAGCTGTGATTAAGTTGATCAGCTTCGTTAAGTTGGCTTACCCTTTAATTTGCTCGATTCGATAAGCTCGCGCTGCCGTATTATGAAACAGATCTCTTTTTTCCTCGGCGGAATAACTGCTGGCAATGCGTTTAAATGCATTCCACAGTACAACATAACCAGCACCTCTTTTATCGACAGGGAAGTTTGATTCGAACATACAGCGCTCCGGCCTAAATTGTTCAATGACGTATTGAACAGGCTCAGCCCAGGGTTCGGCCAGTTCTTCTGAGGTGGGCGGCCGCTCCTGCTTATCCCAGCGGAATCCAAACATCGGCATGCCAATACCCCCGAGTTTGAGATAGGTATTGGGTACATCAGCCAGTGCTTTCATTGCTCCTTTCCAGAACTCAAAAATTTCTTCTCGTTTGCCTTTATAGGGCCCGGTACCAAGAAAACCGCCCAGGTGGTCGATAACAATCGGCGTGTCCGGGCAGGCACGAGCTACGGCGGCCAATTCATGTAGCTGGGGATGGTAAACGAAGGCGTCGTAAGTGTAGCCAAGGGCACCAACTTTGCGCACGCCAGCGAGATAATCTGGGTTGTCCATTTTTATGGTATGGCCCATAGCCAGTGGCGGGTGTGCGTCCTGTGCTGTGATATAGCGTACGCCGCGGAATAATCCACAGCCAGCGTCTTCGTGAGCAGCCAGTACTTCTTCAACTGCATCGCCAAGGGAGACATCGGCATGGCCCATAATCGCAGCAATTTCTGCCTGTCCAGAATTAGCGCTCAATTGAGCTTGCTCGGCGACAAATTCGACTTCGCCCACTGAGCGCAAATGCTCGGGGCCATCCGGGCGATATTCAGCGTGACATTCCAGAAACACAGTGCGTACCACGTTGTGCCCGGTCCCAGTATCAGCGAGCAAATCAGGAAGCGTGTAGGGCCATCCAGTATGGCCTGTATCAAGCCATAAATGGTGGTGTGCGTCGCAGATTGGCAGGTCTGGTTCAAGTGCTTCTTCCTGTACCTGCGCTATCCATCGAGCATGCTCTTCAGTGGGGGAATCAACGGCCATAGTTATCTACCTGTCTATAAAAAGTTAGTCGCAATAAATCATGTTTTATGTGTTGAGGCAAACTGAATTACAGAGCTGAATTACAGAACCCGGCATCAGGCACCGCTGAATTATCTATCTGGCGATAAGCTAAGCTGCCGTCAACGATGCTGCAAATAGGCACAAATAGGCATCGTTCTTGCCTGAATCAAAAAGCTCGCCTATCCTGTTTGTAGATCCACAAAATAAGTGCAATACGCAACCATGACCAACTGAAAGAGCCGTCATCGACGGAGAGGAGCTACCCATGACATCAATTCTGGAAGACAAAGAAGCCATCCGTGATCTCTTATCAGCCTACTGTTTCCATGTGGACGACGGTGAGTACGACGAATGGGCTGCTCTATTTGCCGAAGATGCAACACTTGAAGCGGGGGCCCTGGCCACCTGCCAGGGACGTGCCGAAATCAAAGCGTTTATTGTCGCCGCTGTTGGTGGTGACGTGCCAGCGCGGAAGCATTGCACTATGAATGCCATGATTCAGGTAAACGGCGATAAGGCCACTGCCAACAGCTATATTATTGTGGTTCGTGCAGATGACAAGGGAGGCATAGTCAATTCCTTAGCCGGTCGCTATCAGGATGAGCTGGTCAGGCAGGGCGGCGACTGGAAATTCCAGAAACGCATAATCTGCATGGATATCCTCGGTGATCTTGGTTTGAATGACTAAGTGCGTGGTAAATGCCGTGTCTGCTTTGCTAAGTTCTGCGCCATGCTAAAAGCAGCCCTGCTGATTCTCCTTGCATTCTTTGTTTCGCCTCCTCTTTCTATAGCGTCCGATGATAAGGCCCAGCATGCCGATGGCAATAGTGAATCCTCAGCACTTTTTTACCACTACAAGCAACTGGCGGAGCGTGGAGAAAGTGTCGCTCAATACGCCCTTGGTGAGATATACGCTCAGGGTATGGGTGTTCCGCAAAACTATGATGAAGCACTAACGTGGTATCGCAAGGCTGCTGAGCAGGGGCATGCGGGCGCAGAATTCATGTTAGGCAGGAGCTATGCCAAAGGATTCGGTGTTTCCCGAAATAAGGTGGAGGCCGTAAACTGGTACCGTAAAGCCGCAAATCAGGGGCATCCGGAGGCACAATACATGGTCGCTATGATGTACACCCTCGGCCTGGTGGTTCACCGCGATTATGTAGAAGCGATAAAATGGCATCGGAAAGCAGCGGACCAGGGGTATGGCAAAGCACAGCTCATGTTAGGGAAGATGTATGCCTATGGGGCAGGTGTGCCGATAAACTATGTGCATGCTCATTTGTGGCTTAATTTGGCATCGATAGCTGGTGTGAAGGGCGCCGCAGATGCCCATGAGCTGATATCTCTATCAATGTCTAGTGATCAGTTTGAGCAGGCAGAGCAGCTATCTCAGGCCTGGTGGGCCAGGCATCCGGAATTCGAGTAGGTGCCACGCATTTGTCAATCTGGACTCATATAACGAGGTAGATCAAGAAATCAGGCAGCTTACTTCTACTCAGGCTGGTGTTTTATCAAGGCTCACCTTCTATTTAAAACTACGCCACACTCAAGGTGTGGCGTGTATGGAAACTGATCAAAGATCGCGAAATGCCCAATGCTGTAGTCATTATTCAGCACCACTAAATTATCGTGCAGGGTTACCGGGTTGCAGGATATATAAATAATATTTTTAAAGCGCTGTAGTAGATCCAGGGTTCCGTCATCAAGTCCGGCACGAGGCGGATCGACAAATACCGTTGAAAATTGGTAACTATCGACATCGATATATTTTAGTCTGCGGAAAGGTCGTACTTTGTTAAGTGCCTGGGTGATCTCTTCGCTGGACATGCGCACTAGCTCAACGTTGTTGACGCCATTTTTCTGGAGATTAAACCGGGCGGAGTTGACGGAGATTTTGGCAATCTCTGTGGCCAGTACACGATCGAAGTTTTGTGCCAGCGGTACAGTGAAATTACCGTTGCCACAGTAAAGCTCCAGTAAGTCACCCCTGCACAATCTGCTGTGTTCCAGTGCCCAGCTCAGCATCTTTTTGTTAACCCGACCATTGGGTTGGGTGAAGCTGGTTTCTATTTGCTGATAATAATAGTCTTTGCCATCTACGTGCAGGGTTTCGCTGACGTAGTCGCGGGTAAGCACGACCTTTTGTTTGCGGCTGCGACCGATGATATCTGCTCCTAAGAGCTGAATCAGCGCTGTCGCCTCGGCCTCCCAGATGGTATCAAGAGGCCGATGGTAGAGCAGGGTGATAAGTGCTTCGCCGCTGAGGGTGGTGAGGAATTCAACGCTAAATAAACGCCGTTTTAGAACATCGCTTGCGTTGATTGCGCTTAACAATGGTGGCATCAGGGCATTGATAAGTTCCGATGCCACTTTGAAATCTTCAATGATATAGGGTTTTTTGTATTCGCCAGGATGATACATGGCATAGCTGGCCTGACCTTGTTCATGCCAAATTTTAAATTCGCAGCGCAAACGGTAGTGGAGTGGCGCGGAGGTGAATGTTTCTATTTTTGGAAGTGCCAATCCGCCAAATTGCTTTTTGATGGCTAGCAGTTTCTGATCTAGCTGATTCTGGTACTGCGAAGGGTCGGGGTTTGCTGGCTTGTGGGCGTTGGTCACAAAATTGCTCGAAGAAATAGGTTTATTATACCGCTATTAAGGTCAGTGTTTTTTGGGGAGATGTGCAGCGTTAATGACCAGTGTCTGGCTCATACCAGCGGTATGAAGGGTAAAACAATACCTTCGAAATAGTGACTTTAGTACTAATGTATCGAGGGTAATGAGGCCAATATAACAATATGATTGAAATCATTAGCGTACCAGTGGAGCGACAGGGTTTGCATGATATTACTCATCAAGTTGCTCAGTTATTGGATGAGGCGGCCTGGGGTGAAGGCTTATGTACGCTTTTTGTTCAACACACTTCGGCGAGTTTGCTGATTCAGGAGAATTATGACGCAACGGCTCGCCATGATCTTGAGGCATGGTTGAATCGACTGGTGCCGGAGAATGACGCCCTTTATACCCACACGCTCGAAGGTGCCGACGATATGCCCGCGCATATCAAGGCTGCTTTAACAGCGACCAACCTGGCCATTCCGATTATCGATAATAAACTGGCTCTGGGTACCTGGCAGGGCCTGTTTCTATGGGAGCATCGCAAAAGCGGTGGGCGGCGTAAAATAATTGTTCATCTGGGGCCATAATAAGCCTGCTAAGTTCTTGTGTTGGACTCGATCTAGTAACATAATCGCCAGTCATACCGCCCATTAGCGTATGTGATGTTAAAGGTTGTGGTTTTTATGTGTGTTTGCGGTATTTAAACCATCGGACTATGTGATAGCTTCTTTGCGAGAGCTCACCAATACAAAGAACCAGCTAAGCAATAAATGAATAACGAGGAAAGCCATGTCATACCAACGACCAGTGTTTAAAGAGCAATACGAGAACTATATCGGCGGAAAATGGGTAGCGCCTGTTGATGGGAATTATTTTGAGGATACGTCACCCATTGACGGCGAGCTGGTTACCCGCATCCCCCAATCGACCAGTAAAGATATTGATCTGGCCGTTGCTGCGGCCTGGGAAGCGGCCCCAACCTGGAATAAAACAACGGCTGCCGAGCGCAGCATATTGCTGTTTCGTATCGCCGATAGAATTGAAGAAAATATCGAACAAATCGCAGTCGTTGAAACCTGTGACAATGGTAAAGGCGTCCGTGAAACACTGGGTGCTGACGTGCCGTTAGTGATCGATGAATTCCGTTATTTTGCCGGCTGTATTCGTACTGAAGCGGGTAGTGTGGCCAAAGTCGATCCCGAGCTGGTCACCATGGAAATTCATGAGCCACTCGGTGTTGTTGGCGCCATTATTCCGTGGAACTTCCCCTTGCTGATGGCCGCATGGAAGATTGTTCCAGCCCTGGCAACCGGTAACTGCATGGTGCTTAAGCCGGCAGAACAAACGCCGGTGTCCATCCTTATTTTGATGGAAATTATTGGCGATATGCTGCCGCCAGGTATATTGAATAT
>Ga0164315_10002542_pt1 | contig 13968 bp, 17 predicted proteins | sample GuaBasSedimGuay6_FD_113737 | JGI IMG/M metagenome (GOLD analysis project Ga0164315, IMG submission 113737) | Subseafloor sediment microbial communities from Guaymas Basin, Gulf of California, Mexico - Guay6, Core 4569-2, 0-3 cm | ecosystem: Environmental > Aquatic > Marine > Hydrothermal vents... | reverse complement strand
CATGAAAAACATTGAACCACAAAAAACATTTTCAGGCAATATTCGCTTGCGATTAAGACCTGATGTGCACAAAAAAATATTTCTATCCGCCAAACATTCAGGGCAAAGTTTAAATCAATTTGTACAAAATACACTAATTGAAAAAGTGCGATAAACAATCCAATTTTTGATAAAGGCTCCTCAAGGATTTTATTTTATGAATATTAAAGATTTTACAGACACAGATACAGCTTTGATGGAATTTTCATCTAACTTATTTGATGGAATTTTCATCTAACTTAATCAAAGAGACCAAAGAAATATCCCAAAATGTTTATGTTGATTTGGATGAAAATGGTGATATTGTTAATATGACATTGGAGCATGCCAAAAAACGTGCTAAATTACCTGATGTTTCTGTTGAGCAAATGACGACAGCAACTTTTTAAAAAATTCTGTGTTAATGTTGTTTGTTTTTAAATTAGTTTTGAGTGCAAAATTTATATAGTGTGGCAGGTTCTATATCTATTTTGCCATTATTAAATTCCAAACAACCCCATTCTGTATTTATTTTGGCAGTTTTTAGGTCAGTTATTTTAACTTTGTTTTTAATCAGTTTTTCTAAGTTTTTATCTTTAAAAAAATTATTTTCAAATTTTAAAGAAAAATGATAATCTTTGATGTTTTTAAAACTTACTAATTTCATTTTTTTACTCCAATGGTTCTATTTTATGAAAGTTTTGTGATTGCCACATAACCATCATCTCTTTTTGATGTAACTGTGCCCACTCTCTGACTAATAGTTTTGCTTTTTTTGGCAAACTTCCTTCTGTTATATTTAAAGTTTTAAGCTCCATCACAGCCTCATATTCGTTATATTTTATATGAATGTGTTCAGGCGGATGTTCATTATCAATGCTAAAAATTCTGATAATAATTCCATAAAAACGACTAATTTCTGGCATTGGCTTTTTCTCTGTCAAATTTAAAATTATCAAAATTTATTTGAAACTTGTCAAAAATGCTAGTTTCATCACATACATTTTTCTTTTTGTGTGTAGTTATCTAATGTCCTTTTTGATCGAACAATTTGCACATCATTTTTTGGCAAATTTTGTAAAAAATACCAAATTTCATTTTGAGTCTAATTATCTAATTTTTTGCGAAGCTCTGCATAGGATATATTAAAATCTTTTGCCACAGTAGCAGGGTCTAAGTTATATTTTGTGATTATAGTTATAGCATTTTCATAAGCACCTCGCTCCATACCTCGCTCCATACCTTTCTCCATTCCTATTGCATAACTCGGTAAATTTTCCCAATCAATTACACTTAACATTTTTTCCACCTCTATAAAAATATTTTTTAAATTCCTATTGCCTGATAATGTCTCTAACATTAACATATTATTTTTAAATTCATTTGAATTTTTGGATATTTGTTTTAACCTCTTAGCAAGGTATAATAACACATCTTTTTCTTTTTTGTTTTTAAAATCATTAGAGTATTCCGCTTCCTGTTTCTTTTCTTAAAAAAGTTGATAGTTGCATGGCTGATTTTAGTTTTACTACAAAATCACATCCTTGTTCGCGATGAGGGCAGGCTAAATAGTAATAATCCAACAAACCTTTTTGCGGATTAGGTTGTTGCTTTTTTCTTAACACCGACTCTTCACCATGAACGGGGCATCTATAATCTTTAGATCCTCTTTTTTGGTTTCGCTGGTCAGATTCAATTCCATCCATACGCCCTGTGATAATTTTTGTAGATTCTGGCTCTAATGTTAGAGCTGTAAGTAGTTCGTTGCCTGTTTTTGCCTCATCATTATCTGTTCTGGCAAATATACTTAAATCTGCGTTAGTTACTGATAGTTTTTTAACGCAAGATTGTTTGCCATTGGGTAATTTAAAATACCATCCAGTGCAACCCCAAAAAAAATTATTGGGGTTTGCTGTTGTTAGATTATTATTCCATTGAATTATCATATTTCTGTTGCAAACAGGACATCTTTTACCAGACATAGAGACTCCAACTTGTCCTTGAAATATATGAGCTTTGTTGGTATCAATTACGACTCCTTCAAAAGCATTAGGTTGTTTGCTTATTTCCTTTGAAACTAAAACTTCCCCCATATTGTTAATAGTATTTATAAGTTCATTTCTTGTGTTGTTTAAAAAATGCCACCTCTTTTTGTCGTTAGCAGACATTCTGTTGTTCAAATATCTATCACGAATACGAAATATTTCATTATTTATTTCAATCAATTTGTCAGTGGCAATTTCTTTTTGCCTCTCAGGCTCTGGTAGTCTATCTCGTTCCTGTTTTTTTTGATACTCCTCCCAAGCTGTTGTCGCACTATCAACAATTTTGACAGTCGCCTCAATAGCCGCATTTACTATGGTTGAAGCAGCAGTTACCACAGCATCTAAAATCTCAGAAAGCAAGCCCATAATTCCCCCTATTTAAAATTTGTTCTTGTTGGTATATACGATATTTTTTCAGTCTTGAGGTGGCTCTCTCAAAACTGTATGATGATAGAGCATTTTCTGCATAGTAATCATACAAACCACCACCAATAAAAACTGCTGGGATTGAAAGCAAACCACCACCTAAGGCATACACCAATGCACCTGTGCCACCAGCAAATACAGAACGTTCAGCACGGTCATAAGCACTTGATAAAACAATATCAAGGCTTTGTTTGCCAACTGATAGGTTATAACCCTCGCTTGCCAAAATAATCACCAATGGCAGCAAAGGATTAAAAGCATCCATAAAACTGCCAATTAACGACTCATCAAGGTTATCAACCGCATTATTTACCTGTTGCGTTAAAGACTCTTCGCTAATTTGTGAGTTTAACACCAAACCATCTGCCTGATTTGCCACCTCATCTGTGGCAAGAATAGTTATATCTGGGTATTTTTCTAAGGTGTCATTTATATAACCTAAACTATCGGTTGCTTTTAATTGCAAATAATCAGCAACATAGCCGTTTTGGTCTACAATTTGTATATCCCAACCAGCTTGAGTGGCACTTGTTGCCATAACTGCCTGATAGCCATCTGGCAACATTACATCACCTACTGCCTCACCTGAATTTAATTTGTCAGTTACCAGATACTCAAAATACTTACCCTTTGCCGAGTTTATTATTCCCATCATTTCATTATCAGAGAAGTTAAAAAATGATGATGTGTCAAAATTCGGATTAGTCTCTGTGATTGCCTGTTGAAGTAAAGGATCAATATTTGTTATATCGTCGAATATAGCAGGAGTCAGATTAACAGACACCAGCATTAAATCAATCAATGACTGTTTTTTTGATATGCTGTATTTTTTATAAGCATCGCAAAACCTAATCAATGAGTCTGCACCACTGTAAGATGAGTATTTATCTCGTAGTTTTTCAATACGGCTGTTATTTATTATCATGAATTTTTAATCTTATTAAAACCCAAGTCAAACCCCTCACCATGCTCTTTGTTGATACTTTCAATCCGCTCTTGCAAAATATTTATTTGATTTTTTGAATCCACCGTTTTGATGCCTAATGTTCTTTCAATATTGGTTATTCGTCTTTCTAATTGACTTATCATTATATCCATACCACCTAACACCTCCTCAACCATTAGATGGTGTTCTTCTACTTTTGCATTTATGTTGTCTGTATTTTTTGGCACAACTACAAATAATATAACAATGAAAGACCTATGCCAAGCCCTGTTCCATCCATTGTTTTGAATTTTTCAGAAGTTAGCACTGCTGGCTGGTTGTTTATTGTTGCTTTTTTTGCGGTATAATCTACAATGTAATATCTGACACCAACAGTCCATGAAAGATTATGGTTTATAAGACTTTCCATATCAAAAGTCAGGTGGTAACCTGTGGTATTTTCATAGTCCACTACATAACGGTCGCCATTGATTTTTTTAAAATCCAAATCCATTTTTGCATTGTTATAAAACCCAATGCCACCACCTAATTTTAATTGCTCGGTGTTGTTTAGCGGAATTTTATATTTAGCAGTAAAAAGAAATATATCTCTTCTAAAAGAACCGCTGGCATCTTCAACAGCAGGGCTTAATGTGCTATTTTGTTGCCCTAAACTTACATCAACTTCTAATTTAGGCAGTATGCCATAACCAATAGTTGCAAAGACACCCAAGCCCTCTCCTGCACTTATATTGATAGCTTCTGTGCTACCTTGACACTCTCCTAACAAAATTGTTCCTCTGCACCCTTCACCTACTTTTTCATTTTTACCATTTAAACCTACCAACAATTCACCTTGTAATAAAATTTTACCTGTTGTGTCTAATTCTGCATAGACTGGAATGCCATAAAAAAGCAATGCTAATAATGTTGTAATAATTTTCATAATTTCTCCTAAATTTAATAATAAACATCCTAAAACACACATCAAATGATAGAGTTTAAGGATTTCTAATTAGATGTTGTGTAGGCAAACAATCAATACAACAAGGCCTCTTGGTCATCTTTTGTCATTCTGTTAGTTGTTTTAATTTCTTTTAAACAAGTTTTCTTGTCAACCTCTTTCAAAGAAGAGCTTAATAACATGATGTCAAGTCTCAAACATTTGATTGAATTCTTTTTTAATAAAAACTTTTGTGAATTAAAAAAATGGTGTGCAGAAAATAAATACTCACCAGGAGCAAAAACACTATAAAAATATGAACCATCTCTGAGTTTGCCAATATTTCTATATTTTTTTTCTCCTCCCACCACATAAACATCTTTTCCGTCCTTAAATACTTCTTCGGTTATTCTGCGAGGGGTAAATGGACCTAATGAAGGACTTAAACGATAAAAATATACTGTGGATTTATTGTTTTCTATTTTTTCAAAGTTAGAAAATTTTTTGCCTGTGGCACTGCATCCTGTTATTGACATCTGTAAAATAGCCACAATTATTACTAAACCAATAGAACACTTATTCATAATTTATTCCTTAAAAAAATACACTCTAATTAAAAATATAAATCTATAGCAAGAGTGTTGAACTATAGATTTTTGTGTAAAGTAAAATCACTATGATAATGCAAACTTTGTCAAAATACCCAAACGACAAGCTTGTCGTTTTTCGCACACCTAAAAATGGGGTATGATAGCATACCCCTAAAATAGGTGCAATGAAAGTTTATAAAAAGTTTCGTAAATCTGTTTTTAGCGATGAGCATGTGTTGATAAGAGAGCATTTGATAGCGGCACGGCATAATTTGGGGTTATCTCAAAAAGCCCTAAGTGATAAAATGGAGGTGGTGCATTCTTTGATTGGCAAAATTGAAACCGGCGACAGGCGGTTGGATTTTATTGAGATGATTGAATATGCTGAAATTTTGGAATTTGATATTTTTGAATTGTTGAAAATATTACAAGATTCTATGAAAAAAGAGCCAACCGATGCTTTAAATTTATTGGCAAGAACACGTTGAATTATTGTGTTTTTGTTGTCAGAGACTCCCAAAGAAATATTTTGTTTTGATTTTGTTGGTTGGTGTGTGATAATATATGCCTTATAATTAGCATATAATTTATGCAAAATTCTTAACTTATTCTTAACTTCAAATTTTTGGTAAAACCTATGAAACCTGGATTAAAATTTAAACAAGCCATAACAGATAATAAACCCTTACAAATTGTCGGAGCAGTAAATGCTTATAGTGCTATTATGGCAGAGAAAATAGGGCATAAAGCACTGTATTTATCAGGAGGAGGGGTCGCAGCCTGCTCGCTAGGTGTGCCGGATTTAGCGATTACTACATTGCAAGATGTTTTAATTGATGCCAATCGAATAACAGATGCCACAGATTTGCCTTTGTTGGTTGATATTGATACAGGTTTTGGCGGGGCATTTAATATTGCCCGATGCATCAAACAGATGGAAAAATCAGGGGTCGCCGCCGTGCATATGGAAGATCAAGTAGGACAAAAAAGATGTGGTCATCGCCCCAACAAATCTATCGTTACAAGCTCTGAAATGGTAGATAGAATAAAGTCTGCCACCGATGCCAGATCTGATGAGGATTTTTGTATAATGGCTCGCACAGATAGTTTGGCAGTTGAGGGTTTGGATGCTGCCATTGATAGGATCTGTCAATATATAGAAGCAGGTGCTGATATGATATTCCCTGAGGCTTTTACAAGTTTAGCACAATATCAAAAATTAAGCCAAGCCATCAATAAACCAATTTTAGCAAACATTACCGAATTTGGTGCCACCGAATTATTTAATAAAAAAGAATTATTTGAAGCAGGGGTTGAGATGGTGTTATACCCATTATCTGCCTTTCGCACCGCCGCTGCCGCATCTGAGATGACTTATAAAACTATTCTAAAAGACGGCGACCAAAAAAATGATGTTAAAAATATGCAAAGCCGAGCTGAACTGTATGAATATTTAGGTTATCACAGTTATGAAGAAAAATTAGATAAGTTGTTGGGGCAATCTGATATTTATTTAAAAAACCACCACAAAAAGTTAAGAAAATGATAAACTAACTAAATTTATTTTTATCTCTTTGCTTTAATCATTTTATTGAAATATCTTCCAAAGACATAAAAATGGAAGAGGTGGCTGACATTGAAGGTAAAAATGGTGCAACTGAAAACCGATTGCTGAATCGACATAAAACCAATAAATAAAAAAACTTCGTCATAACAAGCGATAGTGAAGCATTACGAACGAAGCGAGCAATCCTAATCCTTACCTAATCCGTCATCGCGAGTGAGTTTGCGAACGTGGCGATCTCATCGTAGTGAACGGATAATAACACAAAGATAACCACGGCGGATTATTAATTGTCTTACCTCGCTTTATCCGTCCGCCTCGTTATGACGGGTTTTTTGGTTTTGTGGGGTGCTTAATTATCCATTCTCAATTATCAACTATGAATTGTTCTCGTCCGCCTCGTTATGACGGGTTTTTTTGGTTCGGTAAAAATATAAAATTTAGTTATTTCGCAGTCTCTGCACGAGCAGGTAAAAATAAAAACTTCTTAAAAAACAGCATTTACGCCTATCATTGTGATAGTGTTTTGGCTTATGGGGTTGGGTTTTATATCGCTGTGGCTTTTGCTATATGAAATATCATAACTTATATAATCGTTATAATTGTATATAAGGGCAATCTTGCCAAGAGTTATTTCAGGCTCTCTTAGATAAAGCCATAAAACGCTCGGGGTTATTGATAATTCTTGATATTCTTTTTGCCATTGAATAATGCTAAGAGGTTGTTGAGCTTTGGTGTTTTCCTGTTCTAATCCTTGATATTTTGCCGCCCATAAACTTATGGTAAACTGGTGTAGGTTCGCTGTTAAATGCTCGGCTCCTATTGATAAGTCTAATCTTGGGGCTGTTTTTGTGGAGTTTATTATTGACACATTATCACGGTATGAAATATCTGTTTTATAAACCCACCCTTGTTTATTTTGTGAATAACTAAAACCTATTAAGTTGAAATCCAAATATTCGTTTTGCAAGTTTTTATCATTTTCATATAATTTGGCAAGATATAAACCATAGGTTGTAGCTGTATCTTGATAGAGGATTTTACTGCCATATTCTGTTGAAAGTTTGGTGTTGTAATCTTCTTTTGAATAAATATTGACCTGCGCTTTGGGACTTATAAAAGTTTTAATTTGAGTTTTTCCCATGTAACAATCCGCAGTTATGCTCCATGGTATATTTTTTAAAGTTGCAAAATCTGTGGTAAAAATATTCGTGTAATCGTTGGGAGTTATGATATTTAAAGCACCTGTGGTATCTACCTCACCCCAGCTGATATTTTGTTTGCCCCATTTTGCCGAACATTTTGTCCCCACTTTGTGTTGCAACCAGCTCTCTCCCCATTCTGGTTGATTTTTGGGCGGATAAGAAAAATCATCTTCGTTAAAATAATTGGCATTTAAACCCAATTTAAAAAAAACATTTTGATTGATTTTATCTGAGATTTTAAAACCTGCCATCGCTCGTTTGATATAAATCCCATCATCATTTTCACCATAATAACTTGAAAGACTCAAAGTCCAGTTTTTGGTTTTGTTTGCTTTTTTTGTTATATCATCGGAATCTGTCTCTTCATCAAAATCAAATTCTTGAATTTCTGCATTAGTTATCGGCAAAATGACAAAAAAAGATATCAACAAAAAACAAAAATTAATTTTTATATTGGCGAATTTTATCAAGTTGTTTTTCTCTAAATACATTATCGGTGAGCATCCGAGGGCTTAACATCTGCTCTGTTATTGGCATATTCATCTTTAAGTTTTGTTGCGACCATTGCGACATTCTGTTGTTTTTGTAATTTACCACTCTTATAACTGTTGCCATCCAAAAACCATTTATTTTTTTAATCTTATCAAAATAAAAAATTTTATATTGTTTGTTGTTGTTGTCAAAAGTTTGCACTTTTAAAGGAATTAGTTTTTCTTTATCAATCCAACTTATTGATTTGTTATATCTTGTTTTGAGACGATGATATTTTTTAGGAATTGAGTTAATTTGCCATACTTTTATGTTATTTAATTCCGTGTCTTGCTCCATTGTGTAGTCATAATTATTAACTTTATTATTCTCTAAGTCTTCGGTGCTAAATTCAGAGCCGAAAATACTTATCGGTTCTTCGTTATCAGAGGCACGGGTTACCATTCTCTTTACCTCACCTAAGGCGGATAGGTATAAATAAGATTCGTTATCACGGGTTTTATCGTCATAAGAGAAGTTTAACATTCCAACTCCTGCCTCTTTGGGAGGAGATAATAAAATAAATAATGCTTTGCTGTCTTTATTATTTTTGCCAGTTTGGATCCCCAGAGTTTCTAAGGTTTTTATTCTTGGTTTATTCGTGCATTTTAATTTTTGTTTATTGGTTTGAGTTTTGCAGGTTATCATTTTTGCGATGCTATAATTTGATTTTGATGAGGCAACCGATAAATCATCAACCTGCTGCATAATTTGCAATGCTGTTTGCGAGTATGAGTTAATGCTTAATAGTAGTGTTGTGATAAATATAATTGTTTTCATTTTTTCCTATAAGTAAAAAATAATAGATGATAATCTAATTTTAAAATTTATGCAACTTTGTTTTGAGTTAGCCATTTTTCTCGTCCTAAATCTGGTTTAAGGGTTTTCATCAAAGCAGGTAATAATAATAAATCAGTCAACAGGGCAACAAAAATTGCCAAAGAGCCAAAATAACCAGTTTTTGCCAAACCCAAATAATCCGAGAACGATAACATAAAAAATCCTACCCCCAAAATAAGGGTCGTAAAAGTTACAGCTTGCCCCACCTCGTTAATGGTGTTTTTAATTGATAAATCAACATCACCTGTTTTATACCATGAATTTTTATAATGATTCATAAAGTGAATAGTGTCATCAACTGCAATTCCTATTATTAACGGTGCTATCAATAATGTATCCGTATCAAGTGGCACAGATAACAATCCCATCAATCCAAAAGTGAAGATAGCAGGCAATAAATTAGGGATAATTGAGATAAGTCCTGCATAAGTTGAGCCTAAGGTAATTATCAATAAAATACTTATCAGTCCTAAGGCTAATAAAAAACTTTTAATTTGCATCCAACTCATTCGGTCTAATAATTCCATCATCAAAGCTAATGATCCTGTAACATTCAAAGATGCTTCCGGATAATCTTGCTTAACATCATTAAATAAGTTTTCTATCATTTGTTGGGTATTTTTAAAAAATTGAGTATATTCATAAGAGCCTGCATTTTTTAACATCACGGATATGTGGGTTTTAGAATATTCATCATTTACCAAATTTTGTCGCATCTTAGGGTCTGAGCTATCAAACAGATATAATAATTGTGCTGTTAATTTATGATTTTGAGGGATTTTGTAAAAGTTATCATCTCCTTGATTCAAAGTTTTATAAGTCTCTTTGATATAATCACTAATAGCAAAGGTTTTTACAACATATTGAGGATATTTTGTTTTTAAATCTACGGATAATTTATCTATTTTTTGCAATATTTGCGGATTTTTAATCGCATCATCTTGGTTAAAATCTAAATAAATCTCCATATTTTGCCCGCCCATCATTTTGTTGTCAATTATATCATAAGTAAGACGTAGAACCGAGCCTTCTTTGGTAAGCTCAGCAAAATTTGAATCCACCTTGATAAATTTCATCGCATAAATAAAAACAATAAAAATCAAAACATAAATGATAATAATGGGGTATTTATGATTGTTGGTAAAAGCAGGAATTAGTTTTAAAAATTTTTGTAAAATTAAAGTTATCTGTGATATTTTATTTTGTTGTTGTTTTTGCTTAATAGGGTGCCAAAGATCAATAAAAATTGGCAAAACGATAACAGTAAAAACAAAAGCCATAGCCACGCCAAACATTGAACTTACACCAAATACCGCAATATGAGGAATATTAGTTGCAGTTAATGCTCCCATCCCAAGCATGGTGGTAATTGTTGTTAAAAAAATTGCCATTCCTGTTTTTTTGTAAGCATAAGATATGGCAGTTTTATGCTCGTGTCCTTTTTGTCTGAAATTTATATAACTGCTTAAAACATGAACGCAATCTGCAATTCCGACCGATAGGATTAACATAAAACTCAAACTCACCATAGTTGAGAAAATAATTCCAAAATGAGAGAGCAAACCTATCGTCCAAAATGCCGAAGACATAACAACCACAATGGGCCAAAAAACAGCACTCCACGAGTGAAATAAAAGCCACAATAGGGCAATCACAACCAGAATCATTATTCCTATTAAATATGATGCTTGATCCATAGTCTCCATAGCAAATTCCATCAACGGTGCATTGCCTGTAAAATAAAAATCAAAATGTGGATATTTTTTTGTTATCGGACGAAGTTGTTTCATAAAATCTAAATACTCATCCATTTGAGTTTTTTCATAGATTATTTTAGATTCATTATCCGACTGGGTAAAATCAAAACTATCACTTGCTAATTGATTTTTATTGTTAGTTGGAATTTCGTCTTGTTTGATGACGGTGCCAAAATCAGTTTTTATACGAACTCCGCCATATTGAAAATCAGATGAAAAATATGCTAATTTAAAATTTTTTTGGGTGGCAGCTATGGTTTTAATCTTGTTTATTTGAGACGGGTTTGAAAATTGTTTTTTGCCGATTAACTCGGCGGTTATAATGTCATTATTCTGGTAGCTTTGATAACGGATATTGATAAGAGAATCAATTTTTTCAATCCTGCTTAATAAATTATTTTCTTTGTTGTTAAATCTGGCAGTGTTTAACTCTTGATGAAATTTTTTTAAAGTTTGAATTGATTTTGTTGAAAAAATATTGCCATCTTTTGGTTTATAAACGATATAAACACCATCGTCAGAGCCAAATTCCTGTCGATATAAATTCAAAGCTTGTTTGGATTTATCGTCCTCATTAAACCATGATTCAAGTGACATATCAATTTGAAATTTTGCCAATACTCCATATAACATAAAAGCAGTTGTGGCAATATAAAGCACGATTATCAGCCACTTAAAGGGTCGCAAAACATCAGGCAATTTAGCAAAAAAATTATTGAGAGTGGTTGTTTTTTTCATACTAATTATCTAATTTTTATTAAAAATTACAAGATAACATAATGTCAGATTACAAAACAATTTTTTTTCAAAAAAAAGCGACTCAATTGAGTCGCTTTTTTGTTTTGATAATAAAAAATATTAGCCAAAAATATCGTTGGTGATATTGTTGAACCAAGAGTGAGCGTATTGCTCTTCTCTTGCTCTGGTTTTTTTATCATATTTGCCAGTTAAACCACCTGATCCTTTGACTTTTACTATTTTGCCATCTTTATAGTCATAAACCATAGCAACAGAGATTCCATCGCCCGGGGCAATAACACTATAACAAGTATTAACATACGATGGATGCGGAGTCTTGCCACCATTTAAGAGGGCTACCACGGCTGCGGCACATACTTTTGCCTGAGAATTGGCAGCATATCCTGATTTTGGCATAGGGCTTGCCACAGCTGAATCTCCTATTACATGAATGTTTTTATGTTTTTTGGATTCAAAAGTTTTGCCTTCAATCGGACACCATCCTTTATCATTTGTTAAACCTGCAACAAAAGCAATCTTGCCGGCTTTTTGAGCTGGAATAATGTTTATAACATCTGCTTTGAATGGATCCATCTCACCTTGCACTGTTTTGGTTTTTGGATCGACACTTTCAATTTTACCACCTTCTGCACCTTTCACCCATTTAATTATTGAGTTATCTGTGCCATAACCATAGTGACGTTTCCATCCATCCATAAACAGACCAAATTTTGAAAATTTATCCTTAGGGTCAAGAATTAAAATTTTAGACTTTGGTTTTTTAGCTTTAAAATAACTGGCTATTTGAGATGCTCTCTCATATGGTCCTGGCGGGCAACGAAAAGGGTTTGGTGGAGGACACATAAGAAATACTCCGCCATCTTTCATAGATTCTAATTGCTTGCGAAGAGTTACCGTTTGCGGTCCTGCTTTATAAGCATGAGGAATGCTTTCTGCTACATTGGCATCATAACCTCCGATGGTATCCCATTTAAAGTCAATACCAGGTGATACTATGCAACGGTCATAGGCAAAGCTCTTGCCACCTGCGGTTTTAACAACTTGCCCCTTAGCATCGATTGCATTGACTGCATCGTGGACTATATTAACTCCACGTTTTTTCAAACCATCATAACCAAAACGAATGCTATCGATTGATCTGTGACCTGATAAAACTTCGTTTGACATAAAACAAGTATAGTAGTTTTTATTAGGCTCAATAACTGTTACATCAACTTTTGAATCTAACATTTTTATATACTTAGCAGCGGTCACACCACCTATACCACCACCGACAATTACAACTTTTTTGGTTGCACCACCGATCGCAAATGGGCTGAAAGTTGCCATTGTGGAGGTGGCTGCAACAGCAGTTGTCGTTTTGATAAAACTTCTTCTGTTAATTTTATTCATTTTTATTTTCTCCTTAATATATTATTATGGTTATTTACGAGAGGCATAGAATTCAAACAAATCGTTCAATCCTTTATCGCCTTTTTTCTTATGCAATGCTTTCATTTTCTTTTTCATTTTCTTCGGCATTTCTCGTCCTGCTTGGAAGTCTGCCATAGTATATTGTAAGTATGGCTTCCATTGTCCTGCTAAGATACCAGCATCGTCTTCAGATGAAGTCCCACCATTTTCGTGACATTTTTCACAATATTTTTTATGAATTTTTTTGCCTCGTTTGGCAGCGGCTAAGTCAGCTTTTTGGGCGCCTGATTTGAATTTTATGCCAGCAAAAAAAGTTGCCATTTGTTTAATGTCGCCATCTGAATAACCCTTGGCAATTCTTGTCATAATTGTTGCCGGACGCTCGCCTTTTTTATAGGCTTGCATAGTATCGACAAAATAGTCTTTGGAGATACCTGCTATTGATGGTGTTGCAGGACCTAAACTATTGCCGTTGGTGCCATGGCAACCTGCACATGTATTGCCTAACATCGCACCGCTTGCTCCACCTGCAAAACTTGCTCCTGCAAAACTCATTGATGCAACCACAAGAGACAATTTAATAATTCTTCTTGTTTTCATATATTATCCTCCTTTAAGGATTTAAGTTTAAAAAAAAAGATATAAGGAAAAACCCTATACTTACCATTTGGTGTTTTTAATTTTAACAAAAAAGTTAATTAAAATCAAAATTTTGTTATTATTTTTACCGATAATTTTGCAAAAAAAATATTATTAGTTTTAAAATCAATGAGTTATATAAATATTAGAATTTGCTTATAAAACTTTTAAAAAAATCAATTTTGAATTTATTGAGACCTTTGCATAATTCAAGTGCGGTTTAGAATAATAAGAAAATAGCGCATATTTTGTTAAAAAATGAGGAAAATAACTAGTTATTTGACGAGTTTTTTGACAAAATAGGTGCATTTTATTG
>Ga0164315_10002541_pt1 | contig 13968 bp, 11 predicted proteins | sample GuaBasSedimGuay6_FD_113737 | JGI IMG/M metagenome (GOLD analysis project Ga0164315, IMG submission 113737) | Subseafloor sediment microbial communities from Guaymas Basin, Gulf of California, Mexico - Guay6, Core 4569-2, 0-3 cm | ecosystem: Environmental > Aquatic > Marine > Hydrothermal vents... | reverse complement strand
AATATCAATGTCGCTGCTCCCATGGCAATAACACCGCCCAGTTTGTCCGGAACTGCGCGCAAGATGGCGTAGAATGGTGTGAAATACCATACTGGCGCAATATGCTCCGGTGTTTTCAGTGGATTTGCCGGGACGAAATTCGCATGCTCCAGAAAATAGCCACCCATCTCCGGATTGAAGAACACCACCAGACAGAAGAAGATCAGAAAAACTACCGTCCCAACAATATCTTTTACCGTGTAGTAAGGATGAAATGGTATGCCATCCAGCGGTATGCCCTTGGCATCTTTATGTTTCTTGATTTCTGCACCATCGGGGTTATTAGAACCCACTTCATGCAGTGCAAATATATGTAAGCCAATCAATCCACAAAGTACCAGTGGCACGGCAATAACATGGAATGAGAAAAAACGGTTTAACGTCACATCAGAGATAACATAATCACCTCTGATCCATTCCGCCAGTTCAGGGCCAATAAAGGGTATGGCGCCAAATAGTGAGATGATCACCTGTGCCCCCCAGTATGACATTTGTCCCCATGGCAACAGATAGCCAAAAAACGCTTCAGCCATAAGGATCAGATAGATAAACATCCCGGTCAGCCAAAGCAGTTCTCTTGGACGTTTGAAAGAACCATACAACAGTCCTCTAAACATATGCAGGTATATCACCACAAAAAAGGCAGAGGCCCCTGTTGAATGCATGTAGCGGATCCACCAGCCCCAATCAACGTCACGCATGATGTATTCCACAGAAGCAAATGCATCTTCAGCGGATGGTTTATAATTCATGGTCAACCAGATCCCCGTGACAATCTGAATCACTAAAACCACTAATGCCAGAGAACCGAAGTAGTACCAGAAATTAAAATTCTTTGGTGCATAGTACTGGGCAAGATGCTCATTCCAGGTCTTGGTCAGGGGAAAACGTTCATCAATCCAGCCGACGGTATCACTCATCAGCTTCACACCACCATTAATAAGCTTGCTCATGAGTTTGCCCCCAATTCACCACTGCCTGAATCATCACCAATCAGGATTGTTGTTTCACTGATAAACTGATATTTGGGCACCACCAGATTTGCCGGGGCCGGGACACCTTTATAGACTCGTCCAGCCAGGTCAAATTTTGACCCGTGGCATGGGCAGAAAAACCCGCCTTTCCAATCTGCCCCAAAATCATTCTCCTCACCACTCGCAAGATAATTTGGAGAACAACCAAGATGTGTACAAAGGCCGACGACAACCAGATATTCAGGATTAACTGAACGGTAGCTATTCTTCGCATACTCCGGTTGTTGTTCAACGTCTGATTCCGGATCACGCAATATGTCCGACATTTCAGCCAATTCTGCTACTGATTCTTCACTCCTGCGCAAGATCCAGACCGGCTTACCCCGCCATTTAACTGTCTTTCTTTCACCTGGCTTAAGTCCGGTAACATCTACTTCAACCGGACCACCAATCGCCTTGGTCTTCGCACTTGGTGATAAGGTGGACACAAATGGGATAGCCGTCGCCAAAGCACCTGCCCCTCCAACAACTGTTGCAGCAGCTGTAAGAAAATGACGCCGCTTTTTATCTATATTATTATCCTGACCATCATCTTGCATATAACACACCCCAAAATCCTGTTTTCCACTCACAATTGCAAGGAACAATTGCAGTTCACTTCTATTTTTATTCCAATTCGGTAGTATATCATGCCATGTCAAGCCTTTTACCTAATTATCGCCCGGTTAACTGGCCTTACACATTAATAAAACCCGAATAATGAATATAAAACAGACACTGACATTTGTTCTCCAATCTGTAGTTATCGGTCTGGCCGCAGCTGCAATTGTATTATTGTTGATACCTGGCAGTTTCCTTACCAATTCAGCCAGGCAAGTAGATTCATATCACGCAGCTATAGAGGCCGCGGCACCTGCTGTGGTGAATATTTATTCTGGCAATTCCTACACAGAACACAGAAATCCAATCCTTCAAGATCCGCTATTCAGGCGATTCTTTGGTGAATCCTCCGAGGACAAATCCTCCTCAAGCAATACCAGGAAAAGAATCGACAGTAAGGGTTCCGGTGTCATCATGGATGCACAGGGGCACATTCTTACCAACGCACACGTGATACAAGATGCTGAGGAAATATTTGTAGTCTTACGTGATGGACGGGAAACGATTGCCAAAGTCATCGGTGTCGATAGTGATACAGATTTGGCCGTCCTGCAGATTGATCTGAATAATCTTCCAGTCATCCCCATAGGTGACTCAAATCAACTACATGTTGGTGATATCGTCCTCGCCATAGGCAACCCCTATGATTTTGGCCAAACCGTCACCCAGGGGATAATCAGTGCCACTGGCAGGAAACGGCTGGGCATCACATCTTTTGATAATTTTATCCAGACCGACGCAGACATTAACCCCGGTAATTCAGGAGGAGCCCTGATCTCTTCTCAAGGTAATCTGCTTGGCATTAACACAGCGATCTATTCAACCACGGGAGGCTCACAGGGAATCGGTCTGGCAACGCCGGTCAATACAGCACTTGAAGTTATGCAGCAGCTGATCAGCAATGGACGCGTCGTGCGTGGCTGGATAGGGATCCAGGCACAACCTCTTCCTGCTGACATCGCAGAAGTCATGGGCTTGATGAAGGGTGGCGTACTTGTTTCAGGCGTACTACAGGGTGGCCCTGCCGACATCGCCGGTATCAATCCCGGCGATGTTGTAACCAAAATTCAGGGTCAGGACATCATCGACCCACGACAAGCCATCGACACCATCGCCAAACTCGCTCCCGGTTCTAAAATTGAAGTGACCATTGTACGAGGCTGGGAAGAGTTGAAATTCAATGCGATTGTGACGCAGAGACCACATTTTAAACGAGGCTAGCTCTTTATATTCGTCATACCGGCCTTCGACTACATGGATGTAGTCGGTAGAGCGACGCAGGAAACCAAAGCCGAGAGCCGGTATCCAGTCAATATTATCCCGTCTGAAAGACGATCATAATTTATCATTTAGGTCTTGTCCTCATCAAAGTGTTGGTTTCGCCTTTGAACGGCGAGGCACTTCTTTTTTGCTTGTCCAAAAAATGAAGTACCCAAGAAAAAAAGACACCCCTGATATCAAGGCCCCAAATAAAGACTTGGGGCTACCCTCGTCAGTCAGCAGTGCTCACGGGTACGCGGCTACATGACTTCCTGTCATGGAGCCACTTATCTGCACGTCCTGTGCAGATACCCCTATCACTACTTCCTTCCTCGGCTTGATAAAAGGGGAGCAAAACTACAGAACATTTACTAAAGTGGAATGAATATAGAAATCAGTCTATTCTGAACCGTAATTACTTCTCAAACTGAAAGGGATCTAGTTAATGTCTTGTAAGGAATTGGAAATAAAGAAATTCAGATGTTGTTACAAATACTCATTTGATAATGAATATTTTTATTTCTATTGGAAAAAAGGGAAAACCTTAATTGAAGAAAAATACCCATTAAAAGAGTTATCTAATTTATTGGGATACTGGAAGGGTTATTCCAAATCAACAATAATTAGCTTTATAAAAGCAACTTTGTTGGTTCTAGCTGGTTTGGTAGTTTATTGGTTTGCGACAGACGCATGGATGTTGTTAATTTCTTTCTTATTTTGGGTAGTGGCTATTGATATTCTATTTAATGAGATAGGATTTTTTCTTCCATTAGAATCTACAATATTGAGTTATGCTGATGGTGATGATTGTTTGTATATTCAAAGAGATAATTCGATTGAGAATGAACGGATGAACTTCGAAATAGAGTTAAAAGAAGCAATTGAAAATAATCAATAGAACCAGTGTCATTGATGGTGTTTTCTCCCCTTATATCGTGCCGTACAGGTGAATGATTTTAAGGTTATTTGAACAGGACGTTCAAATAAGCGGAATCAAGACAGGAAGTCTTGTTTCTGCGACCTTAAAAAATCATTTAGCTGTGAGGGTATCCGCAGGACACGATCTCAGGGGCAGTTTTCTTTTGGATACTTTTCTTTAGTCTGTACAAAGAAAAGTATCACGCCGCTAAAAGGCGGAATCAAAGCTGTGATAAGCGTGAGGTCTTACGGATAAATACAGTTCGCCTCTCGGGCGGGATATTTTCACTGGATACTGATATGCACCAGTATGACGAGAGAGCGCAGAGGTATGACGATACATTACTGGATTTCCGCCTTCGCGGGAATGCCGAAAGAACAACAGCGCTAGCTCGATAATGCCAACTTCAAAGCAGCAACAAAAGCCTCATTCTCATCTTCTGTCCCCACCGTTACCCGTAAACAATCCTTCAACACAGGAAAACTAGCAGAGACATTCTTGATCAGTATTCCCTGCTCCAGTAATGATGCAGAAATTTCATCTGCTGATTTATCGGTCGATTTAAACAAAATAAAATTGGCAGAACTTTGCCAGGGATAAACACCATCAATTAGCTGTAACTGTTCAAACAAAGCAGAACGATTGGCGCAGATTATTTCAGCCTGTTGTTCAAGGATGTCATAACGCGACAAAATTAATTCTGCCAGTTTCTGTGAAAGCGTATTGATATTGTATGGTAGACGTAATTTATCCAGTTCGTTTAACCACAATGCAGGCCCGGTAAGAATTCCCAAACGTAAACCAGCCAGACCGGATTTGGATAATGTTCGCATCACTACAAGATTGTCGAATTCTCCAAGTCGCTGCATAAATGATTTTTCAGAAAATGCAGAATAGGCCTCGTCCACTACCACCAGACCAGGGGCGGCATGAATAATTTTATTAATGCTTTCTTCATCAAATAAATTTCCCGTCGGATTATTTGGATATGCCAGAAATACGACTGCTGGCTGGTGCTTTTCGATTGCGGACAACATAGCTTCATTGTCCAGTGAAAAATCGTCACGATTTAAATCGACCCCGACATACTTCGCACCAACGGTATCAGCAATGATCTTGTACATTACAAATCCTGGCTCAGGGGCCAGGATGGTTTCACCTGAATGTGCGACTGCCAGGGCAATGATTTGAATCAGTTCGTCTGAGCCATTACCCAGCATGATCTCCATGCCTTCTGGTATATCCATCGCCTCACGCATGCTTTGTTTCAAGTCACTGGCATCGGGATCCGGATAACGATTGATTTCAGCCCCCGTTATCACCTGCAATATCTCCTCCAGTAATTCGACGGGCAGGAGGTAAGGGTTTTCCATGGCATCCAGTTTGATCAGTCCATCTGCATCAGGCACATGATACGCACGAGCTGCAAGTAGCTCCGGTTTAATCCACTGTTGCAATCGCTCTTCTGGAGAAGGCTTTTCGTGATTACTCATAATGAGCCGTCAGGATTTGATTCGATATTCTGCAGAGCGTGCGTGTGCTGTCAGTCCTTCTCCATGTGCCAGTACGGAAGCTGTCGTTGCCAATGATGACGCGGACTGTTCTGTACACATGATGACTGAAGATCGTTTCTGGAAATCATACACGCCCAGAGGTGAAGAAAACCTGGCAGTACGTGCTGTCGGCAAGACATGGTTGGGTCCCGCACAATAATCACCCAGGGCTTCCGCCGCATAATGACCCATAAAGATGGCCCCAGCATGTCGGATTCTGGGTAACAATGGTTCCGGTGCCGTCATAGAGAGTTCCAGATGCTCCGGTGCAATCTGATTGACAAGCTCAATGGCTTCATCAATATCTTTAACAAGAATCAAGGCACCATTTTTATCAAGTGAGCTTTTGATAATGTCATTACGTTCCATCTCTGGCAATAATCGCTTGATACTTTCTTCAACAGCATCAAGAAACTCAAGCTTTGGGCAAACCAGAATGGAGCAGGCTTCTTCGTCATGTTCTGCCTGGGCAAACATATCCATCGCCACCCAATCTGGATTACTTTCCCCATCACTGACAATGAGGACTTCCGATGGACCGGCAATCATATCGATACCCACGGTACCAAACACCTGTCTCTTGGCGGTTGCTACATAAATATTTCCCGGGCCAACGATCTTATCCACCTTTGGCACTGTTGCAGTTCCATAAGCCAGTGCGGCCACCGCCTGTGCCCCACCGATGGAAAATACCTTGCTGACACCGGAAATCGCTGCCGCAGCCAGAACCATCTGGTTTTTCTCACCTTTTGGAGTTGGCACGACCATGATAATTTCAGACACTTCGGCAACATGGGCAGGGATTGCATTCATAAGCACAGATGAGGGATAGGCTGCCTTGCCACCGGGCACATAGATGCCAACGCTGTCCAGAGGCATGACTTGCTGGCCTAATGTATTGCCTTCCTTATCTTTGTATAACCATGATTCCATCTTCTGTCTTTCATGGTATTCGCGCACCCTGCTTGCTGCATGTTCCAGCCCTTCTCGGAGCTCAGTCGGGATTGCTGCCAAAGCTGCTTCAAGTTCTGCCGCTGATATTTCAATCTCATCAATGCTTGCATCACGATCATCAAAACGATTGGTGTATTCCAGTAGCGCTTCGTCACCACGTTTTCTGACGTCAGCCAGAATAGATTCGACGGTTCGGCTGATTTCTACAGTAGGTTCATCTGTATTGGAGAGTAATGAATTTAATTGTTCTTTAAAAACAGCATCAGAACTGTTCAAACGACGGAGTTTCATTTTGCTGCTACGACTTCTGTCAGCTTTTCCAGCATTGGTTTGATGAGATCATTCTTCATCTTCATTGCGCCTTTGTTGACAATCAGCCTGGAGCTGATGTCGGTGATGGTTTCGACTTCGACAAGGCCATTGGCTTTCAGGGTATTGCCTGTATCAACCAGGTCAACAATCTGATCGGCCAAACCAAGCACCGGTGCCAGTTCCATGGAACCGTATAATTTAATAATTTCGACCTGCTTGCCCTGACTTGCAAAATAATTGCGCGCGATATTAACGTACTTGGTGGCTATGCGTTTTCTACCACCCCTGTCTTCATTCCTGGAATTTTTTAGTTCCGCAACCACCATCCTGCACTGGGCGATTTTCAGATCAAGTGGTTCATACAGCCCGTTGCCATTATATTCCAACAGGACATCCTTACCGGCAATACCAATATCAGCCGCACCATATTCCACATACGTCGGGACATCTGTTGCCCTGACGATAATAATCTTCACCTCGGGGCGATTTGTTTCCAGAATCAACTTGCGCGTTGTCTCTGGTGCTTCGGTGGGATAAATATCCAGCGCAGCCAGTAGCGGCATGGCATCTTTAAAGATGCGCCCCTTTGAGACAGCGATTGTAATATTATCGGACATTAATCAACCTTCCTGAATTAAACATGTAAGCGGAATCAGGCAACCCTGCGTATATACGCACCGAGCTGCGTCAATTTTTCCTCAATCGTTTCATAGCCCCTGTCTATATGGTAAATACGGTCAACAATCGTATCGCCTTCTGCAACCAGGCCTGCCAAAACCAGACTGGCCGATGCACGTAGATCAGTTGCCATGACTGGTGCACCCGTTAAACCATCAACACCAGTACTGATGGCGGTGTTGCCTTCCAGCTTCAGATCCGCCCCCATTCTTTGCAATTCCTGCACATGCATAAACCGATTTTCAAATACTGATTCCGTAATCACACCACCACCTGTTGCAATACAGTTCATGGCTGTAAATTGTGCCTGCATATCTGTTGGAAAACCCGGGAAAGGTACCGTATGAATATCAACTGCCTTTGGCCGTCGTCCTTCCATGTCCAGAGTGATTGTATCCTCATCAACATCAATTTTGGCTCCTGCCTCGGTTAATTTCGAAATTACTGCATCAAGTAAACCTGCCCTGGTATTTTTTAACTTGATCTTACCCCCAGTCATGGCAGCAGCCACCAGATAGGTCCCTGTTTCTATCCTGTCTGGCATTATTTCGTAGCTGGTACCCGAGAGTTTTTCTACCCCCTCTATTTCTATTCGATCTGTTCCTGCGCCCTTGATTTTTGCACCCATACTGATCAAACAATTGGCCAGATCTATCACTTCAGGCTCACGAGCAGCATTTTCAAGCACAGTGATTCCCTCTGCCAGGGTTGCAGCCATCATCAAATTTTCTGTGCCTGTTACCGTGACAATATCCATTGTCAGGTGTACACCTTTCAATTTTTTGGCAGTCGCACGAATATATCCGCCTTCAACCTGAATCTCAGCACCCATAGACTGCAACCCCTGTAAGTGGATATTTACAGGTCTCGAACCAATGGCACAACCTCCAGGTAATGAAACATCGGCTGTGCCATATTTAGCCAACAGCGGCCCCAGTACTAAAATTGATGAGCGCATTGTCTTCACCAACTCGTAAGGTGCAAAAAACTCCTTGATTTTGGTGCTATCAATTTCCAGGTTCATGTGCTCATCTACAGTCAGCTCTGAACCCATTCGCGCCAACAAACCTATGGTTGTTGTAATATCATGCAAATGTGGCACATTACTTATTTTGACCGGATCATCAGCCAGAACTGTGGCAGCCAGAATAGGCAAGGCCGCATTCTTGGCACCAGAAATTCTGATTTCTCCATGCAGTGGTCGCCCACCTTTTATCATTAACTTATCCATCGTAACTGTATTAATTCTGCCTTTATAATTCCTGTTTAAATGCCTTTAAGATTTTTCTGTTGTTGCCACTCTTCTTTGGTGTATGTGTTGATTGACAAGGCATGTATATCGCCACCAACCCTGTCACCCAAAGTCTGATAAACCATCTGATGTTGTTGCACCATGTTTTTGTCTGAAAAAACATCACAGACAACAACAGCCTGAAAATGGCGACCGTCCCCCTCAACATATACCTCACAATCAGTAAACCCTTGCTCGATCTTCTGCTTGATTTCCTCAACCTGCATTTGTGTAACTCCTGACAAAACCCGATAAAAATAGTCAAACAGAAAAACCAGCCCGCCATTCCTGATTAACCAGGATAAAAAGCAGGTCAGTTTACATGATTTATGAAGATTTCAGCATCAAAGAATTGAGGCTGGCAGGAAAAGCACTTAATACCGCTTATTTATGTGATATTCGATAGAAAATGCCAGAATAATATCAGTTGGAAGCCGTCCTATCCCCGTTAGTAACCATGGTTGCGTTACGTTGAGACAGCTTGCTGATCAGGGAATCGAGCCCACCTTTTTTAATTTGGGAGGCAAATGACCCTCGATAGGTAGATATCAGACTCACTCCATCGACAACGAGATCTACAACCTTCCATTCACCACCGCTAACATGCATACGATAATCAATTGGTACAGCAGTTGATCCAGACTGATTGATCTTTGTTTTAATCACAACCAGATTTGAGTCTGGATTTTCTTCTACAGGCAAATATTCTATTGTTTCATCTGAGTATTCCAGCAAGGCCTTGGCATAAGTACGAATCAGTAAAGTCCTGAACTCACCGACAAACTGATCCCGTTGCCCCTCCGAGGCACCACGCCAGTTCTTTTTACCCAAAACCCACTTAGACATACTGACGAAGTCAAAGTGAGGGATGACGATCTCATTCACCAGACCGTAGATTTTGCCAGGATCAGCATCAAGTGCTTCGCGCTCAATTGCCAGTCGTGCAAGTACTGCATCCGCTGTACTCATTACCACTTCCTGAGCTGACTGAATTTTTGCCTGCGCTGTATTAAATACAAGAACCAGGCACATGCAACTTATTAAAGATATTTTTTTATTCATTGTGTTTCTTCTCTGTATTTCCCCAATTAAACAGGGAATGTTCCCTGCCATATCCTGACTTGTTATCCATATTTTACCGTCATTCTGGTCACCTACCGTAGTCTGACGCAGAGGGTATATTCTAGTTAGTTCTACTGAGGAGTAAAAGGTTTCTGAATAAACAAAATTATTAGCAACCAATTTGCCTCAAATCTTCCACCTGCACATGAATATTTGAGCTAACTCATTGTTAATCAAGTATTTATTACTTTATCTTGAATGGCTTCAAGATCAATATCAATTTTGGCAATAAGGTTAATGCTGCAAGCAAGGCCACCAACATGGCGAAAGCTGTCAATAAACCAAAATATATGGTCGGAATAAAATTAGACATAATTAGTATGGAAAATCCGATAATGATAGTGATGGCATTATAGAAAACAGCCTTGCCAATATTTGCGTGACAATAATGCAGGGTCTCTATGTAATCCTGCGTCCTGGCAAATTCCTCCCTGAATCGATAGATGTAATGGATAGAATTGTCCACCGCTATGCCAATCGTGATCGCTGCAATGGTGATGGTCATCATATCAAGCGGGATCCGAAGCAAACCCATAAGACCAAGGATAATAAGCGATGCCAGAATATTTGGAATAATGCCAATTATAGCCAGGGAAACCGAGCGGAAAAGCACCAGTAACATCAGGGCAATGCCTGCCATGACCACACCCAGGGTCAGGATCTGGGATTTAAATAAACTCTGCAGCATATTGTTATACAACACCAACAAGCCAGAGATGGCTATTCGATTATCGGCAAAACCCAGCTTACTGGTCAGATCAAAATGGATTTGTTCGAGCAACTCCTTACGGCGTAAGTTCTCCAGAGAATCCAGTATGCGCAGATTAATCCGTGCTTCATTATCATCAATTGAAATATAGGGATCGATCATGCTGGCCTTTAGTTCCATCGGCATACGCTTATAGACAATAGCCAACTCAAAGGCATCGAACTCACCCTGGTTCACATCCTCACCTACGCGAATGAGGGAAGCCAGCGAGAGCACCTTGCCGACAGCAGGTAAACCTTCCAGATAATCATGGATTACCTTGACCTCATCCACCTTATCCGGTGTAAACCAGTAATCTGCAGGATCCTCATCAGCACCACCGCCGAAATCAAAATCAAAATCATCTTCTTCACCGAAGTCGTCTTCCCCAACTTCTTCAACTTCTTCCTCAAATTTTAGAATAATGTCAAGAGACGTCGTGCCCCCTAACTTGTCATCAATCAGTTTCAGACCACGATAGATTTCCGTGTCCTTACTGAAGTAATCTATGAAACTGTTCTCTACTTCGAGTTTCGAAATCCCGAAAATACTGAGCACAAACAGGACAACAGATAACAGTAAAACCTTATTACCATGATTTACCGTTAACGCAGACAGGGCAGGCATCATCTCGAAGCCCTCATGTCTGTCTTCTTCAGGTTCAGGCCGTTTCATCAATACCAGCAGGGCCGGAAACAACAGGAAGGTCGTAGTAAACGTGACTGTCAGGCCAATAGTCATCATCCAGCCAAAATCTATGACAGGTTTGATTCCACTCACCACTAATGAGCTAAAGGCCATGATTGTTGTTAGTGCGGTATAAAGACAGGGCCAGACCATTTTTCCAGCCATCTCCATGACCAGATCTTTCTGATTTAAATCAGGTAAATCCTTACGCAGTTGTCGATAGCGTACTACCAGATGAATATTCATCGACATGGTGATGATCAACATCAAGGAAATAAAATTGGAAGAAATAACCGTTACATCCCAGCCGACAAACCCGAGCAGACCAATCATTAATATGCCAGCATAGATACAACTTAGCAGGGGCAGCGTTACCCAGCGGGTCTTCCTGAAGATAATAGTTAACATGGCAACAAGAAAAGCAAATACACCAACGCCAAAGACGACAAGATCTTTCTTGATGAAAGTCACCATATCATCCGTAATCATGGTTACACCACCCAGATACAGTACCCCAAACTGCTCATATTTCTGCATGATTGCACGAATATTAAGAATATTTTGATGGTCATTTTCATTTATTTCAGTCTTGCGCAGATAAAACTCATCAATAATATCTTCCAATTGCAGACTCTCATCCCTTGTTAATGAGCCTTCCTCCTGCTTCAGAAGTAGCGCATTTCTTTGGTACAATAATGCTCGAAATTCATCATCACCTTTCAAATTCACCTGCAATGCGGTGGTCTTGCCATCCAGGCTAATAATCAGCTCCTTGAAAATCGGACTGGCGATCAATTCGGCCTTGGCCTTTACCTTGTCGACATCATCAGATTCCAGTGTTCGATAATCGCTGGTTACTTCTGATAACGAACCTTCGATCTGTTTTACCAGGGGGACATCCAGCAGGGTAATAACAGAGTCCGTTAATTCCAGTTGCTTCAGCTCATCTCTTAAACTGGCGATGATGTGCAGGGAACTATCGGCAAACAAATCCTGATTGGGTGTAAAGGTGACGAAAAGAAAATCCTTGGTGGCATAGCGATCATTCAGGTCACGAAAAATTTTGAGATCTTCGTCATTCTCCAGTAACAAGGCATCCGCTGAAGCGTCCAGCTTGAAATCCTTTGCATGAGAAACAAAAAAGGCAAACACCAACAGTAATAGAAGGATGGTAAAGACAGGGTGATCGAGTACCACGCGGCGATAGCAATTTTTTGTAAAATTAATCATCAATATTCCATGAAGCTGTTGAATGATGGCAACACAGCAGATATCCCCTTCACCGCGTTAGCCAACGTGTGATTCTCAGTGACAGTCGTTGCTGAGTCAACCTGCATTGATGACAAAATGCCCTGTACAGCGAATTGCCCCGGCGCCAGGAATAGAATACAGTAAATTTCCCATTGAATAATGCATGATGAGCTTGCGAAACCTGATGACGATAAGACTGTTAATTACCGGTGGTACCATCGACAAGCAATACAATGAACTTGATGGTGAATTAATATTCACTGAATCTGGTGTTGAAGATATGTTGGCGCAAGGCAGAGCAAAACTGGATATTGCGTATGAAACAGTGATGTTAAAAGACAGCCTGGACATGGATGATAATGACAGACAGAAAATCCTGTCATCATGCCTTGCCTGTGATGAATCTCAAATTGTCATCACCCACGGCACCGACACCATGGTGGAAACCAGCCAGGTACTGGCCGCAGAGATTAAAGATAAGACCATCGTGCTACTCGGTGCGATGGTGCCTTATCAATTCGAGAATTCTGATGCCCTGTTTAATCTGGGTTGTGCGGTGGCCGCTGTGCAGACCCTGGGGAGTGGAGTTTATATCACCATGAATGGGAGAGTTTTTAATTACGATGAGGTAATTAAAAATAAGGGACTAGGAGAATTTCAATCCAAGTAACTTTTTAATATTTATTTCGTCTTTATGACGAGTACCTTCTTTTTGCATGCCCAAAAAGAAGGTACGAAGAAAAAGGGCAACCGAATGCCTTGACCCCAAATGAAGACTTGGGGTTTCCCGAACTGCTTACCATCGCCAACGCGTCGTTCAAATTCGCATCCCTGCTCAGTTGAACTAAAAATCACATCCCTGTGATTTTTACGCTACCGATGGCAATCAGCCCGGCAACGCATGACGGGGATTATCCCTTCGTTTTATTAATAATTAATTTCACGGTGAATTAGGAACCGACCGTATGGTGCGAATGGTTAGAGTGATATCTCTAATTTAAAGGACAAACATAATAACTGTGATAATAAAACCGCCAATCAATATGAATAAAAGTAATAAAATGGACATTAAATTTATAAAACCTGCACAGTCTTTACATAACCTTTTCTCAGGTGGCCAATAAACAAAACCAAATGTGAATAACAAAATTATATAAGGAGATATGACTGTTCTTTCTTCATTTGAGAGTGAATTACATCTATCGCATTTGAATTCTTGAGTAGTTTCCATACTTGTTAAATCGCTCTAACTTAATTAGTGAACAGCTAATAGAATAGCTGTTTTTTTTATGTGCGTCTTCGTTGTATCGTAGTTTTACGATCCTCTTTTATCAAGCCGAGGAAGGAGGTAGTGATAGGGGCATCTGCACAGGACGTGCAGATAAGTGGCTTCATGACACGACTGCATGGATGCAGGAGGTAAAACGAATCAGGAGACAGAGTCGAGGAGGTCATGTAGGCGCGTACCCGTGAGCGCTGCTTACTGACAAGAGAAGACCCAAGTCTTTATTTGGGTCCTT
>Ga0164315_10002540_pt1 | contig 13976 bp, 12 predicted proteins | sample GuaBasSedimGuay6_FD_113737 | JGI IMG/M metagenome (GOLD analysis project Ga0164315, IMG submission 113737) | Subseafloor sediment microbial communities from Guaymas Basin, Gulf of California, Mexico - Guay6, Core 4569-2, 0-3 cm | ecosystem: Environmental > Aquatic > Marine > Hydrothermal vents... | reverse complement strand
GGACCACGAATGGAGTACATGTGGGTATAATTCTGCCAGATCTGGTTTTTATCTGTACTTATTTCGGTGTGGGGGAGTGGCATTAGTTGCCGGCGCTGGTAGTGAAAACGAAGTGTCTTACGACAAGGGAAGTGGAAAAATGCTAGAAACTGAAAAGCTCTACACCGCAGAACAAACCCGTGCCCTGGATTACTGCGCGATCCACGACTATAAAATCCCGGGAATCACCCTGATGTCCCGGGCCGCCACCGCGGCATTTCGCGCCCTGCTCGACACCTGGCCCGACCCCGAGTGCATCCAGGTGCTGTGCGGCACCGGTAACAACGGTGGCGATGGCTTCCTGGTGGCGGACCTGGCCCACAAGCGCGGTATTCCCGTCACCGTGCTGCAAATCGGTGATCCGCAGAAAATCGGTGGTGATGCGCTGCTGGCAAGAGAACAGGCCCTGGCCAACGGCATGAAGATAGTGCCGCTCGAGGATGCGCCACTGATGTCCGTGGGGGTGATTGTGGATGCCATGCTGGGCACCGGTCTGGGGGGGGATGTGCGCGGCGAGTATCTAGAGGCGATCCAGGCCATCAATGCCAGTGGCGCCTCCGTGCTGGCTGTGGATATTCCCTCTGGACTTTGTGCGGATACCGGCAGGGTGCTGGGTAAAGCCGTGCGCGCCGACCTGACGGTGACCTTTATCGGGCTGAAGCGTGGCCTGTTCACCCTGGATGCGGGGGATTACACCGGCGCGGTGCAGTTTTCTGGTTTGGCAGTGCCGCCAGAGTTGTATACCGCGGTACCCTGTGACTGCGGCCGTCTGGAACTGGAGCCGCTGTTGGAGCGTCTGCCTCCACGTCCCGCCAAGGCCCACAAAGGACTGTATGGCACCGTGTTGATAGTGGGCGGTGATTACGGTATGGCTGGCGCGGCGGCCATGGCGGCCGAAGCCGCCCTGCGTTGCGGCGCCGGCCTGGTGCGGGTCGCCACCCGCCCCGAGCATGTGGTGGCGCTGGTAGCGCGCACCCCGGAAGTGATGCCCAGCGGGGTCAGCTCCGCAGAAGACTTCACACCCCTGCTGGAATCCGCCGATGTACTGGTGGTGGGCCCCGGCCTGGGGCAGTCCCCCTGGTCGGAACATTTACTGCAACTGGCCGCCGCCAGTGGTAAGCCCATGGTGCTGGACGCGGACGGGCTCAACCTACTCGCCGCCGGCTGTCTGGGTGAGGCCCAACACCGCGATAACCGGGTGCTGACGCCCCATCCTGGTGAGGCTGCCCGCCTGCTGGGAAATACTATTAGTGAGGTGCAGGCCGACCGTTTTGCCGCGGCGCGGGCTCTGCAGCACCTCTACGGCGGCGTCGCTATCCTGAAGGGTAATGGCAGCCTGGTCGCCGGGGCGGGGCAACTGTTGCTCAGTGACTACGGCAATCCTGGCATGGCAAGCGGTGGTATGGGCGATGTGCTCAGCGGGGTGATCGGTTCCCTGTTGGCCCAGCACCTGCCGCCACTGGAGGCGGCCGCCCTGGGGGTGTGCCTGCATGGCGCGGCGGCGGATATTGCCGCGCAGAAGGGGCAGCGCGGCCTGGCCGCCACTGATCTCATCCCCGAGATGCGCGCCTTGCTGGGATGAGCGTTGGGATGAGTAGTGAACAGCTCGATATTATCGCGCCCGACGAGGAGTCCATGGTGGCCTGCGGCGCACGGCTTGCCGCCGCCTGTGAAGCGGGGTTGGTGGTGTTCCTGCACGGTGAGCTGGGTATGGGGAAAACAACGCTGAGCAGGGGCTTTATTCGGGCACTGGGGCACATCGGGGCGGTGAAAAGTCCCACCTACACATTAGTCGAGCCCTACCAATTGGGCGAGTTGCAGGTGTACCACTTTGACCTCTACCGCCTGGGTGACCCCGAGGAGCTGGAATTCATGGGAATTCGGGATTATTTCACAGATGAGTCGATTTGCCTGGTGGAATGGCCGGAACAAGGCGTAGGAGCTTTGCCCCCGGCGGATTTAGTGATTAACATAGAGCGGGAAGGGCAGGGGCGCAGGCTGACATTGCGAGCGGCCACTGTGTTGGGGTGTACCGTGGTAACGCGCATGCCGCGCAGCCCTGAAACGGATGACCCCTTACAGGTCTGAGCGAGAAGATTAATATAAGACGGGAGTGATATGAGCAGGGCATGGATCGGGGCGATCCTGGGTTTGCTGGCCGCTTCCTCCGCATGGGCGGTGGAGGTGCATGAAGTGCGCCTGTGGCGCGCACCGGACCACACCCGTATTGTGTTCGATCTCACCGGCCCTTCCGCGCACAAGCTCATGCTACTGGATAACCCCAGGCGCATAGTGCTGGATATGGAAAACGTCAGCCTCAAGGCTAACCTCGACACCCTGAAGCTGGATGACACCCCGGTGGCGCGCATCCGCTCTGGCGTGCGTGACGGTGACGACCTGCGCGTGGTGCTGGATATCAGTGCCGTGGTCAATCCCCGCAGCTTCGCCCTCAAGGCTAACGATAAGGCCGGCGACCGCCTGGTGCTGGATTTGTACGACAAGCAGGCCAAAACCGCCGCCGTTAAAAAGAGCGTCAAACAGTCCGCCATGCGCGACATCATCATCGCCATCGATGCCGGGCACGGTGGCGAGGACCCGGGGGCGCTGGGACCCAAACGCCTGCGGGAAAAGGATGTGGTGCTGGACATCGCCAAAGAATTGAATGCCCTGCTCAAGGCGGACAAGGGTTTCCGGCCGACCATGATCCGCAGCGGCGATTACTACGTCAGCCTCAGGGGGCGTCGCGACCTGGCCCGCAAGCGGCAGGCGGATCTGTTTGTCTCCATCCACGCTGACGCTTTCAAGCGCAAGGAAGCCAACGGCGCCTCGGTGTATGCGCTATCCACCCGCGGCGCTACCAGCACGGCTGCCCGCTACCTGGCCCAGCGCGAGAACTCAGCGGACCTGGTGGGCGGTGTCAGCCTGTCGGACAAGGATGATGTGCTGGCGGGTGTGCTGGCCGACCTGTCCATGACCTCCACCCTGGATACCAGTCTCAAGCTGGGCGACAAGGTGCTGCGCAACGTGGACAATATCGCCAAATTACACAAGCGCAATGTTGAGCAGGCGGGCTTCGCGGTACTCAAATCGCCGGATATCCCTTCCATCCTGGTGGAGACGGGTTTTATCTCCAACCCCGGGGAGGCGAAAAAACTGGCGACCAGCAGCTACCGCGAGAAAATGGCCAGAGCTATTCACCGGGGCATTTTGGACTGGTTCCTCGCGCACCCACCCTCCGGCTCCCTGATCGCCTGGCAGCGGCACCAGGGTGGCCAGCAATACATTATCGCCAGAGGTGATACACTCTCGGGCATCGCCCAGCGCTTCAATGTCTCCCTGTCTGATTTGAGGAATCGCAACAGCATCAGCGGTTCCAGGATCATGGTGGGACAGAGGCTGACCATCCCGACAACCTGATAGCAGTCTCCCCCATGTCCCGAATTCATCTGCTCAGCTCCAGGCTGGCCAACCAGATTGCCGCTGGCGAGGTGGTAGAGCGCCCCGCCTCGGTGGTGAAGGAAGTGTTGGAGAACAGCCTGGATGCGGGCGCCACCCGGGTGGATATCGATGTGGAATCCGGCGGAGGCAAACTGATCCGCATTCGCGATAACGGCGCCGGTATGGCTCCCGACGACCTGCCTATGGCCCTGGCCCGCCACGCCACCAGCAAAATAGCCTCGCTGGAAGACCTGGAACGGGTAGCCAGCCTGGGCTTTCGCGGTGAGGCCCTGGCCAGTATAGGCTCCGTGTCCCGCCTGACCATTACCAGCAATGACCAGGACCAGGGCAGTGAGGGCAGCAGCGCGGCCTGTGAAGGGCGCGACATGACCGTGCAGGTAAAACCTGCCCCCCATCCCCGGGGTACCACGGTGGAAGTGCGCGACCTGTTCTTTAACACCCCGGCCCGGCGCAAGTTCATGCGCACCGAAAAGACCGAATTCAATCACCTGGAAGAAGTGGTGAAGCGCCTGGCCCTGTCGTGTTTTGACGTGGCTTTCAGCCTGCGCCACAATGGCAGGGTCCTGCACAACCTCAAGCCCGGTAATACCCAGGCGGAGCGCCAACGACGTGTGGCTACCGTATGCGGCCCGGCCTTTATGGAGCAGGCCCTCTACATAGAGGCGGATGTGCCGCCGCTGAAACTGTGGGGCTGGGTGGGCCTGCCGACCTTCTCCCGCAGCCAGGCGGACCTGCAGTACTTCTTTGTCAATGGCCGGGTGATTCGCGACAGGCTGATTGCCCACGCGGTGAAGCAGGCCTATCGGGACGTGCTATACCACGGCCGTCATCCGGCTTTTGTATTGTACCTGGAGCTGGATCCGGCCCAGGTGGATGTGAATGTGCACCCCACCAAGCATGAAGTGCGCTTTCGCGATGGTCGCGCCGTGCATAATTTTGTTTTTTCCAGCCTGCACCGGGCGCTGGCGGATGTGCGGCCGGCGGACCAACTGCCCGACCACGTGGTTGCCGCAGGGGATGGCACCACCATTGATACCGAAACCGGCGAGATCCGAACCCAGGGTGGGTTGGCGTGGGGTGTGGCCGAGTCGGGGGATGGCGAGAACATGGGGGGTGGTTCTCTGGTGCGCGGCGCGCACCCTACCTCGGGCTACAGTGGCAACATGGGGGACCGTAGGGTGCGCACCGCGTACCAATCCCTGGACCAAATACAAGCCTACAACCGCCTGCACCCCAACCTGCCCGATCGGGCCACGGACGAAGAGGTACCCCCCCTGGGCTACGCCCTGGCCCAACTCAAAGGCATCTACATCCTGGCCGAAAATACCTATGGCCTGGTACTGGTGGACATGCACGCCGCCCACGAGCGCATTACCTACGAGCGCCTTAAAACCGCCCGGGAGCGGGAGGGTATTCGCAGCCAGCCTCTGCTGGTGCCCCAATCGGTGGCAGTCAGCCAACGCGAGGTGCAGGTGGCTGGCGAATACGGCGCCCTGTTTCAGCGGCTGGGCCTGGCGGTGGATGTGGCCGGTGAGGAAGTGCTGGTCATTCGCCAGATCCCGGTGAGCCTGCGGGACTCAGACGTGGAACAACTGCTGCGCGACGTGTTGGCGGATCTTATCGAATTTGGCAGCTCCGAGCGCATTGAGGCCCATATGGATGAGATTCTCTCAACCATGGCCTGCCACGGCTCGGTGCGCGCCAACCGCCGCCTGACCATTGCGGAGATGAATGCCCTGCTGCGGGAAATGGAGGAGACCGAGCGCTCTGGCCAGTGCAACCACGGCCGTCCCACCTGGACGCAACTGGGGCTGGACGAGCTGGACAAGCTGTTCCTGCGCGGCCGCTGAAGCGGGCATGACGACTCCCCCCAAGCCCCTGTTGATATGCCTTATGGGTCCCACCGCGTCGGGCAAGACGGATCTGGCCATAGAGCTGGCCGGGCAACGGGATTGTGAGTTGGTCAGTGTTGACTCCGCCCTGGTGTACCGGGGCCTGGATATCGGTAGCGCCAAGCCGGATTATCCGCACCACCTGATAGATATTCGCGACCCGTCTGACGTGTACTCGGTAGCGGAGTTTGTGGCGGACGCCAGGCGCCTGGCAGCGGATATCACCACCCGTGGCAAAACACCCCTGCTGGTGGGCGGCACCATGCTTTACTTCAAGTCCTTCCTGGAGGGCCTGGACGAGATGCCGGCGGCAGATACGGCCATTCGTGCCGAAATCGAGGCACAGGCCGCCGCACATGGCTGGCCCTATATTCACGCCCAATTGGCCGCAGTGGATCCCGAATCAGCGGCGCGCATCCACCCCAACCACTCCCAACGCCTGGGTCGCGCCCTGGAAGTGTTCCGCGCCAGCGGCATCACCATGACCGAGTGGCACTCCCGCCAAAAGAGGGGGTCAGGTCTAGCTTTGAAGCACTTCACAAAACCCGGGGGGGCAAGTTTGGATTTGAAACGCTTCAAAGCTAGACCTGACCCCCTGGATGGCCCCCTGTATCGTTACCGCATCGTGCAACTGGCCATCTGTCCGGCCGATCGTGCGGTGCTGCACCAGCGTATCGCCCGGCGTTTCGAGCAGATAATGGCCGCGGGCTTTCTCGAGGAGGTGCGCCAGTTGCGCCGGCGCGACGACTTGCATCTGGACCTGCCGGCCATTCGCGCGGTGGGTTATCGCCAGTTGTGGCAGCACCTTGCGGGTGAATGCTCCCTGGAAGAGGCCGTGACAAAGGCCGTGGCGGCCACCCGGCAACTGGCCAAACGGCAGCTGACCTGGTTGCGAAAGTGGCCCGATCTCAGGTGGATATACACGGATACTGCTGGGAACTTGTCGCAGCAGGGCTTGTCTGACGAACTTATGGGTTATGTTGGTCAAAAACCGGTCAATCTGGCCTTGAACTATCTTGATCGGCCCCCACTGTAGTATTGCGAGATTGCACTGTATTATTGTGCAGTAACACTAAAGACCCGCTATCCGCTCTGTAAGCCGATAGGAAATGGTGATGTGGAGTGAATAAGAGGTTGTTTTTTTACTTTTTTGGCTCGGGTTGAGCCTGTTAGGAGATGGTTATGTCAAAGGGGCACACGCTACAAGACCCTTACCTGAACATTCTGCGTAAGGAACGCGTACCAGTTTCTATTTACCTGGTGAATGGCATCAAGCTGCAGGGGCAGATTGAATCTTTTGATCAATTCGTCGTACTGCTGAAGAATACCGTGAGCCAGATGGTTTACAAACATGCGATTTCCACCGTTGTCCCCTCTCGCGTGGTGCATTTGCCGTTGCAAAACCCACCAGAAGATGAAGACGGTAGTAGCTAAGCGCTTCCGCAACGGGCGCCCCGATGGCGCCCGTTGCCTGTTTATCCGGACCTGTCGAGGTAGTATTGTTTTTTGATCGTCCCAATTCGGGCGAGTGTGCCGTGCTCGTTCACCTGAATCTCGCCAGTGAATCAGAGCGGGAGGATCCCCGTGAATTTGAAGAACTCGTCCTGTCCGCAGGAGGGGATCCTGTCGCCTTTGTGATGGGCACAAGGGATACCCCGCACCCCCGCACTTTTGTGGGCAGCGGCAAGTTGCAGGAGATTATGGATGAGGTGCAACTGCACGATGCGCAAATCGTCATGTTCAACCACTCCCTCAGCCCCAGCCAGGAACGCAACCTGGAGCAGGAGCTCCAGTGCCGGGTGCTGGATCGCACCGGGCTGATCCTGGATATCTTTGCCCAGCGGGCGCGCACCCATGAGGGTAAGCTGCAGGTGGAACTGGCGCAGTTACAACACATGGCCACCCGCCTGGTGCGGGGCTGGACGCACCTGGAGCGACAAAAGGGCGGTATCGGCGTACGCGGCGGCCCGGGTGAAACCCAGTTGGAAAGCGATCGCCGATTATTGCGCGCACGCATTAAATCCATTACTGCCCGCCTGGACAAAGTGCGTAAGCAGCGCGACCAGGGGCGACGCTCCCGGCGCCGGGCAGAGATACCCACCGTGTCTCTGGTGGGCTACACCAATGCCGGCAAGTCCACATTGTTCAATCACCTGACTGAATCTACCGTGTATGTGGCGGATCAATTGTTCGCCACCCTGGACCCCACCCTGCGCCGGCTGGAGCTGGAAAATGTCGGCCCCATAATCCTGGCCGATACGGTAGGCTTTATTGCCCATTTGCCTCATAAGCTGGTGGAGGCCTTCAAGGCGACCCTGGAGGAGACGTTGAATGCGGACCTGTTGTTGCATGTGATAGATGCAGCCAGTGACGAGCGTGACGACAATATCTACCAGGTGCAGGATGTGCTGGCGGAGATCGGCGCTGAGGATATTCCCCGATTACAGGTATTCAACAAGCTCGATTTGCTGCAACAGGCGCCGCGTATAGACCGCAATGAGCAGGGATTACCCGAGCGCGTATGGCTCAGCGCCGCCACCGGCGCGGGCACCGGGTTGCTGCTGCAGGCTATTTCTGAGCTGGTCGGGGTGGATATGGTGGCGGAAGAATTGCATCTGGAGCCGGATCAGGGCAGTCTGCGTGCTGCGCTATACCGGTTGGGCGCGGTGGAGACAGAAAATTACAGTGACGATGGGGTGGCTCATTTGAGCGTGCGTTTACCCCGTGCGGACTGGAATCGATTGATGAAGAAGGGTCCGGAGCCGCTTTTTTAGTGGCGGGTACCAAATGGGATAAATCATACGCAGGCCTCGTACTGGGTACCAAACACAGAAAAATTTGCTAAACTGTTTCAACTTTTGAACTAGGAGCTAACTATGGCTTGGAATGAACCGGGTGGTGGCAACAATAAACCCAAAAATCCCTGGAGTGGCGGCAAACAAGGGCCTCCCGACCTGGATGAGGCCCTGAAGAAGCTACAACAAAAACTGGGCGGGCTGTTCGGCGGTGGTGGCTCCTCTGGCGGAGGCGGTAGTTCCGCCAAAATTTCCGGTGCATTACTGGGCGTACTGGTCGTCGGCGCCTTACTGGTTTGGGCTCTGATGGGTTTATACCAGGTAGACCAGCAGGAGCGTGGCGTGGTGCTGCGTTTTGGCAAATACCTTGAAACAGTGCAGCCGGGTTTGCAGTGGAATCCGCCGCTTATCGATCGGGTCACCAAGGTCAATACCACCAAGGTCCGTTCCGCCAGTCTGCACGAGATCATGTTGACCCAGGATGAGAATATCGTCGAGGTGAAGCTCTCGGTGCAATACGTGATCGACGACTCGGCCAAGTTTGTACTGAAAGTGCGCGACCCCGAGCGCTCCCTGCAACACGCCTCCCAGAGCGCCTTGCGCCATGTGGTCGGTGGCACCAGCATGGATTTGGTGCTCACTGGAGGTCGGGCGCAGATTGCCGCGGATGTAAAGAGCCGCCTGCAGGAATACATCAACCTGTATGAAACCGGCATTCTTATCCGTCAGGTAACCGTGGACGAGTCCAAGCCGCCGAGCCAGGTGGAGGCCGCGTTTGATGACGTGATCAAGGCTCGGGAAGACGAGGAGCGCGTGAAGAATGAGGCCGAGGCCTATGCCAACGGTATCGTGCCCGAGGCCCGCGGTGGTGCCCAGCGCCAAATCGAGGAGGCCAGCGCCTATAGGGAACAGGTGGTCGCCAACGCCGAGGGTGAGGCGGAGCGTTTTAACAAGCTCCTGTCCGAATACCACAAGGCGCCGGAGGTGACCCGCGAGCGCCTGTACCTGGATGCGGTGCAGGAGGTGTTTGCCAATACCACTAAAGTCATGGTGGACGTGGAGGGTGGCAATAACGTGATGTACCTGCCACTGGACAAGCTGGCCGCCCAGAGCGCCGTTGGCGGCGTCGTGGGCGACAGCAAGATCGACAGCGCCAATATTCGTGAATTGACTAACGCCGTTACCGAGCAGCTGCGCCGCGATGCGGCAGCCGCCAGTAATCGCAGGGGAGGCCGCTAATCATGTCGGGACGTAATGTGACAATTATTCTGTTGGTGCTGCTGGTGGTGTTTCTGGCCAGCAACTCCTTTTATGTGATCCTGCAGACCGAGCGCGCTGTACTGCTCAAGTTTGGTGAGGTGGTTAACGCCGACGTCAAGCCTGGCCTGCATGTCAAGTACCCCTTTGTGAACAGTGTACGCAAGTTCGACGGCCGCATACTGACCGTGGATTCGCAGCCGGAGCGCTTCTTCACCCAGGAGAAGAAAGCCCTGATTGTGGATTCCTACGCCAAGTTCAAGGTGGCCGATACCGCCAAGTTCTACACCGCGACCAACGGTGAGGAATCCCGTGCCATGGGCCTGCTGGCCCAGCGTATCAACAACGGCCTGCGCAACCAGGTCGCCGTGCGTACGGTGCAGGAGGTGGTGAGCGGTGAACGTGAGCAACTGATGGAAGACCTCACCGCCGAACTCACCATCGTCGCCCAGGAAGAGCTGGGGGTGGAAGTGGTGGATGTACGGGTGAAGCAGATCGACCTGCCGCCGGATGTATCCGAGTCGGTGTACCAGCGCATGAACGCCGAGCGCGAGAAGGAGGCCCGTGAGCATCGCTCCCAGGGCGAGGAGCTGGCGGAGGGTATTCGCGCTGCCGCGGACCGTGAAGTGACGGTGATCCAGGCCAACGCCTACCGTGACTCAGAACTGATCCGCGGTGAAGGTGATGCCACCGCCACCAGGGTCTATGCCGACGCCTTCAACCAGGACTCGGAGTTCTACTCCTTCACCCGTAGCCTGCGGGCCTACCAGGATGCCTTCCAGGGCCACAGTGATATCATGCTGATACAGCCGGACAGCGAGTTCTTTCGCTACCTGAAGGATTCCCGCGGCGGCAAGTGACCCACAAAAAATCACAGGTATTGACCAAAGTGCCTGTGATAGAACTGGTTAACCGTGGGACCCGGCGTTTGTAAGCAAGCGTTGAACCTGCGGTTTTTTTTGCCCGGTGTAGCAGGATAAACTTTGCGTGGCTGATTAGATAGAGCGGGAGGAATTGTGGATTTATGGCAGGTGCTTCCCATCGCCATCGCACTGGTATTTATTATCGAAGGCATGCTGCCCTTTATCAGCCCTAACCGTTGGCGCAATATGCTGGCCATGGTGGAGCAGATGAATGACCGTGCGATTCGCAATGTCGGCCTGGGCAGTATGCTGTTCGGGGTCGTTTTGCTGTATTTAGTACACTAGTGTTGACAGGCCCCAAACATGACTACGGTTGATCGCTGGCAACTCCCCGACGGGGTGGAAGAAGTCCTGCCCGCCCAGGCGGATCTGGTCGAGCGCCTGCGTCGCCAGCTGCTGGACCTTTATCGCAGCTGGGGCTACCAGTTGGTGATTCCACCCCTGATGGAATTCACCGAATCTCTGCTGATCGGCCTGGGGCAGGACCTGGATCTGCTCACTTTTAAACTCACCGATCAGTTCAGCGGCCGCACTATGGGCGTGCGTGCCGATATTACCCCCCAGGTGGCGCGTATAGACGCCCACAGCCTGGCCGAACAGGGCGTCACCCGCCTGTGCTACGCCGGCTCAACCCTGCACACCCGTCCCAAATCACCGATGGCGTCACGCTCTCCCATTCAATTGGGCGCGGAGCTGTACGGCAACAACAGCCTGGCGGCGGATGTGGAAGTTGTACGCCTGATGTTGGCCACCCTGGAAACGGCCGGCCTTACCGATATCACCCTGGATCTGGGTCACGTGGGTATATATGAGGCTGTATTGGCCACAGCGAATCTCAGCTCAGATCAGGAAAAAACCGTATTTGATGCCCTGCAACGTAAGTCCGTACCCGACCTGCAGTTGGCGCTGGCGGGCGAGGAACAGGATATTGCCGACCTGATTATCGCCCTGGTGCGCCTGCACGGCGATGAAACGGTGCTGGCCAAAGCCCGTGAACTGTTTACCGAGAAGGCTCCGGCGGCACTCCCGGCAGTAGACGCGCTGCAGCAAGTGGCCTCTGCCATCCGCCGCCAGCGCCCCGACCCGGACATCTACTTTGACCTGGCCGAACTGCGCGGTTACCACTACCACACGGGCATCGTGTTCGCCGCTTACGTGCCCGGCCACGGCCAGGCCCTGGCCAATGGCGGACGCTACAACGACGTGGGCGCGGTATTTGGCCGGGCCAGGCCCGCCACCGGTTTCGCCACGGACCTCAAGGTGCTGATGACCTTACTGCCGGCCACCGGCGCAGGGCAGGGCGCGATCAGCATGCCGGATGCAGACGACCCGGCACTGGCAGCCAAAGTAAACGCATTGCGTGCCGCCGGAGAGATTGTTATCAACGCCCTGGGTGCCGAAGCGAATCCCCGCTGCGATCAGGAATTAGTATTGGAAGCCGGCCAGTGGCACGTGCAAGCACTCCAGCGGGGTCAGGTCTAGCATTGAAGCATCAATTGGAATATTCCAATTGATGCTTCAATGCTAGACCTGACCCCGTAGTTAGAAACTGAACACAAACAAGAGTTACACCCATGAGCAAAAACGTAGTCGTCCTGGGCACCCAATGGGGTGACGAGGGCAAAGGCAAAATCGTCGACCTGCTAACCGACCAGGCCAGCGCCGTGGTGCGCTTTCAGGGAGGCCACAACGCCGGCCATACCCTGGTTATCGACGGTGAAACAACTGTGCTGCACCTGATTCCCTCCGGTATCTTGCGTGAAAACGTACAGTGCCTTATCGGCAACGGCGTGGTGTTGTCACCCGAAGCCCTGCTCAAGGAAATGGCCGAACTGGAGGCAAAGGGCGTGCCGGTGCGCGAGCACCTGAAGATTTCACCTGCCTGCCCGTTGATCCTGCCCTACCATGTGGCGCTGGACCAGGCCCGCGAAGCCAAGCGCGGTAATGAGAAAATAGGCACCACCGGCCGCGGCATCGGCCCCGCCTATGAAGACAAGGTGGCCCGCCGGGGCGTCAGGATGGGTGACCTGCAGGATGAGCAACGTTTTGCCCGCCGCCTGAAAGAAGTCATGGAGTACCATAATTTCTCCCTGAAGAATTATTACCAGGTTGAGCCGCTGGAATACGACAAAGTGCTGGCCGACACCCTGGCCATGGCCAAAGAACTGCTGCCCATGATGGCCGACATCACCGCTATGCTGCACGAGTGCAGAAAAACCGGCGCCAGCATCATGTTCGAGGGCGCCCAGGGTTCCCTGCTGGACATTGACCACGGCACCTACCCCTTCGTGACCAGCTCCAACACCACTGCCGGCGGCGCCGCCACCGGTTCGGGGTTTGGTCCACTGTATCTGGACTATGTGCTGGGTATCACCAAGGCCTACACCACCCGAGTGGGTTCGGGGCCGTTTCCGACGGAACTGTTTGATTCTACCGGTGAGCATCTGGCCAAAAAAGGCCACGAGTTCGGCGCCACCACCGGCCGGGCAAGACGCTGTGGCTGGTTCGATGCCGTGGCTCTGAGAAATGCCGTTAACATCAACTCGGTCAGCGGTATCTGCCTGACCAAACTCGATGTACTGGACGGCCTGGAAACCATCCGGATCTGCACCGGTTACACCTGCAAGGACGGTAACTCTGCACCCAACCCGGTGGACTCCGATGATTACGAGAGAGTGGTGCCCCAGTACGAGGAGGTTCCCGGCTGGAGTGAGTCCACTCTGGGTGCACAGTCGCTGGAGGAGCTACCCCAGGCGGCGCGGGATTACATCAAAAAGATCGAGGAACTGGTGGGTGCGCCGGTTGACATCATCTCTACTGGCCCGGACCGTGTGGAAACCATCGTCCTTCGCCACCCCTTTGCAGACTCCCTGTAGCAACGGACTGTTACCACGTGCTCCTGTCCGCGGCCTCACCCGCTAAAGTGGGTCGCTTCCGGGTACGCCGGTTCTAGGTGCTCGCTATCGTGAGGCCGGAATCGGCGGTCAAAAGATTCAGATTCAAAACCTGCAGATAGACCTGCAGCCCTTCAGAGGCTCTAGACTCACCCTCAAATGGCCCCTCTATGGTGCCTTCCCGGGTGCAGAAATACCAACCTTTGCCTTCCTGGACAAATCGGTTTGTACGGTATCGGGTGCGTGCTCCCGGCGGATCACTTATGCGTTTTCTAGCCATGGTTAAAGTTGTTATAACTCAGTTAAACGAGAGTGCAGTTTAGCTGATGATGGCACTGCCATGGGGGTGAAACCGTGACGCCTGTCACACTTCCGGCGAATAGCGCGGTGCCGGGCACCTGTTGGGTGGTATAAAAGCCTCAAGGGGCACTGATATGCCGCCGATTTTGATGGAAATGACTTGCCCGAACCTGGCGAATTATTACTAGACTTAATGAGGGGAGCGTTACCCCGGGATTAAAAAACAACAACAAGAAGGAAAGTATTAATGGCGCTGACAGTGATGATTGCTATAAGTGTTATTTTTGCCGTTCTGCTGTTGAGGCGCATGATTGCCCCCAAACCAGTAGCCCAGGCTGCGAACACCCGGCCCGGCAGGATGACAAAAAAGACAGCGGAGAGCCCCGTTCCTGCAAGGCTGCCCTACCATGCCGTTTC
>Ga0164315_10002539_pt1 | contig 13977 bp, 12 predicted proteins | sample GuaBasSedimGuay6_FD_113737 | JGI IMG/M metagenome (GOLD analysis project Ga0164315, IMG submission 113737) | Subseafloor sediment microbial communities from Guaymas Basin, Gulf of California, Mexico - Guay6, Core 4569-2, 0-3 cm | ecosystem: Environmental > Aquatic > Marine > Hydrothermal vents... | reverse complement strand
GCGAAGATAGTAAAAATTAGCTACTTTGGTAATTATGGGGATGGTCTTTCGTAAGCGTAGTTGCTACATTAGGGGACTGCCACGCAATCGCTCGCAGTGACGAACCACAACGCCCGTCATGGCTAGGAACGAAGCCATCCCCAAATGTATGCTATGCTGTTGATTAGAAGAAACTGGCCTCGTAGCTAAATCGCAGGGGATTGCCACACCGACTTACTTTTTGATACTGTCCTGATAATTATTGCTGTTATTCTTTGTGTTTCTTCATTGGAATCGGTTCGCAATGACGAGCTCTTTTTGGGTTTCAATGTTTAATTTAAAAAACTTCAGCACAGATCTCTAATTTATCCTCAACCGATACCCACTGCTGTGGATATTTTCAATTTCTATGGTCGGGTCTTTTTTTAGGTATTTTCTAAGCTTTGTAATGTACACATCCATGCTACGGGTAGTAAAGTAATTATCATCACCCCAAATAGCCACAAGCGCTTCTTTACGCGTCATAATCTCAGCTTTTTTCAAACAAAGCATTTTCAAAAGTTCAGCTTCTTTTGGTGATAGCTTTTGGGTTTCATTATCAAAAATAATTTGCCTATATGGATAATTGAAATCAAACTGACCAATTTTAAACAAACCTTCTTTAACTGATTTTATAAAATCGCTTCCTTCACGTTTAAGAATTGCTTTTATTTTATAGATTAAAACTTCTGAGTCAAAAGGTTTTGTAATGTAATCATCCGCCCCAATCTTATAACCTTGCAGAACATCTTCCCGAAGCGTTTTGGCCGTTAAAAATATTAAAGGGATATCATTTTGCATTTCTTTAATCTTTTTAGCAATTGAAAAGCCATCAATGTTTGGTAACATAATATCAAGAATACAAATGGCATATTTATTAGGCTCAAAAGCAGAGACAGCTTCCAAACCATCATCAATCCAGGTTACTTCAAAATCATCCATTTCGAGATAGGATTTTAACACCCCACCAAAATTAGGGTCATCTTCTACCAGGAATATTTTGTATAATTCGTTCATAGTTCTTTAATTGTCATTTGCCTTTGGCGTAATTGCAACCTTAAATCATTGCAACATTATATCATTAAATCATTATATCATTATCACATTAAATCATTGTATCATTATAGCATTTGTCCCATTCAATCATTTCCACATTCTCACATTTTCTAATTTTCACATTTTACTCGGTATAAAAACATCAAACCTGCTGCCTTTGCCCAATTCACTTTTCACACTTATATTGCCTTTAAAAGCGTCTATAATTGCTTTTACATAGCTCAAACCCAGGCCAAAACCCTTAGTATTATGAATATTTCCTTTAGTTACCCTGTAAAATCGGTCAAATATTTTTAATTGTTCTTCTTTTGTCATTCCAATTCCATTATCCTCAACGGAAATAAGTATACTATTTTGAGCATCTCTTGTTTTAATTTTAATTACTGGATTCTGCCCTGAATATTTCAAAGAATTATCCAGTAAATTATTGATAATGTTTAAGAAATGAATTTCATCAAGCATTGCAAAATGTTTTTTTGCCCGCAGATCTGTACTTAATTGACCATTTTTCTTATCTATTTGTATACCTGTATTTTCAATAGCATTTTCTAATAAAATATGGATATCCAACTTCTTAAGGTTTAGACCAAAATCACTTTTATCCAGTAAAGACATTTGTAAAACACTTTCCACCTGTTTATTCATGCGTGTATTTTCGTCTTTAATAATTCTTATAAAGTTATTTATTTTGTTTGGATTGTTAATCACCTTTGGGTTAATAATTGAATCAGCAGCCAATGATATTGTTGCAATAGGCGTTTTAAGCTCATGGGTCATATTATTGATAAAATCCGTTTTTACATCAGAAATTTTCTTTTGCTTTAACACCATTAAAACACTTATTGAAAAGGCTACCAATATAATTAAGCTAAAAAAAAGAGATGCCGGTAACATGATTGATAATGAACTATATAAGTGAGATTCTCTGTCTGGAAAATAAAGAACTAATTTATCAGGCTTGGGTATTAAATCATCAGGGAACAGGCTTGCATAATACTTTTTATATGAATTATCTGGACTGTAATTATCTGATTCTGTTTTATTTTCATCTTGTTTCTGTTTTGATTTTATTCCATATTCGTATGAAATGTGTATGTCATTTTCAGTTAACTCCAGTTTTAACAATGAATCCAACAACTCAAATTTGATCCTTTTTCTAAAGCGATTAATGTCCATATCATATTCAAAAACCATTTTTTTAATTACATTTTCAATTTTTTTAGCTTTTGTTTTAATCTTTTTTTTCTCAATAAGTATTCTGTTTAGTGTATCACCTTTTTGGTAGCTATAACTGGAAGTAAAAATATAACTTTTAGCTTTCGAATTATTCTTTGTTTTTATTTGTGTTGTTATGCTACGGGTATTTTTATGGCTTCCGTTTATAAAAAGTGTATTTTCGTCAGAAGAGACCCAATGTAGCCGGTTTTTTGGATTTTCATTAAGCACAATTAATTCCTGTACCAATGTATCATTAATACTTACAATAAACAAACTATCAGCCTGACCATTAATACTTATGTTCACATCACGGTGAAGAAGTTTATTATTGTCCATTTCATTTTCAAAAACATGTGCTATCTCATTATGTTCAAGCTTTTTTATAACCATTAGTAATGCATCGTTCACTTTTTGGTCGAATTTATGCTCATTTTGTTCAATAGCATTCCGAATCCATAACAGCTGAACCGTAATTATCCCCGAAAGGGCAATACTCATAAGTACTATGGTAAATATTAATAATTTTTTACTCACATTTTATTCCTTTAATTAACTTTGTGTACCTAATTTAGAATACTGATGAACGATTAAATGTATCGGCTTTTGAAACAAGTCATTAGTTATTCGCTTCGCTGTCATTTAATTGTTATTAAGTCATTAGTAATTAGTCATTTTGCTACGCTGTTATTGATTGTCATTCGCTGCGCTGTCATTTACGCTTTGCGTGTCATTAAAGGTCATTTAGCTTTACTGCTTATTAATGACAACCTAATGACCAATGACCATTACAAGTAACGAAATTAGTAATAAATTGGCTAGCAACATTCAACTTTAACTTTTCTTTAACTCTTTTTAACCCAAGCTTAACTATATTTACCCACATAAGATTTTAGATTTGCAGTAGAAAAAATAAGTTAAATTTAATAAATAAAAAAATGAAACAATTAGCAGTCATTCTATCAGCAATAATGATTATAGCAGGCATAAGTACGACTTCTTGTGCACAAAAAAACAAGGAAAAGAAAAAGGAGAAAAAAGTTAAGATTAAAATTGAAAAAGAAGTTGATGGCAAAATTACCAAAATTGATACGGTATTTATTCTTAAAGAAGGTGAGAACCTTAAAGATGTGTTAAAAGAATACAACATTGATATTGATGAAAAAGGCGAAGGTGGTCTTCATACTATCAATGTGAATCTTGATTCTGATACAGATGGAAAAACAGTTCAAAAAATAATTATTGAAATCGACGAAGATGGTAAACATAAGGTGAAAAGTAAAACGGGGCATAAAATGATTTTTATAAGTGAAGATGGTGAAACTCACGATTTTGACATTGACATTGATATTGACGAAGATTCCAAGCATGTTTATAAATATAAAATGACTGGTGATTCAACCAAAGTAATCGTAATGAGTGGAGATAAGCATTGGGTGCATGAAGGTGATGATGATTTCCACATGATGAAGAAAGGTAATTTACATTATATTTCTGAACATGGTGGAGAAGCATGGAGGAAAAATGCGAAACCTGGTGATACAGTTATAGTTAAAACAATTGTAACAATTAACGGTAAAGAAACGAATGTGAACGAGGAAAAAATTATTGTTGGTGAGCAAGATTTACGTAAGGTTCATAAAAAAGTAATGATTATACACGCAGATAGAGATGGAAAACACAAAACCATGACAAAAAAGATAATTGTTTCTGATGATGATGATTTTGAATGGAATGATAAAGATGAAAATGTTTTTATTATTAAAGGTGATGGAAAAACCAGTAAAATAAAAGTGGAAATTGATGATGTTGATAAAGACGACTTAAAAAAACTAAAACTGCCAAAATCGATTAAACCTCTTGAGGTTAAGGATCTATTCATTATGTTTACAACTGGTGATAAAATGAATTTAAGTTTCATTGTTAAAGATAAGGCAAAAACCACCGTAAGAATATATGATGAAAGTGGCAAGAAATTATTTGAAGAGGTTAAAAATGATTTTTCCGGTAAATATTCAAAAGAAATCAAAAAAATGAAAGGTGATATGATTATTCAGGTATCGCAGGGTAAAAAATATTTTCATAAGAAATTGGAAATTGAGTATTAAAAATTGATTAATAAATGGTTATATTGTTAAACTGCTATATTGCTGTTTGATATTAATTTGACAATTAAAGTTATTAAAGCTACTGTAAACAGTGGCTTTTTTCATGTCGTCATTCCGATCCGTTGGCTAGCGGAGAAGGAATCCTCTGCAATTTGTATTGCTGTTTATTAGAAGAAACGGGCTGCATAGCATAATAATGTGGGACTGCTTCGTCCCTCGCAGTGACGATAATTGTTTGTAGGGGATCGCTTCCTTTGTAAGGCGAAGTATTCCAAATAACAACTTTTATATTTCAATTAGATTAAATAGATTTGTCGAAATTAAAAAAAAGAAAATGGGAAAACTAATTAAGCTAAGTTTAATAATAGTCCTGTATTTAAGCAGTTTAACTACAATTTTTGCACAAACTGAAAAGATTAAGATTTATGATCCAAAAGCAAATGCTGAGCAAGAAATGAAAGAAGCAATTAGTAAAGCAAAAGTAGAAGGAAAACATGTTTTTATACAAGTAGGTGGCAATTGGTGCTCCTGGTGTGTAATGTTACATAAATTTTACACAACGGAAAATCAGATAGATTCGGCAATAAATGCCAATTATGTTGTGTACCTTTTAAACTACAGCAAAGAGAATAAAAACCTTGATGTTTTGGCAGAGCTAGGTTTCCCACAACGCTTTGGGTTTCCGGTAATTGTTATTTTAGATGCTGAAGGAAAAAGGCTCCATACGCAGAATTCTGTATACCTGGAAGAGGGTAGAGGCTACAACAAAAAGAACTTCATGGAATTTCTATATAACTGGACACCAAAAGCAGTGAACCCGGAAAGTTATAAGAAGTAATAAAAGCTCTTGCTTAAAACAGCGTTGTTAGATATTAATTTTTGCCTTTAAAGGCGCTAAGTGTGTGAATTTGCAGATTGATAGGTATTTCATAATCTGAATGTCATCAAATAAATAAACCCGCTAAGCGGTTGTAGCTCTATTTCTTGATCATAGATAAATTTTAAAATAGCATCGCTAAATTAAACTACAGCCGTAATAAAGTGTATCCCATTGTATATTAGCGTCTTGTCATTAATTCATTTAAAAGAAAGAAATAAAAAATAATGAAGCTGTTTTCAAAAAATCAGATTGTTTTTACTGCAATTTTGGCGGGCCCCTTGCCAGCAGCATATCTTCTTTCAAAAAACTATTTGAATATTAAGCAAAAAAGAGCTTCATTAATTACTAGAGCATTTGGGTATTTATTAGCCTTAATTAGCTATTTGAGCCTTATTTTGTTAGTCGATCAATGCTTGATACAATCTGGCATTTTTAAACAAAATAGGGTAGTAGCTTATGGTTTTGTGGTAATACTTTTTCTTGTCATTCAATCTATTATAGCTATAAGCTTCTACTTAGTAAGTAATAAAATAATTCTGAAAGAGAAATTAGGCTTTCCTGACATGATGGGTGAAATGTATTCTTCAATCTCTGCTGTTCCATACTTATTAGTTGGCATGGCTATAACAAGCTATCTATTTATTGAAGGACCGTTTCGGTTTTTGCTTTTCATCATATATTTACTACCCAACGTCTACCTTTTTCATAAAATAAAAGAGTTGTTTCCCAAATCAAGTGCCAAGGATGTGTTTACTACTATTTTCATTGTCTGGATAGCATTATTTCCAATTGTGATGATGGCTTATAACGTGAATGGTGGAGTGGTGCTAAGATATTTGCGTCTGGTAACTTTTAATTATTTGCCCGTATTACTGTATTTTTTCTTATTCTATTTATTTAATGATCTTATTCTCCTGACAAATAGAAAATTTAAGATAATACCTGAAGAATTTGCTAATGGGAATAAATATAAGATTTGGACTTTTTTTACTATTTTAATTTTTACGGTGGTAATAATGGCAAAAGGGATGTATAATTTTAATAATACTGCTGTAAATGAATACCATATCAGTGTTTCAAAAAAAGATGCCCTTATTAGTCATCTTAAAATTGTTATGACAGCAGATGTTCATTTAAATGACAAAACAAATGAAGACTTTGTAAACCAGCTTATTAAAAACATAAATTTCCTAAACCCAGATATAGTACTTTTAGCTGGTGATATAATTGATTCAAGACAAGTAACGGAACGTATGAAAGTTTTTGAGCAGCAGTTTTGTAAAATTAAATCTAAAATGGGAGTTTTTGCTGTTGAAGGAAATCATGAAATATACAGTGGTGAATATAAGAGAACATTCTATGAAAATACAGATATTATAGTACTTAAGGATAGTATTTTAAAGATTCAAGATTCGTTTTATTTAATTGGTCGAAAAGACAGACATGATAATAAAAGAAAATCTATTGAAGAATTGTTAAGATTAACTTCCGATGACTTACCTCTTATTTTACTAGACCACCAGCCTTATAATCTAAATAATGCCTATAATAATAATATTGACATACAACTATCCGGGCATACACATCATGGCCAGTTATTCCCAATTAACCTTATAACTGAGAGAATTTATGAATTAAGTTGGGGTTACAGAAAAATCCAAAATACCCATTTTTTTGTCACATGTGGAGCACAAGGATGGGGACCACAAGTCAAAATAGGTAGTCGTTCTGAGATAATGGAAATAAATATAGATTTTGAGTAATATTAAGAAATGAATAGATCCAAACAATTTGCTGGAAAAAGGAAAGAGAATTTTTGTTAAGATCATACAATAGCAATTTTATATTTAATTCTATTAGTTATTATATGAACAGAATATCATAACATTTAAACAAAATAGTGTAACACAAAATAATCGGAATCACCGTATCTTTACAAATTAAACTAATATTACAAAAATTATGAAAAATTTTAAATTACTTGCATTGATATTAGCAGGCTTTATGATTTTTATTTATGCCTGTGAAACAAATGATGGAACCGCAAAATTCAATTTGCATTTAACAGATGCTCCAGGTGATTATAAAGAAGTGTGGATTGATATTCAAAGCATTGAAGTACATTTTGAAACGGATGGGGAAGGTGAATGGATGACACTTGATGAGCTAGACCTTAGCGATGCCCCCTATGACTTATTGAAGTTAACTAATGGAGTGTATGAATTATTAGCTTCTACTGATTTACCAGCAGGAACCATTTCGCAAATTCGTTTAATACTTGGTGATGACAATTCTGTAGTGGTTGAAATTGGAGAAACTAAAGATGGTGAAGAACCAGAAACAGAAGAGTTTGATCTCAAGACACCTTCAGCCCAAACTTCCGGCTTAAAGTTAAACGTTCATGCACAACTCGAAGCTGGTGTTACCTATAATATGTGGATTGATTTTGATGCCGACAAGTCTATTGTGAATGCAGGTTCAGGCAAGTATAATTTAAAACCGGTTATTAGAACCTACACTGAGGCTACAAGTGGTGCAATTAAAGGTACTGTTGTTACGCCAATTCTGGATTCTAATCCTATAGAATATGAGCCTATAGAAGGAGTAACTGTATCTATTTCATTTCTTGAAGATGGGGAGACAGAGAATACTGTAATAACAACAAATACTAATGAAGATGGTTTTTTTATGTTAAGTGGTATACCTGAAGGATCATATACGGTTAAATTTAAACAGGGTGATGATGTTATTCTGGAAAAAACAGAAGTTGCCGTATTGTTAGGTAATGTCACTGACCTTGAAACTATTCTAATTGAATAATTAGACTATTCCTAACTAAAGTTATAGGTTTACAGCCGCTTAGCGGATCTTTAATAGACTGATATACAGACTAATGATTTTTTACATTTTATAGAATTACCCGTTTATCGGCTTTTCTGAGCTGACTTTATAGAGGTGTGTATAATCAAATTATTAAAAAGGTCAAGCAAATTCTAGTTTGGCTTTTTTAAGAAAATAACTATCTATTATTCTGTACATATTTCTAATTTTATTGGATATCATTAAATGACTACCGAATATTATAAAAACGATCCTAATCTTATAAACCTTATACAAAATATTGTAATAGCTAACTCTATAAACCACCATATCTTTGTATTGTCTTTTTAAAGAACATTCTATAAATCAAACAGACAATATAAATTATAAACTAAATTAAAAATCATGAAGACAGTCAAATTATTAGTAGTAGCTTTAATTACAAGTGGTTTGTTTTTATCCTCTTGTGAGCAAACAGATAATGAACTTACTAAAGCAAGTGATGATGCCATTCAGTCTATTCTGGGTATTACAGATTTGTATAATACAGATGATGCAGAAGAGGCCACAAGTGATGATGGAACAAAATCTGTAGTAGAAAACCCTGATGCTTGTTTTAACTTAATTATTCATGAAAATGAAGATGGTGAATTTTGGCCAAGAAGCTGGACACTAGATTTTGGCGGTGAAAACTGCGAAAATTTTAATGGTGTTATGCGAAGAGGAATGATTCATGTTAGCTTGACTGATTGCTGGAGAAATGAAGGGTCATTACGTACGATTAGCTATGAAGACTTTTATGTGAACGATGTTCAGTTAGAAGGTGTAAAAACCATTGAAAACACTGGTTTAAATGAAGCTGAAAATATGACCTGGGTTCGTAAAATGACCGATGGTAAACTTACTTATGAAGATGGAACAAATACTACTTGGAATTGTGAGCGTTTTAGCGAATTAGTTGAAGGTGGTGATACCTGGTTATTCAGAGATGATATATACATGGTTACCGGTGGTGGTAACGGAATAAATCAGGAAGGTTTAACTTTTTCTGTTGAAATAACGGTTCCTTTAGCGTATGTTTTTGCTTGCAGATTCCCGGTTAGTGGTGAATTAACCATAATTATTGAAGGTTCTGAAGCTGTTATTATAGACTTTGGTGATGGCGAATGCGATAAAATAGCTACTCAAACTATTGGTGATGAAGTTACTGAAATAGAATTGGGTAGATAAAAAGTTGTAAGTAAATTGGTTTATTAGGTAGGGCTGTTCAATTCATTTTTGAATGGCCCTTTTTATTCAACTAAATAATCTTTAGCCTCTTCAATTGTATCAAAAATTTTTGTGGGTGTTCCACTGGCAAATAGGTTAACCATTTTATACAATATTGCTTTTACACCAGTTATTCCAACTACTGCTCTTTTATTCAGGTGAGGTCTCATCGCTTTAGCCACTCTTTTTATTTCTTCCAGACCTTCACCAAATGTCCGTGCATTGGTAAAATTAGTTAAAGAAACTAAATTTCCTTTTGCCTTATTTTCCATCACGATTTGTTCAAATTTACGAACAACTTTAACCATTGCATCACCCTGCATATCAGAGAAATCCAGATAAATTATTTGTTTCCCTTTGTGATCAATAAATCCTACTCTTTCAGCCATATTAATTCAAATTTTAATTAGTTTCAAATAGTATCTTAACGAAAATAATCATTTTAAAATTTTCGAATTCACATTTATTCTACCAAATAATCTTTGGCTTTTTCAATAGTATTAAACATTTTTGTTGGTGTTCCCCTTGCAAACATATTAACTGATTTATACAGTATAGATTTTACACCTGAAATGCCAACTACTGCTCTTTTTTTAATATATGGACGAACTACTTTTGTAACCCTTTTTATCTCCTCAAAAGCTTCACCAAAAAAATGGGCATCCGTCATATTTGAGAGAACAATTATATCATCTGTATCTTTGCTATCCATTACCAATTGCTCAAATTGACGCACAACCCTGACAACTTCATCAGAATGAATTTTCGAAAAATCATTATAGATAATTCTTTTCCCTTTATGTTCAATCCATCTTACTCGTTCAGTCATTTAACAAAAATAGTAAAATATATTAAAAGATGTTGATGTCTGATATTTTTTTTGATGAAGAGAAGTTTTTACATAAAAAAAGCAGCTAAATTAATTAACTGCTTTCTTCATGTTTTTTAAATATTGAATTACTATACCATGAAACTTTAGGTTTCACTTTCTTTCGCACTATCAATATTTTTATTTTTTGCTTTCACACTTTTCTTTTTTGTTTTTTTTATCTCTATTTTAATTTTTTCTTCTTTTTTATCAAAGTTTACCTGAATAACATCACCTTCAGTTATCGATGCTTCAATAATCACTTCTGCCATTTCGTCTTCAAGGTATTTTTGAATAGCGCGTTTTAGTGGTCTGGCTCCAAATTTACTATCGTAACCCTTATTAGCTATAAAGTCTTTTGCATCTTTTGATATAATCAGCTTATATCCAAGCTCGTCAACACGACCATATATTCCTTCAAGTTCAATATCAATAATTTGATGAATATCTTCTATTGTAAGAGAATTGAACATTACAACATCATCAATCCTGTTCAGAAATTCTGGTGCAAAAGCTTTCTTAAGTGCCTTTTGTATAATTCCTTTGTTACGATCTTCATCAAACTCTTTAGTAGAAAAACCAACACCACGACCAAAATCCTGTATTTGTCTTGACCCAATGTTGGAAGTCATCATAATAATAGTATTCTTAAAATCAACTTTTCTTCCTAAACTATCCGTTAACAGACCTTCATCCAGAACATGTAGTAATAGATGGAAAACGTCAGGATGTGCTTTTTCAATCTCATCAAGTAGAACAACAGAATACGGTTTTCTTCTTACCTTTTCAGTTAACTGCCCACCTTCTTCATATCCTACATAACCCGGAGGTGCCCCCACAAGCCTTGAAACAGAAAACTTTTCCATATATTCACTCATATCAACACGTACGAGTGCATCTTCTGAATCAAAAAGGTATTTGGCTAAGATTTTGGCTAATTGTGTTTTACCAACACCTGTTGGGCCTAAAAAAATAAATGAACCAATAGGGCGTTTAGGGTCTTTTAAACCGGCACGGTTTCGTTGAATAGCTTTTACAATTTTAGTAATAGCTTCATCCTGACCAATAACCTTTGAATTTAACTCATCCTTCATTTTTAACAAACGGGCACCTTCTGATTGGGCAATCCGTTGAACAGGTACACCTGTCATCATGGCCACAACCGTTTCAACATTATTGACATCAACCGTTTCACGATTATTTGAAAGATCTTCTTCCCATTTAAGTTTTTCTTCATCAAGTTCTTTCAGTAACTCATGTTCTTTGTCACGGTGTGATGCAGCTAGCTCAAATTGTTGATTTTTTACTGCGGCCAGCTTTTCCTTATTGATATTTTCAATTTGTTCTTCAATCTTTTCAATTTTTTCAGGAATTTTTATTTTTGATATATGTACCCTAGAACCTGATTCATCAAGTGCATCAATCGCTTTATCCGGCAAATGCCTGTCACTTATATACCTTGTAGTAAGTTTTACACAGCTATTAATTGCGCCATCTGTATAAATTACATTGTGGTGATCTTCGTATCGTTCTTTTATATTATGCAGAATTTCAATTGTTTCTTCCATTGAAGTTGGGTCAACCATTATTTTTTGGAAACGTCGTTCCAAAGCCCCATCCTTTTCAATATGTTGTCGATATTCATCCAAAGTTGTGGCACCTATACACTGAAGTTCACCCCTGGCAAGAGCCGGTTTCAACATATTTGAAGCATCCAACGACCCACTGGCACCACCCGCACCAACAATAGTGTGTATTTCATCAATAAATAAAATTACATCATCCGTTTTTGCAAGTTCATTAAGGATTGACTTCATCCTTTCTTCGAACTGTCCCCGATACTTGGTTCCGGCAACAACGGAAGCAACATCAAGAGTAACAATACGTTTTCCGAAAAGTACTCTTGAAACCTGTTTTTTAATAATACGTATTGCAAGGCCTTCAGCAATTGCTGATTTTCCAACACCAGGCTCGCCAATAAGTACAGGGTTATTTTTCTTTCTTCGACTTAAAATCTGAACCAAACGTTCAATTTCTATTTCGCGACCAACAACCGGGTCTAATTGGTCATCTTCTGCAGCTTTAGTAAGGTCAACACCAAAATTATCCAACACAGGGGTTTCTGATTGCGACCTTCCCTTACTCATTGGATTTTTTCGCTCTGGGTTTTCATGTTCCTCACTTGTATCATCATCTTCATTATGAATTTCAGCACTAGGAAAATCGGTCAACTTTTCTTTTAAAGTATCGTAATCAACTTCATATTTATTAAGTACTTTGGTAACAATACTTGTTTCATCTTTTAAAATTGCCAACATTAAGTGCTGCGTATCCGGTATCTGACTTTTAAATGAAATTGCTTCCAATTCGGTCAACTTTAATGCACGTTCCGCAGTTTTTAGTAGGCCTGTAGACTGATCATTTTCCAAAATAGTCTCAGGAATATCTATTTTTATTTTGTCCTCAATTTCTTCTTTAACAGATCTTAAGTCGATTCCCAGATTAATTAAATCGTCAAGAACTGTGGCTTCACCCTCTCTTAGAATTCCAAGAAAAAGATGTTCTGTTCCAATATATTTATTTCCAAGACGAACTGCTTCTTCCTTGCTGTATGTGAGTATTTTTTTGATTCTATCTGTAAATTTTGGATTCATTCGTTTTTATTTAATTTCTTTATAAAGTTTCATAGCTTGTTTCGCTACTGCAAAAAAACATCTATAACTTTTAATTTTAAGCAATAATCTTATTACTATTCGGCACAAAAATACTATTTTTCTAAAAATATAAAAAATGTAATTTTAGAGGTTAAATTGTCATTTGCTTCATTATCATATAAATAATGTTTTTTTGAAATATTGATTTGTCGGTTTGTAGAAACACACGACCTCTACAATAACTAATACCAATTATCTTACCATTGAATAGTTTGTTTAGCTGAATTTGATAAAAAGTCGTTGGTTTTACTAAAATGTTTATTGCCGAAAAAGCCTTTATGAGCAGCAAAAGGCGAAGGGTGTGCTGAACTGAGGACATGATGTTTATTATGGTCAATAACAGCACCTTTGCGTTGAGCATATGCACCCCATAATAAAAAAACAAGCCCTTCCTTTTTGTCGGAGATTGTTTTAATTACTGCATCAGTAAAAATTTCCCATCCTTTGTTTTGGTGTGATCCTGCCTGATTGGCGCGAACTGTCAATGTGGCATTCAAAAGCAATATGCCTTGTTTTGCCCAAGGTTCTAAATTACCACTTTGAGGAATTTCTGAACCTATATCTTCTTTTATTTCTTTAAAAATATTCAGTAATGAAGGAGGTTTGGTAATTCCATCGCTAACCGAAAAACATAAACCATTAGCCTGGCCCACACCATGATAGGGATCTTGTCCTAAGATTACCACTTTTAAATCATCTAAATAACAATGGTCAAAGGCACTGAAAATATTTTTTCCGGGCGGATATACCTTATACTTATTGTATTCTGATTTTACAAAATCTACTAAACTAGCAAAATACTCTTTTTTAAACTCATCCTTTAGTAATATTTTCCAGGACTCTTCTATTTTTATATCCATAGTTTTTTTATTTTGTAAGGCTGTCATTGGTCATCTTCGCTGTTAAAAACACACGGCTCCGAAACTTTTAGGGGCAGGCTGTTGGTCTCTACAATAAAATTAATTCCCTTGTGACTAATAAACACTTATTGACCACTGTCCAATTCATTGCCCAAAGATATGTATATCT
>Ga0164315_10002538_pt1 | contig 13978 bp, 11 predicted proteins | sample GuaBasSedimGuay6_FD_113737 | JGI IMG/M metagenome (GOLD analysis project Ga0164315, IMG submission 113737) | Subseafloor sediment microbial communities from Guaymas Basin, Gulf of California, Mexico - Guay6, Core 4569-2, 0-3 cm | ecosystem: Environmental > Aquatic > Marine > Hydrothermal vents... | reverse complement strand
TTTTTGCCGTATTCCTGCTTTTTATCTTATCATTGACGATATGAATCGCTTTCATATATGGCTGTGTAAAAATGGCTTCTATGACTGAGAAATCGAGATTCGGGATGTGCTTTTCAATATGCTTTCGGGTAGCCTCAAATTGTTGTGTGATTTCTTCAATCTTCATCACAGTGTAATTAGCAGTTTCATCCATAGCAGTTAGCATATATAACAGCCATCTTTTCCAGTCTCCACGGCTGGATACTCCGTTTAGGTAGTGATAATAACTGTCCTTGTTGTTGATAATATATTTACTCAGATAGAGAATGGGATGGCTCAGTAAGCCTTTCTTCATAAGAATCAGGGTATTCAGTATTCTTCCAGTTCTGCCGTTGCCATCAGAAAAAGGATGTATGGCTTCAAATTGATAATGACTGATTACCATCTTCAATAGCGGATCAAGATCGAATTGTTCGTCATTATTGATAAATGCCAAAAAATTATTCAGCAATTCTTTCAGGATATCATCGCCTTTTGGGGGAGTGTAAACGACTTCTCCACTTGTGATACTTTTGCCTCCTTTGATTATCCTGACATTCGAATGCTCTGACCTAATTCCTGTCTGAGTTTGCTTTATATTCTGATAAATCCGAATGATTGTTTGAATATCAATGTGATTATGCTTGGTTATGTGTTCGACCCCTGTCCAGAGAGATTCCCGATACCTCAGTACTTCTTTCGCTGTTGGTGAAATCTGGGTATCTGTGGTAGAGATTGCTTTATACAATTCATCATCGGTTGTAAAAATGTTCTCAATCTCCGAACTTGATTTGGCTTCCTGCAAGGAGATCGCATTCACCAGCATCAGGGGATTTGGCAATTTTCTTGAAATCCCGTCAAGTTTGCCTAATGAACTGTGTGCTTTTGCCAATAGCAGAAGAACCTCCTTGTCGTAGATTTTACCATCCTCTGGAGGTAAATGAGGAAGTTGGTTAAATGGTGAAGTTCTTTCAAAGGTCATCACTGTAGTTATTCGTTCGCACAAAAATACTGGATATTTGTGCAAACAGCGTTTTTCCTGTCAAATACTATCAATAATCATTTAATGAGACTTTGAGATTTCCCCAGCTCTGCTCCAAGGAGCTTCAATTTCCAACCAGGGTCCCCCTTTTGTTAAAACCCGATGTAATAAGTTTGTTACATCCCTTTTTGAGGCTCTATTCTGGAATCGCCTCGTATTCCATTGAATATCAATTACATAAAATTCATTCTGATTTCCTTCCAACCTGCTGAAATGTTACAAGTCTGTGACATCGTGAAGTTGTAAAAACAGATATATGGATTACTTTCGTGAGCCCTGAAGGGATTACTTGATATTACTGCTTTACAAATCCCATGCTTTTGTTGAAACCACCGCAGCTGATCTTCAGGATGTAATAACCCTTTTGAAGGGAGGCAATGGAAAGGGGGAGCGGGAATTGGGCAAACGGAAGATCCTGCTGTATGACCATAACTCCATGGCTGGAATATACCCTGATCTGCACCTGATCACGGAAAAGATCCCGGAAAAAATCGCGCGATCCTGGTTGAACCGATCCTCCTTGAACCGATCCCACCGATCCACTCGATCCCACTAAACCTGAACCCGATAAACCCGAACCCGAATCTGATCCTCCTATATATATACGCTCATGGGCCGGATTGGGATAGAGCCTCAGCTCAAACTCGCCACCAGAAGGTTCGATCCCCGTTTTGGGATCCTTAACCAGAGCAATCTGAACCACCGTGGCCTGGTAATCGGTCACCACTATATCAAGCAGGGTGTCACTGATGTACCCGGGTGCCGAAGCCTTCAGGTCATAGATCCCCTCCTTTATCAACCGGTAGAAATCACCATGATCGGCCGAGCTGTGCACCTCCGAGTAGGTGCTGTCATGATCTAAAACATGGATAAGTGCCCGAACAGCCTCTCCACTCTCCTCATCGGTAACCATCCCACGGATTCCATACATACATTGTGACATATAATTGAGCAGAGAGCGCTTGTTCTTATTCCAGAACTGGTCCAGGTAATCAGAACTCAGAAGCTTTTCATTTGATAGTTCCAGGGTCACCTCCCTGCCTTCCAGATACCAGTTCACATAATCCTGTCGCCCCGTTTGCACCGGGTACCAGGTGGCTCCATTGGTGATCCCGTTGTCGGGCCAGCCAAACATATAATCGGGATCAACGGCCATGGCCTCATCGGCATATTCGTGGCTTATAAGCCTGTACCAGGCATCATCGGCATGCAATTCCAAGGTGTGGTCCCAGGGATAGTTCACCACCTCGGCTCCGCTGTGGATGTTGGCCGACATGGTAAAGCGATGCTGCTGCAAATAGGTCATCATAAACCGGTTTTCCAGTGCCCTGCCGGTGGTGTCGTCGGGTTCACCAATGGCCGGAGCCGGAAAATTGCGGTTCAGGTCTGTCCCATCAACATTATTACGGATCGCATGGGTCAGAGATTCCCCGTTGTCGGCCGAGTAACTTCCATCGGGATTGGCAACGGGATTGATCCGGATCTCCAACCCCTCCACCAGACGGGTGATCTCCGTATCTGAACCATACCCCTCCAGCAGTTGGTTGGCCAGCCTTAGAAGCAGCACCATTCCTACCACCTCATTGCCATGCATGGAAGAGGTATAGAAAAAACCGGCTTCCGCCTCCTCCTCACCGGGATGGTCACTGATCTTAAGGGCCAACAGCAGCCGCCCCTCCACCGAGGTGCCAAAGGTGTCGAGCCGACAAATGTGGGAGTAGTCGGATGCAAATTTCCGCATTATCTCCACATACTGGTCATAGGTGGGGTATTTCTGAAAGGTAAGTGCTTCAGTCAGGTCCAGGGCCATGTCGCTGTCATCAAACTCAAGCTCCTGCCACTGGGCATAAATTGGGGAGCCCAGGAGAAGGGCGGTCATTAAAACTGCGGTCCCGGCGATCCGGGTTCGCCTTCCGATCCTCCCAAAACGAGATCTGATCAATAAAGCCCCCTGGTACATGCTAAACGTTAAAACGGATGTGCAGAATATCTGCCTCTTCCACCACGTAGTTTTTACCTTCCACCGCCAGCTTGCCTTTTTCTTTGCAGGCCTGCTCCGATCCCAGGGTAATAAAGTCTGTATATTTCATCACTTCGGCACGGATAAAACCCCTTTGCAGATCAGAATGGATGGCCCCTGCTGCTTCGGGTGCTGATGCTCCCTTGTGGATGGTCCACGCCCTGATCTCTTTGGGGCCTACAGTAAAGAATGAGACCAGGTTGAGCATGGAGTAAGCCGAGCGAACCAGTTTGCTTACACCCGGTTCTTCCAGTCCCGCATCTGCAAGAAACTCCTTTCGGTCCTCCTCATCCTCCAGTTCAGCGATCTCCGATTCCAGCCTGGCGGCCAGTACCAGGATCTCCATATCCTCGTTGGCCAGGTACTCCTTCACCTGGTCCACATAGGCATTGCCACTAATGGCAGCTTCATCCTCTACATTGCACACATACATGACCGGCTTGTTGGTGAGCAGACAGAGATCCTCCACATGCTTCTGGTCATTTTCACTGATCTCCAGGGTACGTGCATTTTGAAAATCCTCAAAATGAGCTTTGTATTCCGCTAAAACCTCGAGACCTCTGCGCGCATCTTTGTCACCCGTCTTGGCAATCTTTGCCAGGCGTTCCATCTTCTTCTCCACCGACTCCAGGTCCTTTACCTGCAACTCCAGGTTGAGGGTCTCAATATCGCGAACCGGATTTACCGAGCCATCAATATGGGGGAGCTGCTCATCATCGAAGCACCGGAGTACCTGTATCAATGCGTCGGTGTTCCTGATATCGGAAAGGAATTTGTTCCCCACGCCTTCACCCTGACTGGCCCCTTTGGTGAGACCGGGAATATCCACAATATCCACTGTGGCAGGGATCACCTTATCGGTGGGTTGGAAGTTTTCCAGATTGTATAACCTGGGATCGGGTACGTTCACCATGCCCACATTTGACTTGTTGGAGGTGAAGGCAAAACTTGAGGTTTCTACCTTTGAATTGGACATACAGTTAAAAAGGGTGGATTTGCCCACGTTCGCTACCCCGATGATCCCGCATTTCAGTGCCATATTGTGTAAAATTTGGCCCAAAATTACAAAAAAAGAAGTACCTCCAGATGACCTGAATTAATTATTAATGGGTAATTTTGGGCTTCCTTTTTTTTACACCGAATTTTTTACATCGAAACAACAGCAACATGAATCCTAAGAATCACACAAGAGCAGCAGATAACATACGTATTCTTTCAGCCGCAATGGTTGAAAAAGCCAAGTCGGGTCACCCGGGCGGTGCCATGGGCGGAGCCGATTTTGTGGAGATGCTCTATGCCAATTTCCTGAATTATGATCCCGATGATATGTCCTGGCCTTTAAGGGACCGTTTTTTCCTCGATCCGGGTCATATGTCACCCATGTTGTACAGTATACTCACCCTCACAGGTAACTACACCCTCGAAGAGTTAAGCAATTTCCGCCAGTGGGGGAGTCCCACCCCTGGTCATCCCGAAGTGGATGTGGCTCGTGGCGTGGAGAATACATCAGGGCCCCTGGGTCAGGGTCACACCATAGCCGTGGGAGCTGCCATTACTGAACGCTTTATGGTGGCACGTTTCGGAGAGTGGATGGCACATAAAACTTACACCTTTATTTCCGATGGCGGTGTACAGGAAGAGATCTCACAGGGTGCAGGACGAATTGCCGGTTACCTGGGACTCTCAAACCTAGTGATGTTCTATGATTCAAATGATATCCAGTTGTCGACCCGCACCGAATCTGTGACGGCCGAGGATACAGCAAAAAAATATGAAGCCTGGAACTGGCTTGTGCTTACTGTGGACGGAAATGACCCATCACAGATCTACGATGCGCTTTTTGCCGCACAGAAAGAGAGCGATCGTCCCACCATTATTATAGGTAAAACCACCATGGGCAAAGGAGCATTGGATGTGGATGGAGCCAACTTCGAAGGAAAGACCTCCACACATGGTATGCCTTTATCGGACGCAGGTGCCTCTTTTGAAAAATCCATTGCTAACCTGGGCGGCGATCCCGAAAATCCTTTTGTGATCTTCCCTGAGGTGAAAGAGGCTTACGAAAAAATACTGGACAAGAAACGCAAGATGGCTGCTGAGAAAAGGGCCATTCATGCTGCTTGGGAAAAGGAGAATCCCGAACTGGCAGCCAAATTCAACAGCTTTATCTCAGGAACCCTTCCGGAGATCGATTTTGCAGCCATCGAACAGAAGTCAGGCGCAGCCACCAGGGGTGCAGCCGGAGCCGTACTGGCAAGTCTTGCCGGAAAGGTAGAGAACCTGATTGTTGCTTCTGCCGACCTCTCCAATAGCGATAAGACAGATGGCTATTTAAACAAAACCAAAGCCTTTACCAATGGTGATTTCAGCGGTTCGTTCCTGCAGGCAGGTGTTTGCGAGCTTACCATGGCTTCTATCGCCAACGGAATGGCCCTGCATGGTGGAGTGATTCCTGTAATCGGAACCTTCTTTGTCTTTAGCGACTATATGAAACCCGCAGCCAGGATGGCTGCATTGATGCAACTTCCCGTAAAGTATGTATGGACGCACGATGCATTTCGTGTGGGTGAGGATGGTCCCACCCACCAACCTGTGGAGCAGGAAGCCCAGATCAGGTTGCTGGAGCATTTAAAAAACCACAAAGGAAACCGTTCCATGATGGTACTTCGCCCGGCCGATGCCGTGGAGACTACCGTCGCCTGGAAAATGGCCCTGGAAAATAAGAGCACCCCCACCGCACTGATCCTTTCTAGACAGGGAATTCCGTCTGTACCGGCACTGCCCGGGTCCGACAGGTATACCGATGCACTTCAGGCTCAGAAAGGTGCCTATATAGCCAAAGATTGTAAAGGCACTCCCGATGTGGTGCTGGTAGCCTCTGGCTCAGAGGTAGCCACCCTTCTGTCAGGTACCCCACTGCTGGAGGAGAGAAAAGGATTGAAGGTCAGGGTTGTATCTGCTATTTCAGAGGGTGTGTTCAGGGATCAGGATGAAGCTTACCAGGAGAGTGTGATTCCAAAAGGAGCTTTTGTTTTCGGGATGACCGCCGGTCTGCCCGTCACCCTGCAGGGATTGGTGGGAGCCAATGGCACCGTATTCGGACTGGAGAGTTTTGGATATTCGGCGCCTTACACTGTTCTGGATGAGAAGCTTGGTTTTACCGGCGAGAATGTCTACAAGCAGGTGGTTCAGATGCTGGGGATATAGCACTTAGTACTAAGTAAATAGTTAGTGAAATAGAGGAGGTTGATGAAGTATCGATTGGTAACTATATGTGTGTTGATTGCCATGGGTTCAGTTGGGGCGTGGGGACAGAGAATTCCCTCCCAGAAACCCAAACTTATTGTGGGGGTCACCATTTCGGGGATGATGTACGATTATCTCTCAGTCTATTGGGATAAGTACGGTGAGGATGGATTCAGGCGAATGGCCACCAGCGGTGCCAACTGTAAAAATGCCCGGTTCAATTATCTGATCACCGAACCCTCGGTTGGCTATGCATCCATCGCCACCGGAGCCAATCCCAGCGAACACGGGATCGTCTCTGATTACTGGTACAACAGGCTCTCCAATGAGATTGCTTACAGCCTGGATGATGCCAGGCAAACCACCATTGGGGGTTCTTATGGAACAGGGGCCTATTCACCCATTGCCATGCACAACCGCACCCTGTCCGATGAGATCAGGATAAAGAGCCGATTCAGATCCAAATCCATTGGAGTGGCCATCGATCCCCAGGCATCCATCCTGATGGCAGGCCATACGGCCACCGGAGCTTACTGGCTGGATCCCATCCGGGCATCGTGGGTAAGCAGCAGTTACTACATGGATTCACTTCCCGGGTGGGTGAATGAATTCAATGAAAAAAACTACAGGGACCTCTATCTGGACCGCACATGGGAGACGCTCAGGCCCATCTCAGAGTATTCAGAGAGCATGCTTGACAACAATCCCTATGAGATCGGATTTGACGATCAGATTACCTTTCCTTACGATCTGGCAAGGATCAGCGGTGCGTCCGGCGGAGAGACCAATTATACCACCCTCTTGTACACTCCATGGGGGAATACCTATACCAAAGACATGGCCATTGCAGCCATTGTGAATGAAGAGCTGGGAATGGGGGAGACCACCGATATGATACACATCGGGTTCAATGCCACCAAGTACCTGGCCCAGAGGTACTCTACCTGGTCGGTGGAGATACAGGATGCCTACCTGCGGCTGGACCAGGATATAGCTCACCTGCTCACTTTTTTAGACGACTACCTGGGGCTCGAAAACGTACTTGTGTATGTAACGGCCGAGAATGCACTGGCCGTTGACCCGCGATACCTGGCCGAATACCGAATTCCGTCGGGCTTCTTTAACTACCGCACCAGCATCTCCCTGTTGAAATCCTATCTCAATGCCATCTATGGCAGGGGCGATTGGGTCACCTTTTACTATGCACAGCAGATCTATCTGAACCATCAGCTCATCGAGGATTCAAGGCTTTCCCTGGAGGAGGTTCAGGACCAGGTAGCACGCTTTATGGTCCAGATGAGCGGGGTATCCAACGCCGTTCAATCCTATGTATTGCAACGAAACCAGTTTAGCGAAGGAGTGCTGCAAAAGGTTCAGAACAGTTATTTCCAGAAACGATCGGGCGATGTAATCCTTTACCTCACCCCGGGATATGTGGAACACAGCAATGTGGGAGGCGGAGATTTTGCCGAATTTAAGTATGCCCCCCATGTACCCCTGATGTTCTATGGATGGAAAGTGAATCGCATCACCATCCCCTATAAGGTATCACCCATCGATATAGCCACCTCCATTGCCTCATTCCTGGAGATCTCCATGCCCGAGAATGCCACCGGAATCGTAATCACAGATCTTGTGAAATAAATGGGTTAGTATCAAACCTCTAACCTGGCGCAGCCAGATGTAACCCAAACCTGGCGCAGCCAGATGTAACCCAAACCTGGCACAGCCAGATGTAACCCAAACCTGGCACAGCCAGATGTAATCCAAACCTGGCGCAGCCAGATGTAACCCATTACCTGTTTAACTTATTTCGTAAAGCGCAAAATTCTGAGATAAGTGAGGGTTGATTTTCCAACACCGTTCCCACCACAATTAAATCTGCCCCGGCTTCATAGACGTTCCTGGCACTCTCGATCGAAGAGATGCCACCTCCCACAATCAGAGGTAGTGAGATATGTTTGCGGATGGCCCTGATCACGTCAAGCCCCACAGGTCTTGCTGCTCCGCTGCCTGCTTCCAGGTAAATGATTTTCATGCCCAGCATTTCACCAGCCATGGCAGTGGCCACTGCAATCTCGGGTTTGCTTGCCGGGATGGGGCGGGTATTGCTCATGTATTCCACGGAGGTGGAGCGGCCATTCTCGATCAGCATATATCCGGTGGGGATCACCTCAATCCCTGTACGGTTCAAATGCGGGGCCGCAAGCACATGGTTCCCGATCAAAAACTCGGCATTGCGTCCCGAAATCAGAGAGAGGAAGAGGATCCCGTCGGCCCTGTCGGATAGCTGGATCGCATTGCCGGGAAAAATAAAGACCGGCAGTTTGGTTCCCAGTTTCAGGGCAGTGATGGTAATGTCAATGGGTTTGAACAGGATGCTTCCACCCACAAGCAACAGGTCGGGTGGATCCTGGTTAATGTGGCGGATCAGTTGGTCGAGGGAACGGTCGTTGTATTTATCCGGGTCCACCAACAGCGCAAAACGCTTTTTACTTCTGTCCTCTATTTTTTCGTTGAATCCTCTCATTATTTCACGCACCAAACCAGTGCATAGTTATCGTGATGCAGGTACTCCAGCTCAAAGTCCTGTTCACCGTTGCCATTGACCACGTGCCCATTCATAAAGCCGTGATCATCAGGCTCAAATGGAGCGATGGTGAGTCCGTCCCTGAAATTAATATCCTGTTTATCGCAAATCTTGTATAGGGCCTCTTTGGCACACCAGTGGAGGTAGAGGTGGTACTTCTTCATTTCAGGATCGGAGGTAACACTCTCTTTCTTATTCATGAATTTATCGGCCACCTTGCTGATCTTACCCGACATAAACTCCAGGTCGATACCCACCTTCTTGTCCTTGCTGATCAGGACGGCTGTGAGGCTGTTGGAGTGCGAAATGCTGATGCTGTGTGTATTGCCGCGGACGAAGGGTTTATTCTCTGAATTATAAAGAATTTCAGTATCCTTACCTAACATGTTCTTCACCAGGGCACGAACGCTGAGCCACTCTACCTTACGGCTGATATTCTTAAAGCTGTTGAGCTTTGTTTTCTCCACAGCAGCCAGGTTTACCATGCTGTTCAGGGTATCGAAATCCTCTGCAATCTCCCACACGCCCAGATGGCACTCAGGCAATATTTCTGTTTTCAAAAATACTCCCACTATATCTCTTATTCAGGTTTCCCGTAAGGGGGTCACAAAGTTAAACATTTTTGATTTAATACTTCCATGATGTGGTTTCAATCATATGAATGATGTCTTCACGGAGAAACTCAATCACCGGCCTGAGCGAGTCTCTGTTGGGGCGGCAATTTAAATAGAGTGAGCCCCTCAGGAAGTGGTTAGTACTATCAGTTACAAAGAATTGCACAGCCGAAGCCACATCACCCTTCAGGTCATAGATCATTCCAAACCGCTTCTCCTCGCTATGAATAAAAGGGGTGTCTTCGATGCCCTGCGCTTTCACAGTATGCTTATACACCAGATCCCTGCTATCGGTGATATAGTCAATCAGGTTATCTTTCACCGGCTTGTAACTCAGGTGGATGGTGCCATTCAGACTGGGAATCTCCAGGTTGACCCAGCCTGCCTCGGCATCTCTTCCATTATCGATCTTTACCACGGCATAGGTAGGGATCTCGAACTGGTAGAACTCCTGATCATCGTACAACCGGTAGGTTTTCTCCGGGTAATCGATTCTCACGTACCCTGTTGGTTTGGGGGTATAGGAGCGATCACATGCCATCCCCAGCAGAACCATTCCAATCCCTGCCACTCCCATCACAATCATTCGCACGGAAGGTGAATATTTTATTTTAGCCGGTTTTGTCATTGGTTTTCTTTCAGGATGACTTTTACCTCTTTGATTCTTCTTTTATCCATTGAAAGTACAGTGAAATCCACGCCCAGACAATGGATCGTGTCGTTCACCAGGGGGAATCCTCCCTTCAGTTCAAGGATCAGTCCGGCAATGGTTTCGGCATCTCCTTTCACGTTGTCGAAGAGTTCATCATCCAGTTCAGTCACCTTATAAAAGTCATTAAGCAGCATCTTTCCGTCGAATATAATGGTGTTGGAATCGATCCGTCGGTAGAGCTCCTCATCCTCATCCGACTCATCGGTGATTTCACCCACCACCTCCTCCAGGATATCCTCCATGGTAACGATCCCTTCGGTCCCCCCATACTCATCCACCACAATGGCCAGGTGAATCTTCTTCTCCTGGAACTCCTTAAGCAGGTCATTGATCTTCTTGGTCTCGGGCACAAAAAACGGATCCCTGATCAGCTCCTGCCATTTGAACTCATCCTTTTTATTAATATGAGGCAGGAGGTCCTTCACATAAAGTATACCCTTCAGGTGGTCGGAGGTCTCTTCATAAACAGGGATTCTGGAATAACCCGAATTGATGATTACAGCGATCAGTTCAGAGAGGACGATCTCAATATCCACAGTAACTATATCGGTTCGTGGCTTCATGATCTCAGACACCTCCAGGTTACTGAACCTTACGATCCCCTCCAGCATCTCCTTTTCGTTCTGCACCACTCCGGTAGTAAGATCAAGTGCTTCCGAAAGATCTTCCATGGAAATATTCTGCCGCTTTCGCTCCATCTTCCGTTTTACCGCCCGGGTGGATCTGATCAGTAGTATGATAAGTGGGTGGAAAATGCGGTCGAGTATGGCCAGCGCTACCACCATTCTCCTGGCAAACTGAGCTGCAAACCGGTTTGCATAAACCTTGGGAATGATCTCACCAAACAGCAGCAGAAGGAAGGTGATCACAATGACCTGGATCACAAACCCAATCACAGGACGATTTGAAAAATCCAGCAGAGTTCCGGTCACGTGAGCCGCAATGATCACAATGCCTACATTGATAAAATTATTGGTAATCAGGATGTTGGCCAGGAGCCTTTCAGGCTTTTCCAGCAGCCTTAGCACCATCTGCTCCTTCCTGGAGGAGTGGTCCTTCATGTCACTGATGTGCTGGGGCCCCAGGCTGAAGAAGGCCACCTCGGAACCTGAGATCATGGCTGAACAAAAAAGCAGGATGATCACCACCACTATACCAATGGCGGCTCCTGTGGTCAGGGGCATGAATGTAGCCTGAAGCAAAATGAGTAAAAACGCCGGTTCCAAAACTGGAGTTAAAGGTTAACTAATCAATCAGAATGGGAGGTCATCAGGACCATTGTCACCACCGTCAAAAGGATCTCCGGGTTCGGCCGATGGGGCCTGCTGTCCAGTTGGACTGCCTGGTTGGGTTGGCGCCTCTCCTCCTGCCTGACCCTGTCCGGAGTTCTGTGCTTGTCCGCTTGCCTGACCCTGTCCGGAGTTCTGTGCTTGTCCGCCTGCCTGCCCCTGTCCGGAGCTCTGTGCTTGTCCGCCACCTCCCTGTGAACCTCCGTCATCAGGTCGCCTGCCCAGTAACTGCAGCTGATCTCCCACAATCTCAGTAATATATTTCTTGTTCCCGTCGGCATCATCATAGGTGCGGGTCTTGATCCTTCCTTCGATATAGATCTGACTCCCTTTTTTTACATATTTTTCAGCCACCTGGGCCAGCCCCCTCCACAGCACCACATTGTGCCATTCGGTGGTTGAAACACGTTCCCCACTTTTATTCCTATAGGTTTCACTGGTGGCCATAGAAAATTTTGTAATGGCTGTGGATTCATCCAGATACCGGGTCTCCGGGTCTTTCCCCACGTTCCCCACGAGGATTACTTTATTTACCGACATATGTTGCGATTAGAATTGTGATTCAAATATACTAAAAATTGAATGATTCCATATAACGGTTAATGAGTCGGGGCACAGGAAAATCGTCCAGTTGCCCAAGAGATATTTTAATCCATCCCGAAGGCAGTGTCACCGGCCACTTCTCTGCCTCCATGTGAATAAACCGTGCATATATGGTACGGTGTGTAAGCTGGTGTTTGATTTCAGGTGATATTTTTTTCAGGGAGAGCGCAGGGGGCGAGAGCGGTTGGAACAGGGAGGTCACACGGTCCATCATCCCCGTTTCTGACAACAGGATTTCAGATTCCTCAGCGGGAAACTGGTAGAGCGATTTCCATATTTTATCTGTTCCTCTCCGGGTTATCAGAGTCTCACCATTACATATAATAATATAGAACCAGATCCATCGGTCCACCGGCTTCTTTTTAGGAATCTTAACCGGAAACTGATCCACACGGCCGCTTCCGTAGGCTACACAATGGTTGGAGAGAGGGCACTCCCTGCACAGAGGCGAAACCGGTACACATACCATGGCGCCAAAATCGATCATGGCCTGGTTATGGGTACCCGGGTCCCGGCGATCCAGCAACTCCCCGGCCAGCGCATCAATCTGCTTTGTCCCGGCCGATTTATTTATGGGTTCTTCTACCCCAAAGAGGCGCGCGATCACACGGGATACATTTCCATCCACCGCCGCTACCGGCTCCCCGTAACAGAAGGAGGCTATGGCCGCCGCCGTATATTTTCCCACTCCCTTCAACCCAATCAAACCTTCATAATCCCGGGGCATTTCCCCTCCCAGCTGCTCCACAATATATCTGGCAGCCTTCTGCAGATTGCGGGCCCGGTTGTAGTACCCCAGGCCCTGCCACTTATTGAGTACCTCATTTTCGCTGGCAGAGGCCAGTGAAAACACATTCGGGAAGGCCTCAATGAAATTCAGGTAATAAGGAAGGCCCTGATTGATACGAGTTTGTTGCATGATTACCTCTGCAATCCAGATACAGTAAGGATCAGAGGTATGACGCATGGGAAGGTCCCTTTTGTTTTTTTTATACCATCCACGAATTATTCTGCCAAATTTCATTATCTTCGTCGCGCTCTAAGGGTAATTCACTTATTTTTAGCGCACTAAAATAAAAATTAATTCAAATCAATTTCATATTCAGACAAAAGTATTTATATTTGCAACTCGCAAGTATCGAACTAATGTAAATCATTGATAATTAAAGGTTTTTTAAAATGACTAAAGCGGATATCGTAAACGAGATTTCCAAGAACACTGGAATAGAAAAAGTAACTGTTCAGAAAACAGTAGAAGCTTTTATGGAGACAGTGAAAGATTCACTCAGTAGCAACAAGAATGTATATCTGAGGGGTTTTGGAAGTTTCATCGTGAAGAAAAGGGCTAAGAAAACTGCCCGCAACATTTCCAAGAATACTACCATTATTATTCCTGAGCACTCCATCCCATCTTTTAAGCCTGCTAAGACTTTCGTGAGCAAGGTTAAGACCAACGTAAAGTAAAGTAAGTTATGCCAAGCGGTAAGAAAAGAAAAAGACATAAGATGGCAACCCACAAACGCAAAAAACGTTTGAGGAAGAACAGGCATAAGAAGAGGAAATAGATTGCTTTTTTCTCTTTGACGAAATAAACCTAAAGTACCGGTCATGGTCTTTAGGTTTATTTCTGCATATCATTTAGCTTAATCTTCGTAAATGCGCATATAGTGAGCAGTGAACTGGTAATCAATTCCGCCAATGAGAGGGTTTCGATTGCACTACTTGAAGATGGTAAGCTCGTTGAATTAAATGAATCATCACTTAAGCAGCAGTTTTCGGTAGGAGACATCTACCTGGCCAGGGTCAAAAAGATCATGCCCGGTTTAAATGCTGCCTTTATCGAT
>Ga0164315_10002537_pt1 | contig 13980 bp, 13 predicted proteins | sample GuaBasSedimGuay6_FD_113737 | JGI IMG/M metagenome (GOLD analysis project Ga0164315, IMG submission 113737) | Subseafloor sediment microbial communities from Guaymas Basin, Gulf of California, Mexico - Guay6, Core 4569-2, 0-3 cm | ecosystem: Environmental > Aquatic > Marine > Hydrothermal vents... | reverse complement strand
TCCCCCTCTCCCCCTCTCCCCCTCTCATCCCCCATCACTCTCTTCAATAAGGCCCTTGTCGATGAATCGTGGTTTTCAAGATCGATGTCGATCCCCTGGGCCAAGCCCTCAGCCTCCTTAAGAATGGTTCCGGCCAACTCCTTGCCCAGTTCAACACCCCACTGGTCGAATGAATTGATGCGCCATACGACACCCTGTACGAAGATTTTGTGTTCGTAGGCGGCGATCAGCATGCCGAGGCTCTCCGGCGTAAGTCGCTTGAGCAACAGGGTATTGGTCGGACGATTGCCTTTGAAGACCTTGTGGGGCGCCAGAAGATCAATCTCGGCGGACTCCATGCCCATTTTCTTCAATTCGTCCCGAACCTCACCCTCACTTTTGCCCCGCATCAGGGCTTCTGTTTGCGCCAGAAAATTGGCCATCAGTTTCCGGTGATGGTCGCCCACAGGGTTGAGACTTTCGACGAAGCCAATGAAATCGCAGGGAACAACGGTCGTCCCCTGGTGCAGGAGTTGGAAGAAGGCGTGTTGTCCGTTGGTTCCCGGTTCACCCCAAATCACCGGTCCGGTGTCGTACTCAACCCTGTTTCCGTCCCGGTCGGTCATCTTGCCGCTGGACTCCATGTCGACCTGCTGGAAATGGGCTGCGAAACGATGGAGGTATTGGTCATAAGGAAGCAGGGAGTGCGAGGCGGCGCCCAGAAAGCTCCGATTCCAAATTCCCAGGAGAGCCAGAATGACCGGGAGGTTGGCCTCAAGGGGCGCCTCCCGAAAATGCCGATCCATTCGATGAGCACCTTCGAGAAGGTTCTCGAAGCCCGAGAATCCAACGGCGACGGCAATCGAAAGTCCGATCGCAGACCACAGAGAATACCGGCCCCCAACCCAGTCCCAGAATTCAAAACAGTTGACAGGGTCAATCCCGAAACTCCGGACCGCCTCGCGGTTTGTCGACAGCGCGACAAAATGGCGAGCGATTGCTGCCTTGTCTCCAGACGCCGCCACCAGCCAGTCTCGGGCCGTCCGGGCATTGGTCATGGTCTCTTGCGTGGTAAATGTCTTTGAAGCCACGATGAATAGCGTAGTCTCCGGGTTCAGATCCCGGGTGGTCTCGACAAAGTCCGACGCATCGACGTTCGAGACGAAGCGAACGATCGGGCCGTCATGGTAGTGCTTGAGGGCCTCGGTCACCATTACCGGACCCAAGTCCGATCCACCGATGCCGATATTGACGACGGCCTCGATCGCCCGGCCGCTGAAGCCCAGCCACCGCCCGGAACGAATCTGATCGACAAAAACCCGCATCTGCCGCAAGACCCGCTCGACATCCGGCATGACGTTGTGTCCATCCACCAGGATCGGGTCTCCGCTGCGGTTCCTCAGGGCACAATGCAAGACCGACCGATGCTCCGTCCAGTTGATCTTCTCGCCACCAAACATCGCCGCCTGGGCTTGGGGAAGGCCGGACTCGCGTGCCAGATTAACCAGCAGTTCCATCGTCCTTTCGGTCACTTTGTTCTTCGAGTAGTCCAGCAGGAAGTCATCAACCTCCACCGAGAATTGATCGAAACGGTCGCTCCCCGTGGCGAAGAGATCCATCAGTTGGAGATCACCGATGTCAACGGCGTGCCGCTCGAGCGCAGTCCAGGCCGGCAGCTCCGTCGGCGCCACGTCGGAGTAGATCGCGGTCTTCCTTGCTGGTTCTCTCATATTCAGTCTCCCTGTGGCCCGGCCAGATCCCTATTGCACACGAAGCACAATTCTGGTGTCACCCTGACTCAGCACGACACTGTTTTCCGTGATTGTCTCGACGACATAGTCCTCGATCACCGCGCCGACGCGAACATCCCGTCCGTTGATCTGCGCGAAGGGATTCTCTTTTCGGTAGACCAGATAGTCCAAGGTCAAGGTCACGTCACCGACATGAGCCTCTCCAACATATTCGCCATCCGCGAGCGTTGGCTTTGGTGAGGGGCCTTCTACCAGCGCTTCTTCTTCCCGGTCCGGTATCCGGTCGACAATCACGGCCTCCGAGTCCGCGGCCTGCAAATCGTCATGGTCATCCGGCCTCGACTTGACAGGCATCACAGTCGGCGCCAATACGCCCCCCGGCTGAGGGAGCACCAGCTCAACACTCGCTTGATCCGGCTGGGCCTCGGCAATCTCTGCTCCGGCCGGAGAAATCTCATCAGGCGCCTCAACCGTGCCTTTGACCGATCGGTCCACGAGCACCCACCACACCATCCCGCCACCGATCCCTGCAGCGCCAATGGCAATTACCGCACCCAGAATCAGGCCGATACTGAGACGGCCTCCCCTCTTCCAGTAACCGGCTACAACCGGCGTTTCCATTCCCCGGTTCTTCGCCTCCTTCTCTGCCGTCTCCTGGCGGGCCTTTCTCAGTGCGTCACTGATCAGACTCATCGCTCGGAGCCCTCGAGATCCCCAATGGCACGACCGATCTCACGCCGGCCCAGGTGATCGAGACCCTCGACATACCCTGCCAAAAGAGCCTTGTCACAGACGGCATTGATGACCCGGGGAACCCCCCGTGAATAGCGATGAACCCGAGAGATTGCCCAGCGACTGAAGGAGGGCCGTCCGTTGCTCCCTGCCACGCGGAGGCGATGGTGAATGTAGGACTCGGTTTCTTGCCGATCGAGAGATCCCAGATGGTATCGCACCGTGATCCGTTGGCGCAGTTGGCGCAATTCGGGCCGATCCAGCGTATCCCTCAACTCCGGCTGGCCGATCAGGACAATCTGCAGCAGCTTTCGGTTGTCGGTTTCCAAATTTGACAGGAGGCGAACCTGCTCGAGGAGATCCTCAGACATGTCCTGCGCCTCATCGATGAAAAGGACGACGTCGACATCGTTGCCGATTTGCTCCAGAAGATAGGCATTGAGCCGCTCAAGCAGCCGAATCCGATCGTTGCCACGATCGCTGAGATCCAACTCTCGGAGAATCGACCGTAGCAACTGGATACCGGTCATCACCGGGTTGAGGATCAGGGCCGTCGCGTAACCCTCCCCGAGTTCCTCGAGCGCTGCGCGGCACAGGGTGCTCTTACCCGCACCTACCTCTCCCGTCACTTGAATGAACCCCTTGCGCTGGGTAATGCCGAACAGAATGTGGTCGAATGCCTCGCGGTGGCGCCGGCTGAAAAACAGGTAGCGGGGATCCGGCGTGATATTGAACGGCGGCTCGCGGAGATTATAAAACTCTTGGTACATGGCCAGAACCGCTATCTTACTAGACCCGGTGAAGCTGGGAGCGTTCGAGGTTGGAATTGTCTTCGTTATTTCTTCTCTATACCCAGGTCCGCACCCTCCGGACCGAAACCACTGTCGGACCACGAAGGCAGCAACGGGCCGCGTTGCTGAGAATCAACCCACTGAAAATCCCGAAGTGCCTGTGGAATTTCCCACTCGCCGATGACATCACCCTTCTTTGAGTCAACAATGATCAGACGCCCGAGATCGGTCGCGGCGGCCACCAACCGTCCGTCCGGCCCGACGGCCAACCTCATCGTACGACCCGGAATCATGATCGGGTCTTCCGTCAACACCTGCAAGGCATCGCTCTTGACCTTGAGCGCCCACCGCAGCAAACGCCCGGAGGCGCCTGCAACCACCAACTCCTTGCCATCGGAGAGGACAACCACGTCTGTCGCCCCGTCCGGAACCGGCAGCCGCCGGACCTCGATCAGGGTCATCGAGTCCAGCAGCACAACATCCCCGGCCGTTCGGTCGATGACGGCCATCACTCCCCTTGACGGGGCCATGGCGAAGTGAATAAGATCGTGGTCAAAGATCTTGCTGTACACAACCCGCCTATGCATGATGTCGATCGCAGAAATCGTCGTACCACCCTCCCCGGAAGGTCTTCGCTCCAGAATGAGCACCGTCATACCCTCCGGACCGAGTTGGACCTGCCACGGCCGGTCGAATTCCCCATCCATCCTGAAGATCAACGAGCGTTCGGGATAACTGACCATCGTCAGTGCGCCGGCAACCACCAGATATCGATCCCTCCGGGGTCCGAAGTGAGGCATTGTCACGCCGGAAATCATTTCCACTACCCGGCCCGAACGTAAATCGATGACGCCCGTCCGTCCATTGACGACATCGGGAGCGAAGAGAACACCCCCCGGTGCAGGAAAGAGAAAGCCAACCGGCCCCGTCTCCAACGAACGAATGCCTGACGATGCGGGATCGACCAGCACCACCTGGTCGCCGGAAGACATGATCACCACACCGCGGGGCACAAGAGGCTTCCGGGCTTCGGCCGGAAAGGATCCCAGGCACACAATCACCAGGAGGGCGACACCCGTGACAGTCAGCAGTGAACGACTCATCATTCAGCCCCCGGCTCATCAAGTCCCATGCCGTCGTTCAGGTCGAGCTGCCCAATCTGTTCGACCTTGATCTTTGTCGTTCCTGACCCCCGCTGCAGGTACAGATGACCGACGATGCCGTAGCCGACAGTTCGCCTTTCAATGACATTTCGCAGCCGGAACAGAGCCGACGCGTTGTTGACATGAAAGGTCACACTGCCGATCTGGGAATCCAACCCATCAATCGTCACGGCATCCTTCATCATGCCGCGCCCGACCTTTTTGCCGTCCAGGACCAGTTTGAACGACGCCCCTTCGATGACGATCGAATCGAGGGCCGGATTGGAAATGCGAACCGCCACCGTCAATGTTGTCTCGAACAACGTCGCCTCGGTCAATTTCAGGTTGGAGACCGTGATCTCCGGCCTTTCATCAGGGGCAATCGAGGCGCACCCGGAGGCCAAAACCATCAACGCCACGAGTGCCACCCTGAAGGAAAGTGCCCGAAGATTTCTGTATGTCATCCTTCAATCCCCCTTGTACTCGGTCAAAATGCTACGTACCTCTCCAGCAGCCTATCAAAACCGGCCCGCCCTTCACGGAATCGTATCTGATAGAATCAAAGGTCGAACAATTATGAATGTCGAAGATACCGGTCGATGGGCGATTTGGTGTACTGGACACACACAAAGAGGAGTCAACATGTCAGTCGCAAAAGTAACCGAGATCAGCGCGAGTTCAACAACCAGTTTTGATGATGCCATGGCCAAGGGGATCGCTCGAGCCGACAAGACCCTCGACAAGGTCAAGGGCGCCTGGGTCAACGAGATGAAGGTCATCGTCAAGGAGGGAAAAATTACCGAATACCGGGTCAACATGAAGGTCTCCTTCATCCTCAAGGGCTGAACATGGCGGAGTCAATTCTCAACGATCTGATGCAGCAGCTTCAGGGCGGCGGCATCGGAGAAATCTCAAAGACCCTCGGCCTGAATGACGACCAGGTCAGCAGCGTCGTTACTGCCGCCATGCCGGCGCTCATGGGGGCATTCAGCCGCAACGCCGGATCACAATCCGGCGCCGACGCCCTGTTCGGCGCCCTGGCCGGCAAGCACAGCGGAGGCATCCTCGGCGATGTCGTCGGCGCCCTCGCCGGCGGGAAAAACGCGGACACCGGAATTCTCAAACACGCATTCGGCGCCAAGCAAAGCGGTGTCGAACAAGCCCTCAGTGCCGGCAGCGGCGTCGACATGGCATCGGTCGGCAAGATTATGGCCATGGTGGCCCCCCTGGTAATGGGCGCTTTGGGCAAGGCTCAACGGACACAGGGTTTGGATGCGTCCGGCACGGCGGCCATGATTCAGCAAGAGGGTAGAGTCGCCCAACAGCAGGCGCCGCAAGCGATGGACATGCTCGGTAAATTGCTCGACGCTGATGGTGACGGGGATGTCATGGACGACCTCGGCAAACTGGGCTCGAGCCTACTGGGTTCTTTCCTGAAATAGTCCTTCTGAGCCGCACGATTTTCAAAACGGGAGGTTACCCCTCCCGTTTACTTTTTGAAAAATCCTATTGTGGAGAGCCGGGCGTCTGTGCCTTTTTGTGGCTAATTCATGGTTCTTGCGGGCGGCCGAGCTGAGAGCTGATAGCTGATAGCTGATAGCTGATAGCTGATAGCATGAGGAATGAACTTGGCATCCGACCTCAAAGCCAAAGCGCTCGGCGACGGTTTCGACCTCGTAGGCATTGCCGCAGCGGGGGAGACTCGGGGTGCCGACGCTCTGAGACGCTGGCTCAACGCCGGAATGCACGGAGAGATGGCCTATATGGCTGAGACGGCTGACGTCCGGAGCGACATCCGCCGACTGCTTCCGGGCTGCCAATCGGTCGTTGCCGTAGCCCTGAGCTACCACACCAGTCTACCGGAGAGTCGATCATCGACCGACTCCGATACCGTGTGGATCTCCAGATACGCCTGGGGCCGCGATTACCACCGAATTCTCAAGAAGAAACTGATGAGGCTCGGACGTTGGCTGACTGACCTGCAGCCCGGCACAGGGTGGCGGGCTTGCGTCGACACAGCCCCTGCCTTGGAACGAGAGTGGGCCGCTCGGGCAGGCCTGGGTTGGATTGGCAAGAACACCATGCTGATCAATCGCCGGCTGGGATCCGAGCTCTTCCTCGGCCTCTTGCTGACCGATGTCGAACTGGAGCCGGACGCCACCGCGCCGGAACACTGCGGCCGATGTACGATCTGCCTTGACGCATGCCCGACCGATGCCTTCCCTGAACCTCGCCTTCTCGATGCCCGCCGGTGTATCGCCTACGTCACCGTCGAACACCGGGGCCCAATTGCGGAGGATCTCGAAGTTCCACTGGGCAACATGGCTGCGGGCTGCGATATCTGCAATGAGGTCTGCCCCTTCACCAAAAAGGCACCGGCCGACCTCAATCAGGAGTTCCAACCGGCGCCTCACCGGATTCAACCTGCTCTGGCTGACCTCGAAAACCTCGACGACTCAGCTTGGCGAACCTGGCGGCAGGGAAGCCCACTCAACCGGATTCCGTATCAGGCGTTGAAACGAACGCTCTCGGTCATCCGGAAGAATGCTGGGAAGCCAGAACGCTAACTTTTAATCGGCCGAATCACCATCGTCAGGTCACGCCCTTCGAGTTCGGTTGGCATACGATCGACCTTGGCGATGTCAGCCAAGGCTTCAGCGATGCGCCTCAAAATCTCGAATCCATTCTCGGGCCGCCGCATCTCCCGGCGCCGGAACATGATCGTAATTTTGACATGCTTGCCCTTGTCGAGGAACTTCCTCGCCAACCGAGTCTTGGTGTCGAAATCGTGAATATTGATATTTGGACGATACTTGACTTCTTTGACCTCAATCTGCGTTTGATGACGTCTTGCCTCCCGAGCCTTCTTCTCCTGCTCGTAGCGGAAACGTCCGTAGTCCATGATCTTGCAGACGATAGGACGGGAGGTCGCAGCGACCTCAACCAAATCAAGACCTTTGGAACGAGCCATTTGCAATGCCTCGTCCACCGGAACAACACCAACTTGTTCCCCTTCTTCATCGATCAATCGAACTGGTGTCAACCGAATGCGCTCGTTAATTCGAACCTTTGGTTGATCTGGGGCATCTCGAAACGCGTATTTCCGAATGGTGATCCTCCTTTCACTTTCGCCCTGTTAGAAAGGGCAAAAACTCACCAACTGGGGCGTAGTATACCGTTTTTCTCCGCAAAAGGCTGAAATTGTGGGAATACTCCCTGACAGCACCTCACGAGTCGTCGTGATCATCCACCGGACTGCTCAGCAGCATGAAAACAGCCACGACCCCGGCGATCGTCAACGGCAGTGTCACCCACAGTGACAGGCCAAACACACATGACGGCACATAGCCAAGGACCAGCGCAGCGCCTGCCGCCAAAAGGGCGTAGGGCAACTGAGTGCGTACATGATCGACATGATCACAGCTCGAGGCCATCGAGGACATCACCGTCGTGTCCGAGATCGGCGAGCAGTGATCGCCAAAGACCGAGCCTCCGAGAATGGCCGACACCGTCACCGACAACAGGGGCCCGGACTCCGGCGCAGCTCGGAGAATCAGCGGAACAGCCAGTGGCGTCAAGATCGCCATCGTCCCCCACGAGGTTCCCGTCGAAAATGACACCGCCGCCGCGACCACGAACACCAACCCCGGCAACAGCACCACCGGCACATGAGGGCCGACTGCCTCCGTTAGCCAATCCGCCGTGCCCAGATCGGTACAGACTCGGCCCAAGGACCAGGCCAGGGTCAAGACCACCACCGCGATCAACATACTTCTGAAACCCGCAACCATCGCGTCCATCGACTCTTCGAGGGTCAACAGCCCCTGACCGATGGCCAATACGATTGCCATGGTCAGCCCCACCAGGCTCCCCCACAGCAGGACCGTGAAAGGATCCGAGGCGCCGATAACCTCCGCAAGACCTGCGGCGGCAGCCCCGTCCGCTTCCAAACTGGCCCTGCCGGTCACCCACAGCCCTACCAGCATGACGACAACGACTGAGAGCACCGGAAGAGCGGCATTGAACCACCGGCGGGGTGTCTCCGGCTCCGGTTCCAAAGCCGTCGTGTCAAAATCGGCCAATGGCCTGGACTGATCGGCCAGCAGGACTCCGGCTGCAGCCCGTCGCTCGGCCTTGAGCATCGGACCCATGTCCCGCCGCGATACGGCGACGCTGAAGGTCAAGGCCAGCGCAGCAAAGGGATAGAACGCCGCCGGAACCGAGGCCAGAAATACCGAGAAGGGGTTGAGATCGGCGCCATTCGCCTGCAGAGCATCTCCAAGCACCGACACCTGGTATCCAACCCATGTCGACACCACAGCCACACAGGCAACCGGCGCAGCCGTCGAGTCGACCAAAAAAGCCAGTTTTTCCCGGCTGACTCGATGGCGGTCCGTCACTGGTCTCATCGCGTGTCCGACCACCAGCGTATTCGAGTAATCGTCGAAGAAAATCGCCACACCCATCAGCCACGTCACGATCTGACTTCGGCGTGGCGTCGTCGCCAACGGCTCCAGCCGCCCTACCACCCCGGCGGTTCCCCCGGAACGACTCATCACCGCAACCATCCCCCCAAGAAGCATTGAGAAGAGCAAAATACTGACGTGATCGGGATCGGTCAGGGCCTCCCGTAAATTGGTGTCGACCAGACGCAGAAAACCGCGACCCGGATCACCTGCGAGCATCGTCGTACCCAGCCACACACCCAGGAAGAGCGACGCCACCACCTGCCGAGCCCACAAAGCCAGGAAGATTGCCAGAACCGGCGGCAGCACGCTCCACGCCGATCCAAATGCCGCTGCGGGAGCCGGCAGAAGCCACCATCCAACAACCAGCACGGCAACAGCAGCAAACAACCGAATCATCCTGGAGTTCATCGACGGAGATTAGCACGCAATTCGTCGAACGAATTGCATTTGTGGGGATAACCGGCCTTTTTGTGGCTACTCTTCTTGGGGATTTTTTTTTTGCAGGAGACTCAGCGATCAGCTCTCAGCTTTGGGGCGGAAGGTCAGGGCTTGTCGATCCTTGAAGACGCCGGGGAAGATCAACACGCGGTTGTGCATGGCGACGTACACGCCGGCGGGCAGTAACCTGGCCGCGAGCAACGCCTCTGTTACGTTCTGCAAGGCGTCGGTGTCGCGGAATTCGTAGGGGCGCATGGCACCTGTCAGAATCACCGGATGCTCGAGATCTGCCAACTCGTGATAGAGCACGTCCCCGGTCTTGGAGAGAGTATCGGTACCGTGCACGACGACGACGGCATCGGACGTCGGTAGCGCCGCTCTGACCGCATCAAGGATGCGTTCTCTGTCCTGATCGTCCATCTCGAGTGAATCCTTGGACATTACGGCTTCCATGCGGATAAAAACGTCGGGTAAACGCAGGCTGCCGAGGATCCTATCCAGTACCGACCGAGCATTGCTCAGACTGCCGTCAAACTCGTTGTAGGTTTTGTTAATCGTGCCGCCGGTTGTCAGAATTGTCAGTTTCACGGGTCCTCCGTCAGGGCGACAGGATCCTCGGATTCTCGTCGTTCGTCAATTGGAATCTGAGGGTTCCCTCTCCGACGGGACGTGCCGTACACAGCTTTTCCCTCCGGCAGGACCCCCGATAACGCCGTCGTTGCGGGAAAGGCTGTGTGGGGCAATCCCCGGCGAGCGCCTTGGCGAACGAATGTCGGACGGAGGCAGTAGGCCGCCGAGGTTCTTCCCCGGAGGGGCGAGAGTCTCCCGATTTCTGAAATGGCGCCCCTCCGAGGAAGGACCGAGCGGGAGGGCCGTCAGGCACTTCCGAAGGCCGGATTTGGAATCACGAAATGGAGCGGATTGATCATCGTCTGCGCCAGCCCAAGGGCAACTGGAGCGTCAATGTTCCCGGTGATCGCCAGCCGGATGAAGAGGCGGATATTCAAAATGGTTGTCAGGACGAAACCAGCTACGACCGAAATGACGAAAAACTCCCGGATCCTTTTCGAGTGCATTGGTGCACAGCGGTGGAAAACTGTAAACCCAATCGTGCCCGCGATGAGGAACATCCAGAAATGATACCAATACATTTCGGTTAAACCTGTGGATGAGGGGTCGACCTAACTACAAACTCGACCGCAAAAACCGCAACGTGCACGACAGCATTATTCTGGAATTGCACCGGCCCCACCCTTCTCATGTTCAAACCATACAACATTACGCCGAGATACTAGCCTGCTCCTCCCTAATCCAAATTCCAACCCCGGCCTTCGGGAGCGCGAACGCTCCCGCTCGAACCTTTCCCGGAGGGGCAGCATTTTCGAATCGGAAGGAGAACCGCCCCTCCGGGAAAGGACCTCGGCGGCCTACGCCGTTGTCCGAGACTTTGCCTCTGAGGCGCTCGCCGAGGGTTGCCACCCATGACTTTTCCCGTAGCGTTTTCGTTGTCGGGGGGTCTGCGCGGGGAGAAAGTCATAAGTGGCACGCCCCGTCGGGGAACACACTCCCACCTCCCGGCTTCTCGGCCTTCCAGCGTCCTGGCGTCCCAGTGTTCAAGCTTCCCAGCTGTTAAAACAACCCCACACCCCAAAGATCATGGACATGAAGCACGCCCTCGACCGTTCCTCCCCCACTGCACACCAGCAGAGACGTAATCCGGCGTTCTTCAAGCCTTTTCAAAGCGGCCGTCGCCAGTTCGTCGGGTCCGATGCATACTCCGCCCGGATGCATGACCTCCGAAGCTCTCAGGCGCATCGGATCGCCCTCTCGCTCCATCAGGCGCCTGAGGTCCCCATCGGTGATGACACCCAGCAGGCGCCCACCATCATCCAGGACAGTCGTCAGGCCGAGGCCTTTCCTGCTCATCTCATAAATCACGTCTTTCATCTGCGCATCGGGCCCGACGCTGGGAATCTCATCCCCAGAGTGCATCAGTTCTTTCACGAGGAGGAATTTCTTCCCCAGCTTGCCGCCCGGATGCAACCGCGCAAAATCCTCTTCCCGGAATCCCTTGCCCTCTGAAACTGCCATACAAAGAGCATCGCCCAGAGCCAGGCTTGCGGTGGTCGAGGCAGTCGGAGCAAGTCCGAGCGGGCAGGCTTCCTTGCGCACACCCAGGTCCAGGTGGCAGTCCGAGGATTCGGCCAAGGGCGAATCCGGCCTCGACGACATGGCGATCAACCTGACTCCCAACCTCTTCAACAGTGCGACCAGGCCCAAAATCTCCTCGGTCGCCCCTGAGTTGGAAACTGCGATGACGAGATCTCCCTCTGCCACCATTCCAAGATCACCATGAATAGCCTCTGCGGGGTGTAGAAACAACGCCGGAGTCCCGGTCGAACTCATCGTCGCCGCCAACTTGCGGCAAATGATCCCGGACTTACCCATTCCCGTCCACACAACACGGCCGTCCGTGGCCAGAATCAGGTCGACGGCACGCTCGAAATCTCCGTCTATGGTTTCCAGCAGCCTTCGAATGGCATCGGCCTCGGCTTCCAGGACCTTGCGTGCGATGTCCAGCGGTGACGCCATCAGACGAACTCCCCAACGGCTCTCGAAACCGCTTCGAGTTGTGGCACCAGATTCACGAACTCATTGATCGAGAGCTGAGTCGTTGCATCGGACAGTGCGTTTTCAGGGTCTGAATGCACTTCAATGAAAAATCCGTCAACTCCAGCGGCTGCCGCTGCCCTGGCCAGATAGGGATGAAACTCCCTCGCCCCGGCGGTTGCATGCCCCAAGCCCCCGGGGAGTTGCAGGGAATGTGTCACGTCAAAGATCACGGGCGCCACCAAACGCATTAGCGGAAGACCCCTCATGTCCACAACCAGATTGTGATAGCCGAAAGTCGATCCTCTTTCGGTCAGGGTGATCCTGTTGTTCCCGGTCGAAGCGACCTTCTCGACGGCGTTGCCCATGTCTTCTGCCGCGAGAAACTGCCCCTTCTTGATGTTGACCGGCAGACCGGTCTCTCCGCACGCCACCAGTAAATCTGTCTGCCGACACAAGAAGGCCGGTACCTGGAGCACATCGACGACCTCGGCCGCGACCGCTGCCTGCTCCGGCTGATGGACATCGGTAACCAGGGGCAAGCCGGTCTCGGACTTGATACGACTGAGGATCTCCAGACCGGCATGCAATCCAGGCCCCCTGAAGGAACTGACCGATGATCGATTGGCCTTGTCGAAGGAGGCCTTGAACAGCAGTGGAAGACCCAGACGCGCAGCGATTTCCGCCAGTCGCCCGGCAACATTCAGACACTGCTCCAACGACTCGATAACACAAGGCCCGGCAATGTAGAGGGGACGAGCGCCCCCACCAATAGAAATTGAAGACGTCAGTTCAACAGTAGGAATTCTCATAGACCACGATCATACCGGACTCAGCCTTTTGCCACCGAAATTCTACCCAAGAAGGCAGGAAAGCTATTAGCCATTAGCTGTTAGCTATTAGCAAGGCAGCTTCACGAGTCTCAGAGCAACGCTTCCCAAGCTAACCGCTTAAAGCTAACTGCTAACAGCTTCTGGCGCCGTCTTTTCTGTTACCTCGTCGGGAACGATCTCGGCTTCTTGAAGCAGTATCCGCTTGTCCCGGTAGACCTTGGCGGCGTTGATGAACGACTTGAAGATCGGATGGGGTTCGTAGGGCCGGCTCTTGAACTCCGGGTGAAACTGGCACGCCAGGAACCAGGGGTGGTCCTCCAACTCGATGACCTCGACGAAAATCCTGTCCGGGGATTTTCCGCTGATGACCAGACCACGTTCCTCAAACAGCGGCACGTATTCGGGATTGACCTCGTACCGATGCCGGTGGCGCTCCCAAACCTCGTCGGCGCCGTAGGCATTCCACGCCAAAGAACTGGGCGTCAGACGGCAGGGATACTTGCCCAATCGCATCGTGCCACCCATCTGGTCGACCCCGACCAACTCACGCATCTTGTAGATCACCTTGTAGGCCGGTTGGGAGTCGAACTCGGTCGAGTGCGCTCCCCCAAGACCGCAGACGTTGCGGGCAAACTCAATGACCGCTGCCTGCAGACCCAAACAGATCCCAAAGAACGGGATCTGGTGACCTCGGGCAAACTCGATTGCCCGGATCATTCCTTCGATCCCACGCTTCCCGAAGCCACCAGGTACCAGGATTCCATCGACCTCAAAGAGCACTTCCGGATACCCGGAGCCTTCCAGGGTCTCGGCATCGATATAGACCAGATTGACCTTGACTTCGTTGGCCAATCCGCCGTGCTCCAGAGACTCGTTGAGGCTCTTGTAAGAATCCGCCAGATCGACGTACTTGCCGACGATCCCGATGGAGACTTCACCCTTAGGGGACCCAATCGCATCGACAACCTCACGCCACCGGGTAAGGTCTCTCTTGCCGGGCGGAAGATTGAGTTTTTCCAGGACGATCTCGTCCAGACCTTCCGCCGCCAGTTTCATCGGCACCTGGTAGATCGTCTCGGCATCTTCGGCAGGAATGACCGCCCGGGTCTCGACATTGCAAAAGAGAGAGATCTTGTTTCGCAAATCCTCAGGGAGATGGCGGTCCGTCCGACACAAAAGGATGTCCGGTTGGATACCGATCTTGAGCAGCTCCTTGACAGAGTGTTGGGTCGGCT